>OGRJ01001054.1_pt1 | contig 24395 bp, 19 predicted proteins | sample 1553411 | NCBI WGS metagenome assembly OGRJ01 (sample SAMEA2580084, study PRJEB22360) | human gut metagenome | biome: human gut; feature: human-associated habitat; material: faeces | place: Denmark | collected 2008/2010
GAGAAATTAACAGGCTGATCAATAAGGGTTTTTGCTTCATTAAAGAGCTCCCTTTATTTTTAGAATTAATTTATTATATTCTGCTGTCATGGAGACATTCTACTTTTGGCTGCGTTACTGAGAATATTATCTATTGTCTGCTTTATTGGTTTTTCCTGAATCCGTGAAGTTGATTTCCTCACATACTCCTTAAACCCTATAGTTTCATGCTTTTGCAATATTTTTTTCCAATATTGTTATTCACCCACCAGGTGAAAGCAGTCTGTGGTAAAATAGACATAACAAAATCTATGGATTGGAGTCTTTTACCATGAATAACAACCACCGAATCACACTGAACACCAATAAGAACATTATTGTTGAGTTTACAAATGAACGTATTATCCCAGCCAGCGGTCTGGCTGTTGTTGGCGCCCTCCTTGGGAAAAGCGATTTCATCAAAAAACTCAATCGCATGGACGTGACATCCAATCGGTCTCAGCATCAGATTAAAAATGGTGATATTGTACTCACTTACCTTGGAATGCTTTGCATGGGCAAACCTTACTTTGAAGCTGTCCATGAAATGGACGATGACAAGGACTTTTACAAAGCCGCTCTTGGCATCACCCGGAGCATTCCTTCCGAATAGACACTGCGCCAGCGTATGGATGACATCGGTGTTTCACGAACCTACAAAGGGGTTGACGGCTATGCGTCTATGATGGCATATATAGGTACAGAGGGGTACACCATCAATTTCGAACTCCGTGAAGGAAAACAGCATTGTCAGAAGGGGACGGTTAAATTTCTGCAGGAAACAATAACGCTTTGCCACAAACTGACAGATAAGCCGCTGTTGATTCGCCTTGATTCCGGCAATGATTCCATCGACAATGTTGCTGTTCTGATGGATGCAGGCTGCTTTTTTATTATCAAGCGGAACCTTCGCCGGGAAAGCACGGATGATTGGCTTGAAATGGCAAAGCAGTACTGCCAGAATATAAACAGCCCCAGAGATGGAAAAACTGTTTATATAGGCAGTGACTGGAAAACCGTTACCAGTAAGCAGTTCAATACAGAGTATACACTCCGTGCCGGATACGAGATTACAGAGCGAACCATTGATAAGTATGGTCAGTTCAACCTTGTTCCCGATATTGAAGTTGAAGCCTGGTGGACAAACCTTGGTGACCCGGATGAGGAAATCATCAGTCTGTATCATGCCCATGGGGAATGTGAGCAGTTTCATAGTGAGGTAAAAACAGACATGGATCTGGAGCGGCTTCCATCCGGAAAGTTCGCGACCAATGCACTGATACTCGAATTAGGGATGATCGCATATAACATTCTCCGTATGATCGGTCAGGGCACAATTGGAGGACGGGCACCCCGTCAGAAGAGGGATGTTAAACGCCGTCGTTTACGCACAGTTATCAGCAACCTGATTATGATGGCAGGACATATAACCATGCATGCACGCCAGTTGATAACCGGCCTCGGAAGAAGCAACATCTGGCGACATATATTTTCTGATATCTGTCAGAAATATGCTGTCACAAACTCATAAGTAACAAAGCAATTTTATAGCAGGCTTATTTCGTGTACCCTTTTTTGCCCAGTGACTGCTTTTGTTCCCGGTGCTGATACAGAAAAAGCCACAGAAGTATGCTCACATCATGAAACAAACTTACCTTTGGAAGATTGGTTCTCTTAAAGAATGAACTTCACGGATTCAGGTTAGTTGCTAAGTCTCTTGGTGTGGTGGTACTGTTACCAATGGACTTAATGGGAGCCGCATAGCCTTCTGGTTCAACAGGAGAATCATCCCAGCCATTTGCAAAGGAATATAAGACCAGTCCCATCTTCCCGAACAGTCGTTCCAGGAAATCTGGATCTGACGTTGCAATTTTCCCAATGGTTTTGATCCCATAACGGTTTAACATCGTTCTGGTAGATCTTCCGACATACAAAAGGTTAGCTGCAGGAAGATTCCAGACGATACTCTGGTAATTTTCTTTATGAAATTGGGTGATCGCATCTGGTTTTTTATAATCGCTTCCAAGCTTAGCAAAAATCTTATTCCACGAAATCCCGATACTGACTGTGATCCCCAATTCCTTTTTTACACGGCTTCTAATCTCATCTGCAATCTTTTTTTCATCCCCTTTTAAGGCGGTACTTCCAGTCACATCCAGCCACGCTTCATCACATCCATAAGGCTCCACCAGATCGGTATACTCTCCATAAATCTCCTGCAGCATGGAAGAAAACTGTAGATAAAGCTCCATTCTGGGCGGAACAACAACCAGATCCGGACAGGCACTTCTTTACCCCCTTTTGCGTAGCAGTATAATTTGCTGTCAGAACAATCCCACGTCTGGATGCCTGATACGCTTTAATCGCAGGCTTGTTCAAAACTCTGGACCAGTACGCAGCGATCTGGTAATGTGCAGACCCACATACAGCCTCCATGTGATATGATTTCTTCTGGTATTCCACACCTTTCCATGATTATTGGCAGACGTCTTGGTATCCAGATTATCAAGCATGCTTCATCTATCTGTTCCTATCAAAATATCGTTTTGCAAGTTATCAAGACGCATTCTTCTTTAATTCAAGGATTTTCTTCCTGATTTCTTCTATAACTAATTTAAACGCCTCATCGTTTTTTCCCGTTGGATCTTCCAGTCCCCAGTTATCGTCAAAAGGCCTGTCAATAAACGGACACCCTACATTGCATCCCATGGAAATCACGATATCAGGAGTTGGAATATCGCGAATCAGTTTGCTGTACTGACCATCTGCTTCCATATCTATTCCATATGACGTTTTCATAATCCGGACTGCATCCTGATTGATCTGCGGTTTTGTCTCTGTGCCGGCAGAATAGCTTTCAAATATATCAGATGCCAGATGCTTTCCAAATGCTTCTGCTATCTGGCTGCGGCATGAATTATGGACACAGATAAAAGCTGCCTTTTTCTTACTCATAGAAGAGTCCCCTTTCTCTTATATCTTACTCCTTTTCCATAATTTTACAGTTCCTCCTGGTGCTCGTTTCATTTTCTGCTCCAGCTTCTTTCCATAATTTTCCTTCTTTGTAGTGCTTCCGGCAAAGCGCCACATAGCTTTCATTGGAGCCAAGCATGATCTGCGCACCCTCCCGTACAATTTCTCCATTTGCATACCGGGTATTACACTGTGCACGTTTTCCACACCAACAGACAGTCGGTACTTCCTCAATGACATCTGCAATCTCCATCAGACGTCTGGAGCCAGGAAATAAGCGGTTGCGGAAATCGGTGCGCAGTCCATAGCAGATCACTGGAATATTATAAAAATCCACAAGGTCGGACAAAGTGTCTATTTCCGCTTCCGAAAGGAACTGCGCTTCATCCACCAGAACTGCATCCACTTTCTTTCCCTGATACCGGTATTCTGTATTTTCTTTTTTCCAGATCGTAGAGATCTCTTTTAAAAATTCATCCACGTATTCTGCTGAAGCAGATAATCCCATACGAGACTGGATCTTGCGTTCTCCATCCCGGCTGTCTGTTCTTGGTTTTAACAAAACGGCATACTGACCGCGCTCTTCGTAGTTATAACGGACCATTAGTATGTTTGCTGATTTCGAGCTTCCCATTGCTCCGTAGCGGAAATATAATTTTGCCATTTTCAGACTCTCCTTATGCTCAGTGTTCTTTCAAAAGCTTTTCCATATAGCTTTTCCTTCTATCAATCAAATTTCAGAACCAGTTGTCCGTCGATCCAGCTTTTCTGATCCGCCTGATGTATTTTATCATCCGCTTTTAAATTTCCAATCAAAAACGGGGATTTCGGATCATGCAAAGCATAATTCTGACGAACCGTTTTGGTATCGTAATTAGCATAACAATATTTGCATCCATGAAGGCAGGTATTATATGCTCCAATATCATTTCCCATAAAACAGGCACATTCTTTCCGTAGTGGCTGCTTTTTCGGTATATCCAGCGTGGTATGGAGGGCTTTTTCGTATGTTTCCTGTGTCATACAGCCATTGCAATCTGCCCCATAACAGGCTAATTCTGTTCCTTCTCCACAGGGATATACTTTCATTCCATGTGCCGCGGCTATCTGTATCATGGTTTTCCCAAGTGACAGACGTTTTTCTTTTGGTACAGCTTGGGCTTCCGGAAAATTTCTTCTCACTTTCTGGTACAGGTCGATGAAACTGATCACGCAGGTATGGGTATAGCCCTCAAGGGCCTGTGCGATCTGTGTAAACTTTTGGATATGGACCTCTGGCGTATAAGTCTCATTCAGGAATATAGGGTCATAACGCCATCCCATGGAATCCGGTCCTGTAATCTCAGCCAGTTGCCGAAATGTATCTATTACCGCTTCTACATCTGGAACCAGAGGCTCTATTTCTTTTCCATAAGGGGTAATGGTAACGAACCAGTACATTCCATATGTTTTCAGTAAATCCATGTGTGAAAGCATAGGCGCCGGATTTTTCGAGCAGAACGCAATCAGATCTACCACAGAAGGCGAAAAGGTATATCTTGTTACCTGCTGCGGCTGATATGGATTCCGAACCATCACGTAGCCCTCTTTTATCCGGTTACACAGCCATTCCGAATAAAACGCCGGGATATCCGTCCGCATACCGGTCTGAATAATCATAAATGTGTTCCCTTCTTTTTTATGTCAGCAAACTCTCTTACATATTATTTCTCATTTACAAGCTTCCCTGTCATATGCTCAATTCTGATTGCAAATAGCTGGACACGGCTTCTTGCAGAACCATTCATTTCTTTTTCTACTTCTTCTACTGTAGGGTAATATTTTTCTGCCAGTTTTCGAAGACGGTCTTCTATAATCTTGGTATCTGTGATAAGTTCTGCTTTTCCAAACACAACAACACTTGTGGCATTCCACTCCCAGTGCCCTTCTTTTTTGAAACCCTGGTTCCAGGTTGTCAGACACACTTTATTACATTTCTGGATTGCATCCATCTTGTGTCCTTCTCTGGCTCCATGAAAATAAATCGTATGATCAGCCTCTTCATAGTAAAAATTAATTGGAATGGTATAGGGATACCCTTCATCACCAATTACAGAAAAAGCAGCTCTTTTTTCATCTTTTAATATTTTTTTACATTCATCTTGTGAAACCTGTTGCTTAAATCTTCTCATCTCGCGAAACATAAGATATCCTCCTGCCAATTATTTTGCTTTTCAATGGAATCTCATTTTTTAGATTACATTTTGATTAAGGCAAACTCCATTTTTCATCTATATAGATTACCAGACAATTCAATTGGAAAGAATCACATTCAGAGCAGTTCCAGTTTTTCTCAGAATTGCTCTTTTTGTTTGCTCTGAATCTGATACTTTCCTAATGAATTGTACCATATGCAAATAGAATTTACAAACATTTGTTCTGCTTATTTTCAAAAAATAGTGCGCCTAGCTCATCACTGAAGTAACGAGAATGCGACGCACAGTTTTTCAAAACTTTATCCATATGTTTTCCCTGTAACTTTCCAAAAATATTTGAAAAGGGACTGTTTCCAGCCCCTTAATTTCTGTAAATTTCCTTACAGATATGAACAACATGACAATTTGTGCCCCGGATATCTTTAATCTGCATACCACGATGGTTCATTTATATACCGAATAGTTCTTCTCCAGGAGCATGTCTCGCACTTAAAGCATCCCATTTCGGTTCTTCCATCGCTATATTCAACACGTCGCTCCTCATGTGGTTCAATTGTTCTATGAGTGAAGCAGAAATGCTCTTTATTATTTATTGATTGTCCGTCACACTGGATAATTATATCTAAAAAGTTTACAGCTTCTGTAATGTCTTTAAATCCATTAATTTCCTCAGGTTCAGGATCCTTAAAGAGTAAAATACGTGGCATTTATTTCTTTGTCTATTACTTCTTTATGGCCTGTTGCCTTCACTGCTTTCTGTGCTGCAAATACTGCACCGCAGATTTCACAGTATCTTACTTCCGTTAATCCATCTTCTGTGCAGGTCGCTGCTACTTCTGACAGGTTTTTGTCAGTCCTTTTATACTTATATAATTTTCAAAATATTTACTTTTCTGCCAAAACTGCTTCAAATCCTTCTTCTGCTTTTCTTACTGTGTCTTCTATGATTTTCTCTGCAATTGGTTTCAGATCCATTTTTAAGATCTGACCTATTACTTCCTCTTGTTTGGCTTCCGGTACTTTATATAAGGTAAAGCAGCATTTCAGTAATCTTCTTAATTTATTCTCCATGGTAAAATAGAGGTCGCATTTTTTTGCCATAAATCCTCTGGTGATTCCGGCAGAGGCAATGTCCATTTCATAAAAATCTTTCAATTCTGCTTCTTTTATATATTGTGAAAAAATATGCTGAATCTTCTGCGCCGTGCGCATATAAATATATTCTGAGGTAGTAGGAAGAGAATATCCTACCACATATAATTCCCTCAACGGTTCTGACAATTCGGCTATGTACATCTGTATCGAAACTTCTACTCCATAGACAAGCAACGGATCCGGGGTTTCCCCTAATAATTTCTCAGCCTTATCAAACTGGCTTCCAAACATTGTTTTGACCAGGGTAAGCAGCAAGGCTTCTTTATTATCAAATGCTGCAAAAAAGGAAGAGGGGGACATCCCGGCAGCCTTTGCAATAGAGGCTGTTGTGGTCTTCTCGTATCCATTTTCCAGAAATAATTTTACTGCTGCATAGATCATTTTGTTTCTTCTGACGATTCCTTTATGTTGTAATCCTTTTGGCATTTTTACATCAATCCATCCTTGTAATTATAATTTTGCATATACTTTTGATTATAATCAATTATATATTGCTTTAAAGTTTTTCGCAACTATTATTTGGATAATTTGTACAAAATTTCCACATTATATTTATGAAAAAAGACCTATGAAAAATGATCGCTCTTTTTTGCAGGCTTTATAAAACAAAAAGAATGCAACACATGAGCTGCATTCTTTTGTTTTGTATCTACATTCCGCATTATTCTAACTACTTATCAATTTTCATTCGATATACCCCCACCCAAACTGAAGGTCATATCCCTTGTCTCCGGCATCAACAGCTTTATTTTTCAGATAGTCCAGTACTTTTTCCTGCGTTACACCTGGATTCTCCAGCAGGTACCCTGCTACAGCTGCACTTACTCTGGGGACCGCATAGGAGGATCCTTTCTGATCTTCATAACTTCCGTTTGCGCTTACATATACTGCTTCACCGCCAAGATACCACAGCGAACTTATGGGATTCCCGTTTTCATCAAGATCAGCTCCTGCCACGCCGATTACTTCTTCCCAGGCAGCCGGATATACCTGGCTTCCAGAAGGTGTCTGGAAGCTCAGGTTTCCGGCTGCAGCCAGTATCAGGACTCCGTTTTCGCTGGCATACTGAATTGCTTCATGGAGGAGGTTCGAATCTCTATTCAGTGTCCAACTCATATTAAGGATATCTGCATGGTATTTATCTACGCTGTCATAGATGGCCTGGATGATGGTATTATCGTCTGTCTGATTTTCAGATTCCCCATCAAAACACTTTAGCATGACCAGATTTGCATCCAGTGCCTTTTCCAGCAGGATTTCACAGACGCCTGTTCCATGTCCGCTGTTGTCAGAAAGGTTATCGCTGCCTTCCAGATAATTCCACCCTGTAATGTCTTCCATGTTGCAGCCTGAATCCAGAATACACACAGTTACCTGGGATTCACTGTCTGCAAGAACCGGAGTATATGCTCCGATTGCAGACATAAGGCACAAAGCAATTAATGGAAGTTTTGAAAAAATTTTTAGTTTGTGTTTCATAGCATCTTTTTTGTCAAATTCAATTGATCAGTCAGTTTTTTGTGGCTAATTTATTCTTTCGGAGCCAAAGGTTCTGTTGGCGCCGGGGCGTCCGTTGGCGCCAGAGCTTCCGTCGGAGCTGGTGCGTCTGTCGGAGCTGGTGCGTCCGTTGGAGCTGGAGCTTCTGTTGGAGCTGGGGATTCCGTCGGAGCTGGTGCTTCTGTCGGAGCTGGTGCGTCCGTTGGAGCTAGGGATTCCGTTGGAGCTGATGCTTCTGTCGGAGCTGGTGCGTCTGTCGGAGCAGGTGCTTCTGTTGGAGCAGGGGCGTCTGTCGGAGCAGGGGCTTCTGTTGGAGCAGGTGCTTCTGTCGGAGCTGGAGTTTCTGTTGGAGCAGGGGCGTCCGTTGGAACTACAGGCTTATAGTCGACATGAATATAAATCATCAAGTTTTCAACAACAGCTTCTGAATAGTTTACTGTATCTTCCGGAGTAAAGGTAAGCTTATATGCAAATCCTCCACCCTCTTTAGTGATGACTTTGTCCTCAACAGGTGTTGCCTTCCAGGTTCCCACAATAGTTTCGCCAGTAATTGGATTTTTCGCTTCAACCCAGCCATTAATCTCTGCATTTGAAAGATAACTTCCAACCACATTTCCTTCATTATCTTTTGAATTAAATAGTTTTCCGCTGAAATCTTTACACGTCAATGCAGGTACCGCCTTCTTTACTTTTACGGTAAATATCTCTTCAATCGGTTCTACATTTTTTGCCACGCTTTCATCAGCAGGTTGAAAAACTGCTTGAAGCTTATAAGCGTTTTCAGTAACTGCCAGCTGCTTTTTCTCGGATTCTTCAAGCTTCCACTGCCATTCTCCGGCTGTTTCCATCTCTGCGACCTTCACCTTGATTCCGGATATCATATCTTTTGCAATCAGAGTTTTCTTTTTCGCTCTGTCCGGTTCTGTTTCTGACGTCAATCCATCTGAAAGCATCTGCCCATAAATCAGGGTCAGTTTTTCCGGGTCCGGAGTTCCTGTAATGTCTGCTTTGGCTTTTTGAATCTTATAGGGCAGGATCGTAATTTTTTCTTCACTTTCCGGCCATCTGTACAGTGCAGGATTCTTAAGTTCCATCGTTACATTGTACTCTCCAGCATCTAAATGCTTTTCATTTTGAACTGTTTTATAGAATTCCGTTTCTGGAATAACCGGAGCCTGTTCCTGCCCATTATAGACCATTTCCGGGATCTCAGGAGGCGTCACCACTGCTTTTATTGTGGATACGGTTACTTCTGCCTGGATTGTTTTAAATCCAGCTGTATTTTCTGGAATAAACAGCATTGTGTATCGGATTTCACCCACCTGGTCAAGTACTGTCTCAGGATTTTGCCATTGCCAGGTTCCTGGAATTTCTTTCTGATTGTATGTAGCTTTTCCATCGGTTAAGACCGGATCCTTTTCTGGTGAATTTTGGATATCCTTTAATCTGGTACCGATTTCAAATTCCTGTGCTACGGTTGGCACAGTTTCGATCACTGGCGTGATCCAGTAGATAGAGGCTGTTGTTTCAGCTGTAGTATCCAGAAGCACATACAGGTTATCTGCATTTTGGTCTTCCCGGATTTTATAACCGCTGAAGGTAACTTTAAGGTTTTCACCAGGTGTTTCCTGTTCAAACTTAAATATACCGTCTGTCAGTTCCAGATTTTCCAGTTTCATACCGTCGCCAGCACGTGTCAGTTCATAGGTTCCGGTGGTGGTAACATTGCCTTTTTCGTAATCACGGCTGTCAGCTTTACAGCTTACGCGGACACCAATCTGCGTTCTTACTGGAAGGTCAAATTCTACAGGAAGATAAATGTTGGTTTCAGAAGGCGTAAATACAACCGTATAATTTGCATTATCGGTTCCGTTATTTTCTCCAGATGGTTTTACTTCCGGAGTCTTCCAGCTGAATTCCCCTGTTACTTCCAGCCCATTCCATGTTACTTTTCCGCCTTTCAGGACGCAGTCAGATAACGGTTTCTGATATTCCAGAATGTTTGTTTCAGGTTTCGTTCCTAACTCCGGTGTAAGCTTTCTTATTACAGCCTGATAGGTTCCGGTTTCTGTATAGGTATTCCCAGTCGAGGTTGTAACTACTGCTTCAATGGCCAGGATATATGTGTAAGCATCCGCCAGAGGTTCTCCTTTGTCCTGAATCTTTGCCGTAATGGAGATCAGATTCTGGTATTCTTTCAGGAATTCATTTTGTCCCAATGCTTCGTTAATAACAGAAACTGTGGAGTTTTCTACCTTTTCTTCCATTTTTTCTATTGGCAGATAATTTTCAATGGAATCCTCATAATCTCCGTTAATTATTTCTATCAGCTGGGACAAAATCTGATCCGTCGGAACTGGCTCACGGATACTTGCTGTTGTTTCAGCTGTAGTATCCAGAAGCACATACAGGTTATCTGCATTTTGGTCTTCCCGGATTTTATAACCGCTGAAGGTAACTTTAAGGTTTTCACCAGGTGTTTCCTGTTCAAACTTAAAGATACCGTCTGTCAGTTCCAGATCCGTTAGTTTCATACCGTCACCGGCACGTGTCAGTTCATAGGTTCCGGTGGTGGTAACATTACCTTTTTCATAATCTCGGCTGTCAGCTTTACAGCTTACGCGGACACCGATCTGTGTTTTCACTGGTAATTCAAATTCTACAGGGGTATAAAGCTTTGCGCTGTCACCATCCGGTATAAATGTCGCTTTGTATTTTGCGGTTCCGTTATCTTCTCCTGCAGGCACAAGCTCCGGTTCATTCCAGCGGAAGCTTCCGGTCACCTTGTTTTCTTTGTAGGTCACTTCGCCTCCCGTAAACGGACTGAGCGCCAGTTTTTCCTGATATTTCAGGTTTCCAGCCAGTGGCAGTACCGAAACCTCAGGTTTCATTTTTCCCAGTACAAAACTGCCCTTGGCAGTACCTTCCCATTCTTTTCCAGCCAGATCTTTATAAAGGATATCTGCCTGGTAAGTATAGATATACTGGTTTTCTGTCTCTTCTACTTTGTCAGAGAGCACCACATGGAAAGAAATCCGGTTCCCATACAGCTGATACACATTTTCCTTTTCCAGGATTTCTGTCAGTCTTCCAGTGATTTCTGCCTGAAGCTTTTTGGGGGTATTTTCCAGTGGAAGATACTTTTCCAGGGAGTCCGTATAATGATTGGATAAAACTCCTGTTATGGATTCCAGTATCTGCTCCGGTGAAACTAATGGTTCCCACTGTGCATAAAGTGTACTGTCTTCTTTTAACTTACGGTCAAATTCATACGGTTCCCCGCTTCCATCTGCTGTCAGATACCAGCCTTTAAATACGTAACCAGGCACAGACGGATCCTCTGGTGCTGTTACATCCTGCTTTTCTGTGGAGTAAATGGTCTTATAAACCCCGTAATCGTCTAAATTATAATCAAATGTGATCTTATGGCGTTTATAGGCCCGAAGGACCAGCGTGATATTTCTCTGTGGCATGGTAAAGGTGATTTTATTCTCACCAGTAACGCTGTATTTAAAGTTATCATATGTACTGACGACTTCCAGGTCACTGTAATCCGGGTCCAGCACAGTCCTTATTTCCACTTTCGTTCCGGAACGGATCTCCTCAGAACGGATCAGCACATTTCTAAAAAATGATTTCCGATATGCCTTAAAAGTCCTGATTCCGTCTCCAGCCTGTATGACAAGCTGTACCTGACGGAGATCAAGTTTCAGGTAGACGTCTTTCTGGCTCTCCCTGCCGGTTATGGACAGGCTGGTCTTCTGATCCGGTTCGTTATTTACGGACATCATCACCGCCTGCTGTTCCCCGTTAAAATCCCGTTTGTTTATGGTGAGGTCATAGCTGCCGTTCTTCTGCTTCTTAAATTCCTTCACGGTACCGTCCGCAGCAGTTACCCACAGCTTATAAGTGGTATCTGCTTCTTTCCCGTTCAGGCTTATGTGATAATTTACCTGGCTGCTTTCACCCGGGAATCTGTGCACATAAAGATAATAAGTTGTTTCATAATTTTGGTCATCCGCAAAAACTTTATATCTTAAGGTTCCATTTTGCGCATCCAGTGAACAGTCCTTCACGGAACCAATTCCGGATTGTAGGGAACCGCTTCCATTTATCCACTTACATTCCATACCTGCCAGTTCCGGATAAGCATCTTTTGCTTTCTGGATGATCTGGTTTAAATTCAGGCTGACGGTTTTCCACTCTGCTGTTTTCTGGCCTGTACTTAGATAACTGGTAAAAGTGTTCTGATAAACCAGGGCATTGTCCCAGCCGGCAGGATCCAGTCCCCATTCGTCTGCGCACCAGTCCCTGAGCACGACTTTTATCGTGTGGTTTGTGGTTGCAACATAAATTTTTTTACTAAGATGGAACCTGCTGACCTGCTTTTTCACGATAGCAGATTTGCTGTTGTTGGTATAAGTTACAACAAGGTCCAGTTCTGCCTTTTTACAGTTATATTTTGCCGCTAGGCCCTGATCCAGATAAATAAATCCGGGGCTGGTGTTGTTCTTTCCGTTTCCTACATAAAAGAGTTTTGCCAGGGGATCTTTGTCCGATACTGCTTTCCCATCAACTTTCAGATTCTGGATCTGAAGGGAAATACCTGCATCCTTCTGGGTCGCCAGAACGAAGCTTTCTTTGCATGTGCCTTTCGCCATATCCCAGTTTTTCATCGGAATGGAAGAAAAACCGAAGGAATCTTTTTGGTCTGCATTTCTGGACACAACCTTCCACATGTCAGCCAACGTGGTCTGGTTCATATAGGAAAAACCGCTGGAATAGCTTTTCGACCACAACGGCCATCTGCCGCTGTATACGGTCCAGCTCTTTTTCTTGGTCTTAAAGATAAGCTTGACTTTCAGCTGAAGCTTGACAACCACATCAATACCGACCTCAAATTTCAATGCGCCCAGCTCTGTGCTTGCACCGCTTACCAGATTCGCGGTGTTATAATAGAAGCCAGACAATTCTGCGTAAGCGTAGACGCTGCCTTCTATGCTGGTGGAGATGAAGCCGCAGAAGGTAATGGAAATCGTAACACGGATTCCCACCCTTGCCCCTACTTTACCAATCAGGTAAACACTGCTGGTCACGCTGCTTTCCAGCTTCTGTGTATAGGAGCTTCCTTCAAACTTCAGGAACTTATACTCAAATCCAATGCGTTCTCCGCTTTTTACCTCAATTTCCACGCCAAAGGTTGCCAGCACACCGACCTGGCCCACAAGGTCAATATCCACACCCAAGGTAATGATTCCGTAGAAAGAGAACCGCAGCTTCAAAAGAACGACGTTGAAAATATCATTGTAGACCAGGGAGGAATTTACAATGGAACCAACTGTCTTCATTAGTTCGGAAACATTTTTGTCATACTGGCTGTAGTCGTTGGAATCCTTTAACCCTTCTGGTTTTACGATCTCGGAAAGTGTTTTCTTCGCATCATTGAACAGCTTTACAGAGCCGCCGGAGGATGCGGTAACCGTAAGGGAAATCTTGGATGTGGAACGCAAAGTTACGGACATATCGATCCAGAATTTTCCACCTTTTACATTAGTCTGTACGGACAGGCTCTGGGTAAAGGACAGCTTAGGTGAAATGGTAAGAATCGTCTTCGAACCGTTCTTAATGGCTGCACTTGCCGAGATGCTGATCGTCGCAGTTACATTGCTGCCGGATGCAGAGATCTTTACGGATGGTTTGCCCGGCTTCAGGGTGGCATTCATTCCTGCCAGGGAATAAACTCCTTCCCCGTATTTTTCATTGATCATCTTCTGGGTTTCCTCAGAAGTCATAACCGCCATCAGCATCTGGGCTTTTAATTCCTCGTTTTCCTCTACCTGGCTGACGATTTTGGATTCCACTACCTGGAGTTCTTCTTCGGACAGCTGGCTCTCCAGATCTACATCATCTGTAGTGTTTACATCAAAATCTGCCAGGTAATCCTGTGGATTGGCATATCCGAACCAGATCCTTGTCTGATCCCCTTCGCTCTGGACATCCACAACCTGAGCAAAAAGCACATATCCGTCAAAAGAGCCTTCGGTATAGGAATCCATGCTCTTTTCATCCCGGCCGATTTCGCCGTCATAAAAGGCTACGATTTCCCCGGGCTCATAGTTAAGCGTCCCATTTACAAGAAGTTCCCCAGGCTCATATGCCGGAGTTTCGGTTTCCGGTACATCCTCTTCTGTTTCAATTTCCGGTTTTTCCTCGGAAGGAAGTTCTTCATTTTCTTCTGTTGTTGCGGAAGGCTCATCCGCTTCCTGCCGGGAAAGAATTTCCTTTTCTTCCTCCTGAAGGAGTTCAGTTGTTTCTTTTTCTGTTTGTCCTGCTGTTTCTTCTGAATTTTCTTTCTCAACAGCAGGGGTGTAGGATATTACCTGGTCCCAGAGAATATAATCGATATCTTCTGAAAAACCAACAATCTCCACCTTCTCTTTATAAACAGAAACTGTAACTGAGCGAACATCTTTGGAATAATCTGCAAAATTAATTTCTTTAGGAAGCCTTACTGTAAATGTGGCTCCCGGCTCAAATCCTTTTTTTCCATCTTTTTCGTAATATTCACCGAAAATGGAGAAACCGTTCGGTGTCTTTTTTACAGACAGGATCGGATCCAGATCACCGGCTCCCGGCTCTAAGGAGACAGCGGACAGAACCTCGTCTTCTGTCATTTTGGTATCTGTAATCAGCGGGATCTCTCCCTGCCAGTCGAAATCATTTAACTCCGCACAGCTTCCATCCTTTTCCTGGCTTATGGCTTCATTGGAAGTAAAAAGCGCATACAGAGTCATATCTTCCTGAATCGGCTCTGTATATGCAAATGGTTCGGTACACGTTTCATCACGGCACCATCCGCCGAAGGTATAGCCGTCCTTACTTGTAGAAATGCTGGATACCGGTTTGGAAAGAAGTGTTTCCCCTTTTGCAAAAGTAAGAGGTGCTGCCGGTGTACCACCAAACGTTTCAAAGGTAACAGTCACAGCTTCAGCAGCATCTGTAAATCCTGCATATAAGGTCAGAGGTCCGTTCACACAGTCAAACTGGGAATATGCTTCTGTGCAGGCTGCATCCTGATACCAGGTAGTAAATATGTATCCTTCTTTTTCCGGCGTGATCCCGGTAACATCCACCGGAGTTCCGGGAACTGTCTGACGGACAGCCACTTCGCTGCCATCAGCTACAAATGTAACGGTGTAAGTTTCCAGTTTCAGAGAGCTTGCTGCACCACTTGGAAGGTTTTCACTGCTTCCGTCTGGTTTTTCCAGTTCCAGTGCTTTTCCGGACTGGTTTGTTACTTTACAGGTGGCGTAAACCGCCAGGGAACTTACCGGTTCTTTTACTTCCACACCTCCGATGGTTCCGCTTCCTTCCAGTGTTACTGCCTGGCCGCCGTTTAATTCCAGTTTGGAAATATTCGTTTCAGAATCAATTTGCAGGGAAGACTCTTCTGTCTTTTCCCCGGCTATCAACAGCTGGTCTGCTTTCACACCAGTGAAGCGGATCGCAGTACCCTGGCTGATGTCCAGTGCTTTCGCAGTAACATTAGATAGCTGGATCTTTGTTGTATTGCGGATTGTGATGGTTCCTGCTGTGATGCCGGAAAGATAAACCGACCCACATGCAACCAAAATGGATTTGGAATCATCCGACACCCTTAGTTCATCGGCCTGTTCCTGGGATGTGATCACGTAATCGTAACCAGCTGTATCAATTCCATCCAGAAACCTGCTATCCACGGTCGTTTCTGCCTGATCCGAAAATCCCTGATTTTCATTTCCTGCAAGCACAGTACTTCCCATTGTGATTGTCAGCATAACTACCACCAGAAAGAGTGCAATTGTTTTTCTGAAATGCTTCATACATTTCCTCCTCCCTTTTGGCAATGCTTTTGCCTTTTCTTGTAATTACAATGATATTTTAACTATTGATTATAGTCAATTATATATTATTTGGTACCTTTAAGCAACTGTTATTTGACAATTTATGGCAAATTTCCAATAGAAAAAGGAATGTTCACTCTGAACAATCCCTTTTTATAAAACTTTATTCGTTTTTCACACGATACAAAGGATGATTCTTTTTATTATCAGAAACAGCACCCCTACTGCTATTGCATATGTTTCTCTACCCGTTTTTTCTCCAATCTGTCACTGATTCCTACAGCAAAGTAAAGTGGCTCCCCAATATATTCCAAACAATCCGAAGCTCAATAGAACATCTCCGATGATGTCTGTACACCAGTGTACACCATATAATAATCTTCCACATATCATAAACAAGGAAAAAAGAACAGAAAAAATATTAGTTTCTTTTCGTAACCAGTAATTCGAACTCCTATGATTTGCCTGATACATAAGCGAAAGCATGACACTTACCTGATTGATCTTAATCTGCATTTGCCAGTTTACTACTCGGTAAATCTTAAAAAGTTTTATGATGTCATGAAATTCTGTATTCTCTTCCCCTTTGTATTCTTTCGATATTACTCCTGCTCGTCCTCTTGACATTTTTCTGCCTCATCCTTTCGTAATTTCATCTTTTGTTGAAACGCCTTCTCCATTTCGTCGTCCACCATACTAGCTCTGATAAGGCAGCAATACATAAGCGTAATCACCACTGCCACCAGAACGAAGAACATAAGCCAAAATATCCACATTCTTTTATCCCTCCGTTTTCATAATATGGAGTGGTTCTTTACTCTCCTACTTATAAATAATAAATATTTTCGACGAAAAGTGTAAAAATTTGAAAATAAATTGCGATTTTTTTAAGATTTTCTCGATTTATAAAAGAAATGGAATCGAAATGTGATTACCACTTTAGATTTGCAGGGTTTGATGATATAAAATGATTTCTGTATCGATATAGGGAAATAGTTGAATTTCTATAATAAAATTGCCATCCGATCAGATATTTATCCAACCAGATGGCGACAACTTCTTCATTTATGCTGTCAGCAAGTCCGCATTTTTAATAATTTCTTCAATTTGTTTTTCTTCCATTCCCGCTACATCAGCGATCTGAGCGATTGTATAACCCTTGCTGTGCATTTTTACAATCATTTCTTTTTTACCCATCTCAATTCCAGTTTCTTTAATTTTCTGACTTAAATTACACATAACACTCACATCCTCTCTGAAGTCTTCTCACAATGGAATATCATATTCGTTTCCGATGATATTGCATTTTATCTGCCAGCCCTTATATAAAACAATGGAATCCATAATTTTGTTTTTATTTTCTTACCATCCACACTATAAGCCGTCACGTCACAAGTTTCAAATTTTTCTTGATTGCAATGGTATTGTAGAGAATCTGCCTCTTGTTCCATAAGTGTATATGTGAAACTTTCAGAGGGCATAAGAACCTTGGCATTTTCTACTATGTGACAATCTACAAGCAATTTGTTTTTATAGCACAATTCAAAGCTCTCTAGTATAAATGGATTTTTACCTGTATTATAAATTTCAATTCCATGTTCTGATAAACTTGTTTTAGTACGGTATTCTTTATCTATCAGTTCCGTTTCGGGTGTAGAAACCATTTGAAAAGTAAGCTTTGGTCTTTCACGAAAAAACATCGTAATCTCATTCAAAATCTAGCCAACAATTACGCCTGCCAGAGTCGCTACTAATTCACGCATTTATAATCTCCTTTTGTTCAAGGAAAAGCTGTTCTCCTTTTATCTGGGAATGGATAAAAAGCCATCCAAATGAACATCCATTTGAATGGCTTTTCCTTCACGCTACATTATGCTGGTAGCAATTCCTCATTTTTAATAATTTCTTCAATCCGTTTTTCTTCCATTCCCGCTACATCGGCGATCTGAGCGATTGTATAACCCTTGCTGTGCATTTTTACAATCATTTCTTTTTTACCCATCTCAATTCCAGTTTCTTTAATTTTCTGACTTAAATTACACATAACACTCACATCCTCTCTGAAGTCTTCTTCCATTGGAATATCATATTCGTTTCCGATGATATTCAATTTTTCATTTACAGACAGATTCTGGGATAACAATGCTCCAAGTAATCTATGTAACTCGTATTTTTCTTCATGTTCAGGAAGCTCTTCTGCCAGTCCGATCATGACAATATTAATCAGATCCAACTTTCCCTTCCAGGCATGCGAATTGACAAGACTATCCTTTACCAGATGAATATGCTCCAAACTATTTTCCGGCATGTTCATACACACCCAGATGGAATAAACACGTTTGATATCATTATAATTTGAATTTGAAAAATCTTTTTCTTTCTGTGAAGAAATCATGCGACTCACATAAAAGATAGCTCGGTTTAAAATCTCATATTTCTCAGGCTCATCCTTTTGTGCTTCCACGTTCACAATAATCTGTGATAATCCATCTCTCATCCGTACATAAAAGATAATATCAAACCTTATAGTTCCTTCATGAATCTCCTGGTTTTCAGAATTAAAACCTACGACTCGCTGACTATCTTTTTCAACAACAGTATTCGTAAGCCCAGGTTCAACCGGAACAGTATTAATAAATGGCTCTCCTTCAATGTAAGATATTACATCTTTTGGATTCATTCCCATGAATTCATCTACTGTTTTTACCAGTATATGTGCCAGAATGCTTTTCTGACCAAGCAGTCTTTTCGCTCTCTCATCATACTGTGCATCTTTATCAGTTATGAGAATTGCATTCTTCGTTTCTGTATTCACTGGCATTACTCCTTTTCGGGTATATTCAAAAATCCTTTTCCGAATATAGTTATATTATACTCTAATTCGGCATTTGTAACAACTGCTAATTTATATACGTGATCTTGTATTATCACAGCCCAAATGAAACAGACCGAACCCTGCATAATCAATTATACTTGGTTCGGTCTTACTTTATAATAAAGCATATTGTACTTGAGATATGATCTATTAAAAAATTTTTTCTGGTTGTTTTACTGCACAGCTTACTGCACGGTTTTTGCAATAATCCCATGCCATGAACCGCCATTTAATGCTACTCATAAAAATCTCCTAGCACCTTCGAAAAGCCTTAAAAGATCGCATTTAACGGACATTTTAATAGCGAAACAAATCACCATTCCCATATGGGTGACATCTTAATAGTATCTGCGGAAGCCCTTGTTTTATGCGGGTTTGTGGCATCTTCCAAACTGTTTTGACCACTTTTTGACCACCTTTTAGTATTTTTTTATTATCAGTGTTATTTTCCATAATTTTCCTTTGTTATTTTTTTCTGGTATAGCCGGAACTTTTTCCTCTTCATATTTCTCGGAGAATTTATTAAATTCATCTGAAATATACTCCTGTTCCAAGTGTGTATAATATTCCGTCATGTTAACATGTGCGTGACCTACAATCTTGCGAACGGTAAATGGTGACATACCAGATTGATTCATTCTCGTGACAAAAGTATGCCGAAACTTATGTGGATGTACACTAAACAAATGTGGTTCCCGATTCGGCGTAGTAATCTGCTTCTTTGAGTATGTTTCCTCCAGGCGGTTCTTACTATCATCATAAAATACCGTCGTCTCATTTAAAGTTTTACAGACACGAATACGATGCTTTTCAAAATCAATATCAGACCACAAAAGTGCTGAAATTTCTCCTATGCACAGCCTTACAGATCCAATAAAGTCGGTTGCTCTTTCAAAGCCGTCTACATATCCTCGGACTGTATTCGTCTTAATGCGTCCAATTTTATAAAGTTTCATCCATTCATCAAACCATTCCGAAACTTTATATTTTTTTGCTTTATCGCTGTAACCCATAATATATTTTCCAGGCCAGATTTTAAGTACATCAGCATATTAACACGTTCAAAAAAATATTCAAGTCTCCTGTTCCTCCAGCCACTGCTCAATTTTTTTCTATGTGTAAGACTTGATTTGCAAAGTGCTGTTCATAGCGCGTACAATTTTTTTGTGTTTGCTATTATAGTAGGGAGACAGTACAAAACTGTACTGCCTCCCATAAATTTTAAATAATACGTTTCAAAGCTGTTACTTCACGGTAACCTTGCACTTCACGGATTTCTTTCCTGATTTCACTGTAATGGTGGCAGTTCCTTTCTTCTTTGCAGCAATTACCCCCTTTGCGGATACGGTTGCTACTTTTTTGTTGCTGCTCTTGTAGGTGATTTTTTCGGTACTTGTTAACGGAAGAATCACAGGTTTTAAGGTGGCTTTCTTTTTCACCTTCAAAACAAGCTTTTTCGGGATGCCTGTAATTTTCTGCGTCCGAACGGTCGTTTTCTGGACACGGACAGGTATTTTTTTGGTGAGGCCACTGTTTAGTGTAATTGTGAGCGTGGTTTTTCCACTTTTTGTACCTGCTTTTAACTTACAGGTTCCATTTGGATTTCCGGTTACCGTGACGATTTTTGTGTTCCCCGATTTCCAGGATTTTACGAAATCGCCAGGCGCCAAACCAGTTACTTTCAGGGCACTGCTACGTTGTCTGGTTTTTAAAACAAGGCTGGACATATTTACCTTCATAGTTGGCTTTGATGATGGTGCTTGTGGTGATGGAGCCTTGGATGGCGTTGGGATTGTGGTTGGTTTTGGCGCAGTGGTCGGTTTTGGCACAGCAGTTGGCTTTGGTGTATCAGTTGGAGCTGGCGTTGCTGTGGGCGATGGCGTAATGGTCGGCGTCAATTTGTCGCGTGTAATGATAAATGATTGGGGCTGAGACCATTCACCGTAGCTGGTTTCTACATAATGGTTATATGCTCTCATGCGTACATAATACGTACAGTCTGGTTCGGCCTCAAACCAGTAAGTGAAATCTTGAGTATTATCAAGTTTTCGGTATACAGATGTACCTGCCCACTGCGAAAAATATGATGAGCTACTAATCTCCATCTCATACCCAGATACATCAGGGCATTTTTTCCAGAAAATTTTTACAGCATCAGTTTCAGAATATTTTCCTAGTTCTATGGAAAAAGATGGGATAACATCTGGTGTTTTGTCAAGTGCAATAAATTCAGCACCTATTTTTTTTGCGTCATAATCCAGTCCCCAGCCATTGTAACCATAAATAGTTTTTAAGTTTACACATCCTTCAACTGCGGAAGGATCAATAAACGGCCATTCATCCCGTGCTGCATTTTGTTCATCATATAAAAAGGTTATGGATTCCAGATTTGAACAACCGACAAATGCTTCATTTTCCAATGCATAAAAGGTGTGTGGAAGTATAATTTCACGCAAACTCGAACAGTTATAAAACGCTTTTTTTCGTATTTCAAATAAATAACCATCCAGGCTAATATTTTTTAGACTGGTGCAGCCACTGAACACTTCTTCATCAATCCAACCAAGATTCTCAGGTAAAGTTATCTCAGTTAGGTTAATACAATCTTTAAAAGCTCTACCCCAAATATATCCATCGGATATATGAGCAGTTTTTAAATTTGTGCAACTATTAAATGCATCAGCTCCAATATCTCCTACAATATTGATACTTTCCAAGCTGCTACAATACTGGAATGCTGCTTCCCCTATTCTGCAGGGTTGGGTATTAGTAAAGTGAACATTTTTTAAACTTGTGCATTCTTTAAATGCTTCCATTCCGAGCTCAATAAGCTCTTTGGGTAAAGTTATTTCTGACAAACTAACACATCCAGAAAATGCATTGTTTCCAATATCTGAAGTATTATCAGAAAACGTTACTGATGTCAGACTGATACAATTCTCAAATGCATAATTTGGAATTTTGCTTAATTCAGGATCAGCTTCAAAGATAACTGTTTTTAAAGCGGTACAACTGCAAAAAAACACCTTTCCCAAGGACTATAGAATGGGGAATTGTTATTTCATCTAAGCTGACACATTCCTCAAATGCTGAATCCCCAATTTCTTTTACATTTCCAGGAATATTGATTGCTTTAAGTACGCTGCATCCTTTAAATGCATTCTCACCAATAGAACTTAATGTATCTGGCAAAAGAATTTCTTTTAAATTCTTACAATTTTCGAAAGTGCTCGTACCAATATGATTTAAATTAGATGGCATTGTTACTTTCTGTAATGAATAGCAATTTTTAAAAACGTCATATGCAATTGTTTGCAAATTGGATGGAAGTGTTACTTCCTGCAATGAAGTACATTCTGCAAAACACCCGGTTCCGATTTTAGTGACACTTTCGGGAAGGAATACGCTCTTCAAATATGGCAGATTATAGCAAAGTGAACCACCAATACCTGTAACTCCTTCATTTACTATAAGTTTCTTAATTTCTGTTCCATGATATTCAATTACAGATCCATCTTTTTTTAACACACCCTGCCCATAAGCCACCACAGTTCCATCTTCAAACAATGCTGTAGAAACAGAAGAATTTCCTGACTATCTGTCTATTTCTGTCAGTGCGCAAAACAAGATTAATATTTACCCAACAAACGCTTTTTTATTTGGCACATATTGTTGTAATATTCATATTTCAGACGAATCATTGTGCCGGATCTTTCAGGATTTCGTTCAGTCACTGCCAGGAAGTCCTATGGTATATTCAAAGGAGGACTGTTTAAAGCTACTGGATCAGCTTACTTTGCCATTTTAATTTACGCCGGCAATGAGCCATATTCCGGGCAAAATTATTGTTTTTTCGCCTTTTTTCATATATAATAAATACATTATCGCTGCGAATCACTGCAAAATATGAATGTATCAGTACACTGATTCACAGCTTCCAGATTTATTAGAAATGGAGTGTTCGGATATGGAACTAAAAAACAGAACTTTATCAAATTTTGCAGAACTGGTACGCACTGGTGAATGTAAAAAATTCAGAGGGCGTTTGAAGGTAGGCGTGGATCTTGGTACTGCGAACACGGTTCTTGCAGTTGTAGATAGTACGAATCGTCCTATTGCCGGTGTCTCTGCACCCTCCCATGCAATCCGTGACGGTGTTATTGTAAATTATTACGAATCTGTTCAGCTGGTTACAAAATTAAAAGAAGAACTGGAAGAAAAGCTGGGCACGGAGCTTCTCTATGCCGCTGCTGCCATTCCTCCGGGAGTTTCAGAAGGCAGTGTGAAGAGCATTGGATATGTATTGGAAGGTGCCGGTTTCGAAGTGACCAACATTGTTGACGAACCTACTGCTGCCGCTGCTGTATTAAAGATTACCGACGGTGCAGTTGTAGATGTGGGCGGCGGCACAACCGGCATCAGCATCCTCAAGGATGGCAAGGTAATCTATACGGATGACGAGGCAACTGGGGGCAGCCATATGACGATGACAGTTGCCGGTCATTACCGGATTCCCTACGAAGAGGCAGAGGTTCTGAAGACCACTCCGGAAAAAGAGAAGGAAATTTTTCCGGTTATTAAGGCAACGGTTGAAAAAATGGCATCCATTACCGAGAAATTTCTGAAAGGCTATGAGATACCTGCAGTCTATGTGGTAGGCGGCTCTGCAAGCTTTCAGGAATTTACCAGCGTGTTTGAGAAGAAGCTGAACCTTCCGGTTTACCGGCCGGTTCATCCCCTTTTGGTCACACCGCTTGGAATCGCTTATAACTGCCAGCTTCCACAAAAAGCTCGCTGATTCTAATAACAAAAAGCTCTATCGTATTTTGATCTGTCCAAAAGTTAGATTTTTGGTGCTTCAAAATACGATAGAGCTTTTATGTTGCAAATAAATGAATTTCAGTTTTCTAGTATGGCTTACGCCCTGCCAGGCATTCACTTTTCAGGGGACGTTTGACAATAATCTTCTCCGGATGGGCAAGGATGGCGGCATCAAACAGATCTGTTTCTGCAGAACAGGGAAAACCATGCTTCTGTCTTTATTTGCTACCCAGGCAGTTTTTTGAAGTAACTGGTTCTTGACACATGATATCCCTTGCATTATAATACGTTTAACAATTAGGTTAAATGTTAAATAAAGGGGTGTGATGAATTTTTGGGTATACAGGATACATTAAAAGCACTGGCAGATCCAATACGACGTGAGATTTTGAACTTATTGAAGAATGGGCGGCTTTCAGCCGGAGAAATATGCGCACATTTTTCAGTAACGGGAGCATCCATATCAAGACATCTGGCAATATTGAAGGAAGCTGATTTGATCCGAAACCAAAGAGAAGGAAAGTTTATTTATTATGAATTAAACACTTCCGTATTGGAAGATGTCATGCTGTGGATCACAAATTTGAAAGGAGCATCAGACGATGAAGGAAATGATAAAAAAATATAGAGGTTCATTAATCAGCTCTATACTGGTAATTTTTGTAGGAGTCCTGGTCGGTTTTACGAGTACACACGGTAAATGGATAAATGTATTTTTTGTAGTAACGCACTGTATATTTGTAGCAATCATATTTTATGATAACAGAAGCCGACAACAGAGCCCTAAAGTTATAGGGATGGCTATATGGATGATACCTGTTATTACATTGCTCTATAATGGCATTGCCAGATTGGTAAATACCGGGGCAGATATGGAGAACCTGTTTATGGCATTCATGTATTATGGAACAGGCTTACTGTTCATGGTTATAGGAAATTATCTGCCAAAGGTAAAACAGAACAATACGATAGGGATCC
>OGRJ01001071.1_pt1 | contig 24233 bp, 27 predicted proteins | sample 1553411 | NCBI WGS metagenome assembly OGRJ01 (sample SAMEA2580084, study PRJEB22360) | human gut metagenome | biome: human gut; feature: human-associated habitat; material: faeces | place: Denmark | collected 2008/2010
GAATGAGGGTAAAATATACCGCAAAGTGGGGCTTGCAGATTGCAGAAATGATTTTTCAGACACGCTCTAGTGCATCGTCATGTTAGATAAGGGGAGGAGAAGACAGTTATGCCGTCAACGGGGACACGAAAAAAGAACAATACTGCCGGAAGGAAAACGACCCGTAAAAAAAATCCTTCTGTTAAAAAGCGCCAGAGACAGGCGTATAACCGGGAACTGGTAACAGAGATCACGATTCTGATCGCTCTTGCCGTTTCCGTTCTTCTGGTGATCAGTAACTTTGATATCGGAGGAAAAGTAGGCACTGTGATCAGTCAGTTTTTCTTTGGACTGTTTGGATGGATGGCGTATCCGTTTCCGGTGATTCTGTTCCTGGGAACTGCATTCGCTATTGCAAACTCTGACAGCGATCTGATGCCGCGAAAACTGTGGGGTGTCGGATTTGCTTTCTGGTGCCTTACCACGCTGATTCATCTGTTTAGCATGGGGTATCTGAAAGGAGATACCATAAGCGGATATTATACGTACTGTTCACAGCACAAAACCGGCGGCGGCATCATCGGTGGTGCGACAGCAAAGTTCCTGTGCATCTCGTTTGGTACGGCTGGAGCATATGTGCTGATGTTCATTTTCCTGATTATTTCCGTAATCATCATTACACAGCATACCGTTCTTGCTCCGCTAAAAAAAACCGGTGAAAAAGTATATCAGGAAGCCAGAGAAAATCATGCCCGCCGGGTAGAAGAGCGTGGGGTATTTGCCCTTGAAGAGACAAAGCTTCCACGGGAAAAAGAAATCAAAGAAGCGAAAGAAAATGAAAAAGCTGCTGCGAAAGAATCTGCAAAAGAGGAGAAACGCAGACAGCGGGAAGAACGCAGATTGGCACGGGAAGCTGCAAAAGCACAGACAGGAGAATCCAGGCAAAACGACGAAAGAGATTCGGATTCGGAAGCACCGGATGCATCTTCTTCTTTCCTGCCGCAGCTTCATATTGAACGTCCGGAACCGGCTCCCGTACCGGAAGAATCTGCCTATGCGATGCAGCAGGATCTGCCGTTTGACGTACAGGAATTAAAACCGGTCACAAACGAAGAAATGCAGGCTGACCCGGAAGTATCCGAACAGTCAGAAGAAGTTCCTGCCGCACATGCCGAAAAAACGACACGCACTAGGAAATCCCGCTCTTCACAGGAAGAGATTGCAAACGGTATCGAAAATATCCAGCAGGAAATCGCAAAAGAGCCGGTAAAAAAAGAATATATCTTCCCTCCGCTTGATTTCTTAAAGCGGGGAGACCGGAAAGTTTCCGGTGATTCCGATGCGCATCTGCGTGAAACTGCAATGAAATTGCAGACAACGCTGCATAATTTCGGAGTCAATGTGACGATCACCAACGTAAGCTGCGGACCTACCGTTACCCGATACGAACTACAGCCGGAACAGGGTGTAAAGGTCAGTAAAATCGTGGGACTGACTGATGATATCAAGCTGAATCTTGCAGCAGCCGATATCCGTATCGAAGCACCGATACCCGGAAAAGCAGCGGTCGGTATCGAGGTTCCGAATGCCACCAACAGTCCGGTCATGCTCCGGGATCTGTTAGAGACAAAGGAATTCCGCGAATTTCCGTCAGAACTGGCATTTGCCGTCGGCAAAGATATCGGCGGAAAAACCGTTGTGGCAGATATCGGCAAGATGCCGCATCTTCTGATCGCCGGTGCTACCGGATCCGGTAAATCGGTATGTATCAATACCCTGATCATGAGTATTATCTACAAGGCAAAACCCGAAGAAGTAAAACTGATCATGATCGACCCGAAAGTAGTAGAATTAAGTGTTTATAACGGTATTCCGCATCTGTTCATCCCGGTGGTCACCGATCCTAAAAAAGCAGCGGGAGCGCTGAACTGGGCAGTGGCTGAGATGACCGACCGTTATAATAAATTTGCAGAATATAATGTCCGTGATCTGAAAGGATATAATGCAAAAGTTGCACAGTTAGATGATATCGAGGACGAAAATAAGCCTCAGAAACTGCCCAAGATCGTAATTATCGTGGACGAGCTGGCAGACCTGATGATGGTAGCGCCTGGTGAAGTGGAAGATGCGATCTGCCGTCTGGCGCAGCTTGCCAGAGCCGCCGGTATCCATCTGATCATCGCCACCCAGCGACCGTCCGTCAACGTCATCACCGGACTGATCAAGGCAAATATGCCGTCCCGTATCGCATTTTCCGTATCTTCCGGTGTGGATTCCAGAACCATTCTGGATATGAACGGAGCGGAGAAACTTCTGGGCAAAGGAGATATGCTCTATTATCCACAGGGCTACCAGAAGCCGGTACGACTGCAGGGCGCTTTTGTATCGGATAAAGAAGTGGGAAAAGTTGTGGAATTTCTCACGGACAATCATCAGACCGATCAGGTCTACGACAGCAAAATCACAGATATGATGAACGCCTCCCAGAGCAGTGCACCCGGTGGCGGATCCGGACGCGATCTGGACGCCTATTTTGTAGATGCCGGAAAGTTTATTATTGATAAGAATAAAGCATCCATCGGTATGCTGCAACGGATGTTCAAAGTAGGATTTAACCGCGCAGCCCGTATCATGGATCAGCTGTGTGAAGCAGGCGTCGTAGGACCGGAAGAGGGCACAAAGCCACGAAAAGTCCTGATGTCGATGGAAGAATTTGAAAACTATATCGAAGAATGTTTATAACATATATTTAAAGGAGAATAAGAATGAGATGTTCAAATTGTGGAGAGCCGATTGAAGAAGGACGACTTTTCTGTTTGAATTGCGGTCAGGAAGTCCAGTGGGTTCCTGACTATGATTCCTTTGGCGATTATATGGTTCAGGAAAAACTGAAAAAAGAAAAAGAACAGGCAGAAGCCGCCGCTGCGAAAAAACGTGCGGCGATCGCAGCTGAGAACCGCCGTCGGAAAAAAGCGAAGAAAAAACGGACGATTCTGGTATCCATAGCCGGTGTCTTGGTACTGGTTGCTGCCGGTTTGTTTATCAAACTTGGCATGGATAAGAAAAATTACAATGATTTTGATTATCAGATCCGTATGGCGGATACCGCATTTTCCAATCACAAATACGAAGAAAGCTATAAGTTCGTGGAACGTGCCGTCAGCCTGGATGATTCCGATATTGATGCAAAACTCCTTCTGGCACAGGTACAGGTAAAACTGGATAAGACGGATGCGGCAATCAAAACGCTTCAGGATATTATCAGCCAGGAACCGGATAACCAGTCCGCGTATAATCAGCTGATCAAGATTTATATGGAAAATGAGCAGCCGGAAGAAGTCAAATCACTGCTGGATGGCTGTGATAATGATGAGATCTTAAAGAAATTTTCAGCTTACATCAGCAAGAATCCGGTATTCAGTCTTCCGGAAGGCAGCTATGACGAGCCGAAAACACTGTCATTATATGCAAAAGACGATGAGGATAAGATTTACTATACAACAGACGGAACCGATCCGACTACTTCAAGTACTCTGTACACGGACAACATCACACTTGAAGAAGGACAGACAACGATCAAAGCGGTAACGATCAATAAAAATGGCATTTCAAGCGATATTGTCAGCAACACCTACACGATCGCCTACGAAGCACCGGACCCGCCGCAGATTTCTCCGTCATCCGGAACTTTTACCACTGATATGGATACGCATATTTACATCATCGTTCCGGAAGGCTGCAGAGCCTATTATGCTTTTGACAAGAAGCCTACGATTGCCGACGAACAGTACGAGGCAGACAAGCCGGTCAAGATGCTGGAGGGTACCCATACGTTCTATGCGATCCTTGTTGACGAACACAATAAAGTCAGCAGTCCGGGCAGTGCAATTTATAAACTTACGGATGCCAAATAGAAGCTATTGATTTTTCTACATTTTTGTGGCAAAATAGACAGAGGATTATAACACGTTACCCTATGAAATTGTGCCGTGTTAAAATAAAAAATAACTAGGAGGATGTTATGTACAAAATTATTAAAGCGGAAAAGCTGAATGCAGTTGTATATCTCATGGTTGTGGAAGCACCGATGGTAGCAAAGCATTGTCAGCCTGGTCAGTTTGTTATTGTAAAAGAGGACGATGCCGGAGAGCGTATTCCTCTGACAATCTGTGATTACGACAGAGAAGCTGGTACTGTAACCATCGTATTCCAGCCAATCGGAGCATCTACAGAAAAATTTGCAAAACTCCAGGCAGGAGATGTATTTGAAGATTTCGTAGGACCTCTGGGATGTCCGTCCGAATTCGTAAACGAAGATCCGGAAGAACTGAAAAAAGAAAAAATCTTATTCGTAGCAGGTGGAGTGGGTACTGCACCGGTTTACCCACAGGTAAAATGGCTGCATGAACATGGTATTGATGCCGACGTTATCGTTGGTGCAAAGACCAAAGACCTGATCATTCTGGAAAAAGAGATGGAAGCTGTAGCAGGCAACCTGTACATCACAACAGATGACGGATCTTACGGAAGAAGCGGTATGGTAACAAAAGTAATCGAAGATCTGATCGCAGAAGGAAAAACATATACAAAATGTGTATCCATCGGACCTATGATCATGATGAAATTCTGCTGCCTGACCACTCAGAAATACAACATTCCTACTATCGTATCCATGAACCCGATCATGGTAGACGGTACCGGTATGTGCGGAGCCTGTCGTGTTATCGTTGGTGACGAAGTAAAATTCGCATGTGTAGACGGTCCTGAATTTGACGGACATCTGGTTGACTGGAATCTGGCTATGCAGAGACAGCAGATGTACAAAACAGAAGAAGGAAGAGCATTATTAAAACTGCGTGAGGGTGACACTCATCACGGCGGATGCGGACAGTGCGGAGGTGACAAATAATGGGTGACGTATTAAAGAAAGTTCCTGTAAGAGAGCAGGCACCGAAAGTAAGAGCAACAAACTTTGATGAAGTATGTCTTGGATATAACAAAGAAGAAGCAATGGAAGAAGCTTCCAGATGTCTGACCTGTAAAAATGCAAAATGTGTACAGGGATGTCCGGTAAATATCAATATCCCGGCTTTCATCAAAGAAGTAAAAGAAGGCAATTTTGCAGAAGCATACAAAGTAATCGGACAGTCCAGTGCACTGCCTGCAGTCTGTGGTCGTGTATGTCCGCAGGAAACACAGTGTGAAGGAAAATGTATCCGCGGTATCAAAGGCGAAGCCGTATCCATCGGTAAACTGGAACGTTTCGTAGCTGACTGGGCAAAAGAAAACGGTATCAAACCGGAAGCTCCGGCAGAGAAAAACGGTCATAAAGTTGCAGTTATCGGTTCCGGTCCTTCCGGTCTGACCTGCGCAGGTGACCTGGCAAAACTTGGTTACGATGTAACCATCTTCGAAGCACTGCATCAGGCCGGTGGTGTTCTGGTTTATGGTATTCCGGAATTCCGTCTGCCGAAAGACAAAGTTGTAAAAGCAGAAGTAGAAAACGTAAAATCTCTTGGCGTTAAGATCAACACCAACGTTATCATCGGTAAATCCACAACAGTAGACGAACTGATGGAAAAAGAAGGATTCGAAGCTGTATTTATCGGATCCGGTGCAGGTCTGCCAATGTTCATGGGTATCCCGGGTGAAGTATCCAACGGTGTCTTCTCCGCAAATGAATACCTGACAAGAAGTAACCTGATGAAAGCTTTCCGCGATGACCATGACACACCGATCGTAACCGGTAAGAAAGTTGTTGTTGTCGGCGGTGGTAACGTAGCAATGGATGCTGCAAGAACCGCTCTTCGTCTGGGTGCTGAAGTACATATCGTATACAGAAGAAGTGAAGAAGAACTGCCTGCAAGACGTGAAGAAGTACATCACGCAAAAGAAGAGGGCGTTATCTTTGATTTGCTGACCAACCCGACGGAAATCATCGCTGATGAAAAAGGCTGGGTAAAAGCAATCAAATGTGTTCGCATGGAACTGGGCGAGCCGGATGCATCCGGAAGAAGACGTCCGGTTGTTATCGAAGGTTCCGAGTTCGAAATGGACGTAGATACTGTTATCATGTCCCTGGGAACTTCCCCGAACCCGCTGATTTCTTCTACAACGATTGGTCTGGACATCAACAAGAGAAAATGTATCATCGCTGACGAAGAAACTGGTGCTACATCCAAAACCGGTGTATATGCCGGTGGTGATGCCGTTACCGGTGCAGCTACTGTTATCCTGGCTATGGGTGCCGGTAAAGCAGCAGCAAAAGGAATCGATGAGTTCATCAAAAATAAAACAAAATAATCAGTAACAACTGATTGCAACTGCCGGAGGACTTTTTCTACGCTGAGAATCTTCCGGCAGTTTTTACTTTACAGGAGTTTACTACAAAAATAAGTTACCATAATAGTATTATGTCAACTCTTTCTTTTTCCTTAATATTTTCCTGCCTGCTTGTGAGTTAAAAGATTCCATGCTATAATGAAAAACAGAAACGCATAAGATACACAAGAAAAATGCAGATAGTCTGCATGAAAAAGGAGAACTATATGACGTGGACAAGATTTGATCTAAAAGAGAGAGGCAAAGCAGCCTTTCAGCGTAACTACTGGCGCAGTGTACTTGTTGCATTGATTCTGATGATATTCGTCAATGGTGGCAGCAGTGCGATATCCAATACCTGGAATCAGGTAACTTCTTCCAGCGATTCCAATGATTCTTATTATACAGAGTACTTTGATGATGGAATTGTCGGAAACGTATACAGTTCCGGAACTTCTATTCCAGACATGCTGGTAAGTGGAGTTGTTGCCGCTGTCGTAGGTGGAGCCATGCTTGTCGGTGTACTGCTCCGGATCTTCCTTCTGAATCCTCTGGAAGTCGGCGGCTGTCGGTTCTTTATGGAGAATTCTGAATATCAGCCAACCGTCGGAAGACTGGGATACGCTTTCCAGAACGGCATGTATGGAAAAACGGTACTGACTTTGTTTTTGCGAAAACTGTTTATTGGTCTGTGGGCCCTGCTTCTGATCGTTCCCGGTATTGTAAAATCCTATGAATACCGCATGGTTCCGTATCTTCTGGCAGATGATCCGAACATGACAAGACAAGATGCTTTCCGTCTCAGCAAAGAACTGATGTATGGACAGAAATGGGATACCTTTGTACTGGATCTTTCCTTTATCGGATGGTCCCTGCTTTCCGTGTGTACCTGTGGACTGCTGGCAATCTTCTATGTGAATCCTTATGTTCAGGCAACGAACGCTGAACTGTTCCTGGAGTTGAAACGTCAGTATTTCGCAAACCGTCAGAACGCATATCCAAGTATGTAAAGGAACGGTTACCCATATATGAAGATTACATTATTAACAGTAGGCAAGATCAAAGAAAAATATCTCCGGGATGCCATTGCCGAGTATTCCAAACGTCTCAGCAAATACTGCAAACTGGAGATCATCGAAGTAGCTGATGAAAAGACACCGGATCACGCCAGCGAAGTGGTGGAAAAAAGTATCCGGGATAAAGAAGGCGAACGCCTGATGCGTTATATCCGGGATGATGATTATGTGATCACTTTGGAAATTGGCGGAAAGATGCTCGATTCCGTTGCATTTTCCCGTCAGTTGGGGAATCTTGGCATCCAGGGACAGAGCCATATCTGCTTTGTGATCGGTGGTTCGATCGGGCTCGGGGATGCACTTTTGAAGCGTTCGAACTATGCGCTGAGTTTTTCGGAAATGACATTTCCGCATCAGCTGATGCGGGTGATCCTGCTCGAACAGATCTACCGTTCTTACCGGATCATGACGAATCAGCCTTATCACAAGTAAAACAGCAACAAAACGAGACCTTGACTCGTTACCCGCGTAACTATAAGGTCAGGAGATTACTGTCTGTAATATAATCTCCTGACCTTTTTCTATCTATTCAAAGGAATGAAATTTTCCCAATCCCGTTATCCATCAGCATCTCTGACAGACTCGTTTATATCTTCTCCGCCAGTTCCGACAACGGCGCAAAATGATACCCCATTTCTTCCCATTTTGTCAGCAGTTCATCCAGAATCTGCGCGTTGGTGGAAGAGGTACTGTGAAGCAGCACGACGGCTCCCGGATGGATCCGTTTTAACAATTTGTCAAAAGCTGCTTCTTTTGTCGGCTGCTGATCCTGGATCCAGTCCACATAGGCAAGGCTCCAGAAAAAGGTCTTATAGCCGAGATTACTCGCCATCTGTAAATTTTGCGTATTGTATTTGCCCTGCGGCGGGCGATAGAAGCGGGTAAGTTCTTCCCCGGTGATTTCCTGATACCGTGTTTCCACATCCTTCAGCTCTTTTTCAAAAGCTGCCACGTCAGAGATTTTTGACATTTCCGGATGGTGCCAGGTGTGATTTCCCACCGTATGACCTTCCACCACCATCTGTTTTACCAGTTCCGGACTGGTTTCGAGAAAGTTTCCAACTACAAAAAAAGTGCCCTTCGCATTGTGCTTTTTCAGTGCTTCCAGGATCGTGGGCGTGTTGCCGTTTTCATATCCTGCATCAAACGTAAGATAAATCACTTTTTCATCCGTCGGATCCATATAGGCGGCATGGTAGGTTTTTAATTCTTCCGCCGACACATTTCCTGTTGGTTTTTCTCCTTCCTGCCCAAAGCCGAGTCCCCAGTTTTCGGTTTCCGGATATATTACCTGCCCGGCAGTTTCCAGATCTTTCTTCTGTGAATGACAATGCAGTGCCGCACCGACAAAAAAGCAGGCGATCAGTACCACAATTCCGGTAAGAAGATCCATTTCCCGGATCTTTTTTCCTCTCTGCACCCATTGGTTTATACGGTTCAGATGCTTCATACATACTCTTTTCTTTTTCCGTCTTTACTGTATATGCCGGAGGGTAGGGCAGTATTCGCCACTTGTATTCTGGCAGTACAGACGGTATAATATAGAGTAATGACTTAGAGAAAAAAGGAGTACATATGAATTTTCAATCAATAGAAGACTATATCACCCAGTTTCCCATTTATCAGTATGCGTTTCTTTCCATCGACGATATTGAGTTCAACGATAAAGTCCGCACGATCTGCAAACGGGAATGTCCAAGATACGGCAAATCCTGGTCATGTCCACCTGCAGTCGGAACCGTAGACAAATGCAAAGAACGCTGCCAGCAGTACACACACGCGCTGCTGTTTTCTTCTGTGGCAGAAGTGCCGGATTATTCCAATATGGACGCCCTGCTTGCCACCAAACGGGAACATGAGGAAATCACCGCAAAAATCGAAGCATTTTTAAAGCAGGATGCCTGGAGATGTTATACACTGTCCACCGATTCCTGTTCCATCTGCGATAAATGCACCTACCCGAAAAAATCCTGTAATCACCCGGATCTGATGCATCCGTGTATCGAAAGCCACGGAATCCTGCTGACAAAAAATATCGAAGACAATCACATGGATTATTATATGGGCGAACAGATGGTTCTCTGGTTTTCTCTGATTTTCCTGCGGGAAGCATAAAGAACGGAAAAATCTCATAGACTGAATAATAAACACCGGGAGCGTTCTGTGAAAAGAGCAAAAAAAGCAACGGTGAGAGAGCGTCTGGCTGATCTGCTGGAACTTCCCGGCGATCTGGCATATAACGGATGTATCATCACACTGATCGGTGAGCGGGAGATTCTTCTGGAAAATTACCGGAGTATCCTGGAATATCGCTCCGACCATCTGCTGGTATTGACCGGAAACGGCAAGATACGCATTCAGGGTGTTGCCCTGCATGTCCTTTATTATACAGAACTCGAGATGAAAGTGACGGGACAGATCACTTCTGTTCTGTACGAAATCTGACAGCAGCGATCGGGAGGTACGTTCTTGGATTCTATGGGAAAATATATCCGCGGCTACGTCCGCATCCGTCTGGAAAGCCCTGCACCGGAACGGTTTTTCAGTCTTTGTGTACATAATCGGATTCCCCTTCGGAATCTGACACAGGAAGGTTCCTGCTATGAGATGGAACTTTCCGCCCGGGATTTTCTGCGTCTTGGCCGTTTTCGCCGGAAAACAAATGCCCGGATCCACATTTTACGAAAAAACGGTCTGCCTTTCTTTTTACACCGTGCGCAAAAAAGAAAGACTTTTTTTCTCGGAATACTTCTTGGGCTGGTGCTGTTAGCGATATGTTCCTTTCGCATCTGGGATATTCAGATTGCAGGAAACCGCTATTATACCACACCGGTTCTTCTCGAGACGCTTTCCGAATGGGAGATCAGCTGTGGCATGGCAAAAAGAAATGTTGATTGCCAGAAACTGATGCAAAAGATCCGCCAGACCTTTCCCGGCATCGTCTGGGTGTCAGCAAGACTGGAGGGAACCTGCCTGATCATCGACATCAAAGAAAATGACGAAATCCCGCAGGAAACACCCGTGAAAGAAGATACCCGCAGCTGCTGGGATCTCACCGCACCGTGGGATGGCACCGTCGTCAGCATCATAACCCGCGCCGGCATGCCACTGGTAAAACCGGGAGATCTCTGTAAAAAAGGGGATATTCTGGTATCCGGAGCGGTTGCCATTTTGGACAATGACAGTCAGATCCAGCGCTACGAATATGTACGTTCCGATGCGGATATCGTCATAGAAACCCGATTTCCCTATTATGATGAATTCTCCCGGACGATCACGGTAAAGTCCTATCCGGGAGAACAGAAAACCTATCCTTTTTTTACTTTATTCGGAACGGATATTTCCTGGTATCACACCCCGAAAAACACTTCTGAGATCTACCGCACCGAACGGCAGCTCACCCTTACTCCCAGCTTTTATCTGCCCGTCACCGTCGGCGAGATCATAACGATTCCCTATGAGAAAAAGTCTTATTGTTACACACCGGAAGAAGCTCTGGAACTTTCACAAAAACACCTGCAGAATTTCCTGAAAAATCTGGTAAGTGAAAACGCCGTTATCCTTTCCCGGTATATCCAGACAAAGCTTACTGCAAACCGCTGCCGCTCACAGGGCTATATCACCATACAGATCCCGGGAAGCGACAAATCCGCTGTCACTCCGAAAGAATTTCCGGATCTGTCTGCGGAAACAACAGAATAGAAAAGCGGAAATTCTTACAAAAAACAGAAAATTCATAAAAAGGGGTTCAATTCCACCGAAATGGTGATAAAATAAAGACATAGAATGTCCGTGTTGACATCTAAAAAGAAAAACAGTTACGAAAGGACAAGATGAATGGCGGCAAGAATCATCGAACAGTTGATAGAAATTCCGGCAGAACATGAGAGAAATATTTTCGGGCAGTTTGATGAACACATCAAAAAGATCGAACGCACCCTGCAGGTGACGCTGATCTCCCGTGACGGCGTGCTGAAGATTGTCGGACCGGCTCCGAATGTACAGAAAGCAGAGAGTATCATCCGGGAATTGCTGGGTCTTTCTGTCAGAGGAAATACCATTCAGAGTCAGAATGTGGATTATGCACTGTCACTGACCATGGAAGAGAAAGAGGCTCCGCTGGTGGAGATGGATAAAGACTGTATCTGTCACACGATCAACGGAAGACCGGTCAAACCAAAGACCCTGGGACAGAAAGCATATGTGGATAAGATCCGGGAAGATATGATCGTCTTCGGCGTAGGACCTGCCGGTACCGGTAAAACCTACCTTGCCATGGCAATGGCGATCACAGCATTCCGAAACGACGAAGTGGGAAGAATCATCCTGACCCGTCCTGCCATCGAAGCAGGAGAAAAACTCGGATTTCTTCCGGGAGATCTGCAAAGCAAGGTAGACCCTTATCTGCGTCCGCTTTATGATGCGCTGTATCAGATCATGGGACCGGAGAGCTTTGCAAAAAATATGGAGAAAGGGCTGATTGAGGTTGCACCTCTCGCCTACATGCGTGGACGTACGCTGGACAATGCATTTATCATTCTAGATGAAGCGCAGAATACCACACCGGCACAGATGAAGATGTTCCTGACCCGTATCGGTTTTGGCTCCAAAGTCATTATCACCGGAGACTCTTCGCAGAAAGACCTTCCTTCTGGTCAGAAATCAGGTCTGGAGATGGCACTTCAGGTACTGAAAAAAGTGGAAGGCATCTCGATCTGCCAGCTGACCAGCAAAGACGTTGTCCGTCACCCGCTGGTACAGAAGATTGTACAGGCATATGAAGCCTACGAAAAGAAACACCCGGAAAAACCGGCACCACAGAAGAATCAGAGACGGAGGGGAAACAGTTATGAGTATTGATTTTTCCAATGAACAGGATCAGACTTTTGATTTTGATTTTCTGAAGGTCGCAGAAGATGTGATGGAGACCGTTCTGGATCAGGAAGGATGTCCCTATGAGTCGCAGGTCTGCCTGGTTCTGACAGATAATGAGACGATCCATAAAACCAATCTGGAATATCGCCAGATCGACCGGGCAACGGATGTACTTTCTTTCCCGATGGTGGATTTTCCGGCACCGGCAGATTATTCTGTTCTGGAAGACGACGACAGCTGCTTTGATCCGGAGAGCGGCGAACTGCTTCTGGGGGACATCATGATCTCCATACCAAAAGCAGTGGAACAGGCGGAAGCTTACGGACACAGCGTAAAAAGAGAATATGCATTTTTAGTTGCCCACAGTATGCTGCATCTTCTGGGCTATGACCATATGGTGGACGAGGAACGTATCGTCATGGAACAGAAGCAGGAGAAGGCTCTCCAGCAGTTACAGATTGGCAGAGATTAACGATTTTATTACATGAAAAGGAGATCACATATGAAAAAATATGCAAAACTGATCATCACTCTTGGACTGGCAGGCGGTATCATGCTGGCAGGATGTCAGAAAAATGAAACTGCGGAAGCAGAACCGACAGCTACGCCGGAGCCGACACAGGAAGCAGAGGCAACACCGGAACCGACAGCCATGGCTGCCGAAGAACCGGAACCGACCGAAGATCCGATTCCTGACGGCTATGTGGTAAGTTATCTGACCGGCGAATACGTTCCGGAATCCATCGGAAGAAGACGCCCGGTAGCCGTTATGCTCAACAACTTAAAACCAGCCTGCCCGCAGGCCGGTATCGCTAACGCAGGTGTTGTATACGAAGCGCCGGTAGAGGGCGGTATCACCCGTCTGATGGGTGTATTTGAAGATTACGATAATCTGGAAAAGATCGGTTCTGTACGAAGCTGCCGTGATTACTATATCTTCTATGCATCAGGATTTGACGCGATCTATACGCATTACGGACAGTCTGCTTACGCACTTCCGTTCCTGGAGTTACCGGAAGTAAATAACATCAGCGGACTGGCGGGATACGGGGATCAGGTATTTTACCGTACCACCGACAGAAAATCCCCACACAACGCATATACAAGCTTTGAGGGCATCCAGAAAGGTATCGAGATCAACGGCTACAGCCAGGAATACGATGAAGACTTCCAGCCGGGATATGCATTCTGCGGCGTGGACGATGAAGTGGAACTTCCGGGAGAGACCGAAGCAAACGTTGTAAAACCTGGGTATTTCCTGAACGAGCCATGGTTTGAATACAATCCGGAGGACAAACTGTATTATCGTTTCCAGTATGGCGACAAACAGATCGATGAGCTGACCGGTGAGCAGATTGCTTATAAAAACATTATTCTGCAGTATTCTTCCTGGAGAAAATACGATGAAAACGGTTATCTGAACATCGATGTTGACGAACCGAACGTAGGAAAATACATCGTAAACGGAAAAGCCATTGATATCACCTGGAAAAAACATACCCCATGGGGTGCTACTTTCTACTATGATACCAATGGAAACCAGATCACCATGGATACCGGTAAGACCTGGGTATGTATCATCCAGGATACTTACGCAGACCGTGTAGAGATTCTTGGTTCCGATGACAATTCCGATACTTCTGCCGACACACAGGGCAGTGAGGAACAGGCAGCAGCAGAAGAGGCTGCGGCATCGGATACCGAATATTAGAAAACAGCATAAGCATTTATTTATGAATAAGACAGGAAACATTCGCTGATACTGTAAGAAAAAGGAGTGTTCTATATGCGCCGATTCTCTTACGTACTCATCGTCTATTCCTGTCTTTTTCTTTTAACTGCCGGATATTATTTCAGCTATCAGCTTGGAAATTCCGATCAGCCAGAGATACAGCCACCCACGACACAGGAGACGGAACAGATTCTACAGCCGTCTTATCTGATTCGCATCGTAGATGGAAAAGTCGTGATCCAGCATTCGGATGGTTCTGTCTATGAGACGACAGAGATTTCTGAGGAAAGTCTGCCGTCTTCTGTCAGGGAAAAGATTCAAAAAGAGTACCGTCTGAATTCCCGTCAGGAGCTTTACAGCTTTCTCGAAAACTACTCCAGCTAAAAAAATACTGGAACTTTCCCCTGTAGTGCGGTACAATGTTATAGAATATTGCGATTGTGAAAGCAAGTCCGCATATGTAAGTAATACAGGCAGGAGAGTAAGACGAATGAATACAGCATTTCGTGAAAAACTGAAAGATAAACAACGAATCGTCATCAAAATCGGTTCTTCTTCGCTGACCCATCCGGATACCGGCTATCTGGATCTGATCAAACTGGAGGTTCTGGTCCGTGAGATCAGTGATCTGAGAAATCAGGGAAAAGATGTGATCCTGGTTTCTTCCGGCGCGATCATGGTGGGAAGTAAAACCATGGGTTACGACCGAAAACCGTCGAAAATGGCACAGAAACAGGCTTGTGCGGCCATCGGACAGGCAAAACTCATGATGATCTATCAGAAATTATTTGCAGAATACAATCAGGTTGCCAGTCAGATCCTGATGACCAAACACACGATTCTGAATAATCTGAACCGGTTAAACGCAAAAAATACATTTGAAGAACTCTTACGCATGGGTGCGATCCCCATCGTAAATGAAAATGATACCATATCCACTTACGAGATTGAATTTGGTGATAACGATACCCTGTCCGCAGTGGTTTCCGCTATGGTAGGTGCCGATCTTCTGATCCTTCTTTCGGATATCGATGGATTGTTTACCGACGATCCGCATAAGAATCCGGAAGCCAAATTTATTGATGTGGTGGAAGAACTGGACGAGCATCTGCTGTCCATGGGAAAGGGAAGTACCGGAAGTAATGTGGGAACCGGAGGTATGGCAACCAAACTGACCGCAGCCGAGATTGCAAGTGCTGCCGGAACCGACATGATTATCGCCAACGGTGCAGACTTTCATGTCATCCATAAGATCATGCAGGGACGCGCTTATGGAACCTTATTCCTGTCCCACAAGAAAAATGATTTTTACGTTCTGGATTTTCTGGAACGGATACTGTAAAAGGAGAACAGCAACATGGATCAAAAAGGAATTGACCGTATCAACGAACTTGCCAGGAAGGCAAAAACACAGGAACTGACACCGGAAGAGAAAAAAGAACAGCATAAACTTCGAAAAGAATTTATCGCAAGTGTCCGCATGAATCTCCGTTCTCAGCTGGATAACATCAACATTCAGGAAAAAGACGGAAGTATCACCAATTTGGGAGAAAAATATGGAAACAAAGAAAGTCATTAGAAAAGAGATTTTCCGGCGCAGAAAAGAAGCCGATCCGATCGCTGTCCATAAAAACAGTGAACAGATCTGGCAGAGACTTTTCTCACTTCCTGCTTTTCAGGAAAGCGACTGGATCTATCTGTACATAGACTGTAAAAACGAAGTTATGACAGACGGAATCATCGAAGAAGCGTTCCGTCTCGGAAAAAAAGTGGCAGCTCCGAAAGTTGTCGGAGAAGATATGATCTTTTATCAGATCTCACACCCAGAGGATCTGGAACCGGGATATTTTGGCATCCGCGAACCGAAAACGGATCTTCCGGTTGCAGACGGAGAGGATGGACTGATGGTAATGCCAGGAGTCGCATTCGACGATCGGCGCCACCGGGTAGGATACGGCGGAGGCTTTTATGACCGGTATCTTAGCAAACATACCCGTCATTTTACCGCAGCACTGGCATTTGAATTTCAGATGATGGAAGAAGTTCCGACCGAACCGACCGATCTGCTGCCGGATGTGGTAATCACAGAGAAAACTATTTACCGGTAAGTACTGCCAGACAGGAACTTACAGAAGGGAGAATGCATATGGAATACCTGGATAATATCGGAAAACGGGCGCAGGCCGCAAAACCGGATCTGCAGCATCTCAAAAGTGAAGAAAAAAATCAGATTTTAAGAAAATCTGCCGACGATCTGAAGCTCCATGCAGCCAAGATCCTGGCTGCCAACGAAAAAGATATGGAAAAAGGCCGGACAAACGGCATGTCCCAGGGACTTCTGGACCGTCTTTTATTAACGGAAGATCGTATCGCACAGATCGCAGAAGGTCTGTATCAGATTGCCGCCCTCGATGATCCGATCGGCGAGGTGCTCGGCATGAAACAGCGTCCGAACGGTCTTCGCATCGGTCAGAAGCGTGTACCCCTCGGTGTTGTCGGTATTATCTATGAGGCGCGTCCAAATGTAACTGCCGATGCCTTCGGTCTTTGCTTTAAGACCAGCAATGTCGTGATCTTAAAGGGCGGAAGCGATGCATTTCATTCGATCCAGGCGATCGTAACCTGCATCCGCCGGACACTGTCCGATTCAAATGTGAATCCGGACGCGCTGCTTCTCATCGAAGACACCTCCAGAGAGACCACCGCTGCATTCATGAAGCTGAATCAGTATGTGGATGTTCTGATCCCGAGAGGAGGCGGCGGACTGATCCGCGCCGTCGTGGAAAACAGCACGATCCCGGTCATTGAAACCGGTACCGGCAACTGCCATATCTTTGTCGATGCCACCGCAGACCTTTCAATGGCTGTGGATATCATCATCAACGCCAAGACTCAGAGGGTAGGTGTATGCAACGCCTGTGAGTCCCTTCTGATCCACAGAGACGTAAAAGAGAAACTGCTCCCGGTTCTTGCTGCACGCTTGCAGGAAAAACATGTGGAGATCCGCGGCGATCAGGAAGTCTGTGAACTGGTTCCTGACGCAGTCGCTGCAACCGAAGAAGACTGGGGGAAAGAGTACCTGGACTATGTCATCTCCATGAAGACCGTAGATTCCGTGGAGGAGGCAATCGCCCATATCAACCGCTACAATACCGGTCACTCGGAAGCGATCATCACCGAAAGTTATACCAACGCGCAGAAGTTCCTCGCTGAAGTCGACGCAGCCTGCGTATATGTCAACGCATCCACCAGATTCACCGATGGATTTGAATTTGGTTTCGGTGCGGAGATCGGTATCAGCACGCAGAAACTTCACGCAAGAGGTCCGATGGGTCTTCTTGCACTGACCACCACAAAATATATCATCTATGGAAACGGACAGGTTCGTCCGTAAACCATATCCTGAACGGACATCTGTGACAGCGACGAAAAACGGTAAAACAGATGTCCGTTTTTCTAAAACATACATTTCTTCCCAGTATCCTCATATATCCGTTTTTGTTTAGTAAAAAAGTAAAACTCATAAAATTTTTCAATCTTTCAATTAAAAAAATGCATGGCGCATTTAGTAAAACCATGTTTTTTTCCAGATTCTACTTCTTTTTGTGCATATTTCATAAAAATTCAATGGTAAATTTTGATAAAAATTCTGGACCAGTGATAACACGGATGCCTGCGACCGCCTGACCATTCAGGATACATATTCTTATATTTACCCGATCAAGGCGATGCGTGCATGGGTAACCGATTGTGAAGAAGACTGCCGTTCAAATTTGTTTTTGAACGGCAGTCTTTTTACACATTTTTCTTCTCTGGTTCTAAAATACGATCTGCCTCATATATACATAAAAGGGGGAATATTTCCCATCAATCTTATGACACAGGGAGGTTTGTATGATTACGTTAAATCAATCCTATACTTATGAAGAACTCCTCCGCAATTTGCAGGAATCCGGTGCACAGTATCTAGATTTCACGGTATACAAAGAAGTGGGGGAGAGCCATGACGAACGATCGATTCCGATGCTTCGTGTCGGACTTGGACTGGACGCGCTGATTCTGACGGCAGGTATCCATGGAAAAGAATCCATCAATCCGGTGCTTCTGACTAGGATGGCGCAGGAATACAGTCAGGCTTATCAGGATAACTTGAATATGGGAAATTATCCGGTACGGGAATTGCTCGACCACTGTTCGATCTGTTTTCTTCCCATCGTCAACCCGGACGGTTATGTGATCGCCACCGAGAGTTTCAACGCGATCCGCAATCCCATTCTCCGACAGGCATGCAAAATGCGCGGCGTGGACTGGCCCTACTGGAAATACAACGCAAGAACGGTCGATATCAACCGGAATTTTCCATGCAAATCCTACATTCAGCAGCAGTTCGGCGAGTATCCCGCCAGTGAACAGGAAACCAAGGCACTGATCCGTGTCTTTGAACAGTGTGATACGATCGGCTATCTCGATTTTCATTCCAGAGGACGCATCATCTACTATTATCGGCAGGCGATGCCATTTTCCTATAACCAGCGCAATCACAAGCTGGCGCGGTATATGCAGAAATTATCGAATTACTCTCTCGGAAAACAGGAGGAAGAGTATCTCTCCCGTTTAAACGGCGGAAGTCCTGTGAATTATTATTCCGAACTGCTGCACAGACCGGCGATCACCGTAGAGACGGTAGAAGAGAACGCTGATTTTCCACTCAATCCGTCCTGCCAGGAACGTACTTATGAAGAAATCCGCATGCTGCCGCTTGAGATCATTGCACAATCCGTCGGAAATTCTGAACCGTTGAAAAATCCACAGAAAATCAGATAATAATCCCTTTACATGCGGTGAATGAAATTCTATACTGAGTATATGAAAATATCAGGCTTTCTGGTACAGAAGCAGCCGGTATCAAAATCTTTGTATATACGGGGGAATCTCACATATGGATAAAAAAGTAATACTGATCTCCATCGATGGACTCAGACCGGATGCCGTGGAAACCTGCGGTCATTCTTTTGTAAACACACTGAAAGAAAACGGATGCTATTCCCTGGATGCAAGTTCTGTTGTGCCACCGGTTACCCTGCCGGCGCATACCTCGATCTTTTACAGCGTACCGCCCATCCGCCACGGGATTATCACCAACGACTACATGCCGCCGGTACGACCGATCCGCGGACTGGCAGAACAGCTGGAGCGTGCTGACAAAACCTGTGCCGCTTTCTATGGCTGGGAACCGATGCGCCATGTATGGACATCTGGAAATATGAAATATTCTTTTTTCGTCAATGAATACGAAGAGGACAATTCGGATCTACTGCTCACGCAGGAAGCCCTTTCCCTGATTGCCCGGAAAGAGCCGGATTTTGTGTATCTGTATCTGGTGGAAACAGACGACAAAGGCGGTCACGACCACGGCTGGATGACACCGGAATATATGCACCAGGTAAACAATGCATTTTCCTGCGTCCAGCAGGTCTACGAAGCCGTCCATGATCGATACACCATCGTGATCACCGCTGACCACGGCGGTCACGACCGAGGACACGGCGAAAACATCCCGGAAGATATGACGATCCCAATGTTCTTTGTAGGAAAAGAATTCCCTAAGGGCGTGCAGCTGCATGGACTTACCCTGCTTGACCTTGCACCGACGATTGCAGATCTTATGAAGATCTCGAAGTCGAGAGAGTGGGAAGGAACATCGGTATTGGAAAAATTAGCTTGATCTATACCCTGAGGATTCTGTTTCGGATTCTCAGGGTATTCTTTTCTGTTTCATTTTCTCAATCTGTGGTATAATAAATATTATATTTTATCGCAACAGAAAGGACGAAAACATCATGTCAGACACCAAACAGATCTTATCCCCTTATTTTAAAAGCATCGTTGATCAGGACCGACTTTCTATTGTAATCTGTGATCTGGAACATACGATTATTTATATGAATCCTGCTGCCATCAGAGATTATCATAAGTATGGCGGGGCAGCGCTGATCGGGAAAAGCCTCTTAAACTGTCACAACGCGGATTCGAATACGAAGATTCATCAGATCATCAACTGGTTTGCAGCGGATTCATCGCACAATATCGTTTATACTTCATATAACGAAAAGAAATTAAAAGATGTTTATGTGATTGCTTTACGGGATGAGGACGGAACACTGATCGGCTATTATGAGAAACACGAATATCGGACACCCGAAACAATGAAGACTTATGATCTCTGGTAACTCCAGGAGATTGTGTCGATAACTATCAAACTATATTTGCAAAGGAGAACATATATTATGAACGTAGAAGTAAAAAGAGATGGATTAACCTTACGTGGAGAACTGGTAGTTCCGGAAAAAGATAGTTATGACATTGCTATTCTCATGCACGGATTTACCGGAAACCGCAACGGAGAATTACTGACGGCTCTTGCCGATGCTCTGCTAGAAAAAGGGGTTGCTTCTGTCCGGTTTGATTTTAACGGACATGGAGACAGCGACGGAAAGCTGGAAGATATGACCGTGTTAAATGAGATTGCAGATGCAAAAGTAATTCTTGATCATGTCAGATCTCTGGAGCATGTCCGTAACATCTTCCTGTTCGGTCATTCCCAGGGCGGTGTGGTTGCAAGTATGATCGCCGGATACTATCCGGAAGTTTTCAAAAAGGTAATCCTGTCTGCCCCGGCTGCTACCTTAAAAGATGATGCCATCAAAGGAGAGTGCCAGGGAACCACTTACGATCCTGTACAGATCCCGGATAAAATCCATGTACACGAACACACCATCGGTGGTTTTTACTTCCGTATCGCACAGAGTCTGCCAATCTATGAGATTGCTTCCCACTACACCGGAGAAGTTCTGTTGCTGCATGGTGACAGCGATCCAGTTGTAAATAAGATTGCTTCGGAACGCTACCATGACGTCTATAAAAACAGTAAACTGCACATCGTAAAAGGAGCCGATCACGGATTTGGTCCAAGCATGCAGCCGGAAGCAACGCAGGCAGCTGTTGATTTTTTCTGCAAAGAAGACTAAAATGATCAATCATCTTGCTTTTGATATCTTATAAAAACGCTGGGAGAACAGATACTATGACAACAAGAGAAGAAGCACTGGCTTACGGTCTGTCGTTTGACAATGTTTACGAAGAAAAACCGTTTCACGATCCCAACTGGCAGCTTGTCCGGGTTCGTGGAAGTAAAAAAGCATTTCTCTGGATCTATGAGCGCAACGGCTTTATCAATCTGAACGTGAAGGTTGCGCCTGAATGGCGGGATTTCTGGCGCTCTGCCTATGATTCGGTAACTGCCGGCTATCATCTGAACAAGGAACACTGGAACACGATTATTCTGGACGGAACGATCCCAGAAAAGGAGATCCGCCGGATGATCGCCGAAAGTTATGATCTGGTCACAGACAGTCCAACCAAACGGATCTACGAAGCAGTAAAACAGATTCCGAAAGGTCATGTGGCGACCTATGGTCAGATCGCAGCCATGGCTGGTGAGCCGAAGATGGCAAGAGCGGTAGGAAATGCGCTGCACAAGAATCCGGATCCGGAACACATTCCCTGTTTTCGCGTCGTCAACGCCAAAGGTGAACTCGCCGGAGCCTTCGCCTTCGGCGGCGAGCAGGTACAGGCACGGCTTCTGGAAGAAGATGGGGTGGAAGTGGTTGACGGGAAGGTCGATCTGGATAAGTATGGGATGCAAACAATAATATAAAATATTTATAATTAAACAAAAAGAAAGTTTCTTCTGCTATACCATAGAAACTTTCTTTTTTTGTTTTGACTAATTTTTCTGTTGTCATGTTAGCTGACCCGCAGCCATAGCCTAAAATTATGTATTTTAGAAGTTTATTTTCTACTTAACCAGCGCCTCCATCACCGCATATGTTCCTTTCTCACAGATCTACTCCAGATAATTGCAGACCGCCGTTTCGAATCCTGTAATCTCTGTCAGATCTTTACCCCAGAACGCAGTGTTCGTACATACGGCATGAACAAAATCTTTTACATTGTCATCCCTGTGGGCATAATAAAATTCCAGAACCGTCCGTTCGTCTTTGATCGTATAAGAATTGCCTTCCCTGTCCCCAATCAGTCCGTCTTCCGTCAGTGTATGACCGTGGAAGAAAGCGATATAAAAGGCAAGCATGCGCGCCGCTTAAGATGCGGACTTTCCGCTGTTTGTACGGTTTGTGATTATCCGTCACAAGAATCGGAAGATCGGCTTTCTCAAACGGGAATTCCTCTTTGATGGACTGCGGACCCTCGATTGCCCAGAAAGCGAAGACTTCGCCGGCATCGATCAGCTGATCTTCGTATCCCAGTTCTTCGCAGATCGCTGAAGCCTCTTTTTTCGGATATCCGGTCAACAAGCGAAGAGCGGAAGATATCTTCCTTCTGTACCCAATTGATAAATTCTTCTCCCAGCTGCCATTGTCTGACATACTGCAATACACATTTTTTCAGTTCCCGCCCATTATTATCAATCAGTTCACAGGAGAGAATCAAAAATCCTTTTCCCGGATCTTTTCCGAAAATCTCAAACCGGCGATATAAAAACTGCGTCAGCTTTCCCGGATAGGAACTTGCCGGACAGTCCGTAAACTGGCAGCTCGGATCATAGGCAATTCCGGCTTCTGTTGTATTGCCGACGATAAACCGGAGCTCCGGGTTGGAAGCGCAGGCAAGCACTGCATCAAATTCTTTCCGCGGATTCAGGCAGCGGCTGATACAGGAGATCACCCGTTTTTTATTGATCTTCTGTCCATCCATCCTGAAAACCTCTCAGGAATAACGTATACAGTCCTTCCTGTTCATTGATAATATCGGCAAGAGGTGATCCCTGTGGCTGGCAGACAACGACTTTGGAATTGAATCCTGCCATCTCATGCTCATGTTTTCGTCCTTTCTAATCTGATAATTCCAGGAAATCTTCCTGGGATTACTTTTATAAATGGTTTTCTATCCGTCCTGCGTTTATATTCATCAACGCCTATTCTATGCATCTAAAGCAATGAATAAAGAGATCGTTAAAGAAATCTCTTATAATAACGCAGTGAAATATTTCGGATTTGATGTGCAGTGACTTACAGCATTTGCCTTGGATGCATGCTCAGAATTATCTGGCGATCCCGGACGAATTCTCCGTAACCGGGTACAACGATTCTATTATGGCAGTCAGCTGCGAACCGGAACTTACCTCCGTGGACAACAAGCTGGAACTGCTGTGTCAGACGACCGTGCAGCATATGATCGCACTTCTCGAAAAACAGGAGGAAGTGGAACAGCAGATTCTTGTTCCCTGCGAGATCGTAAGACGGTGTACCACGGATTTCTGAAATTCTGATCCTTTTGTGTACTTGGTAACACACTTGCTTTGCAATTCATTTGACGGCAATGCAATTATCCGATATACTAAGCAAAGATATGCAAAAGGAGAGTATTGGGAATGGCGAAGTTATATTTTCGATATGGAGCCATGGGAAGTTCCAAGACGGCGAACGCCCTGATGGTTGCCTATAATTACAAAGAACGTGGAAAACGTGCATTGCTTGCAAAACCGAAGCTGGATACCCGGGAGATCGGTGTGATGCACAGCCGGATCGGACTGGAAGAGCCGTGTATCTATGTGGAAGATCTGGTTGAGATGTCAACGGAAGATCTGGAAGCGTATGACTGTATCATCGTGGATGAAGCGCAGTTCTGTAAAAAAAGTGATATTGAATTTTTCACACATCTGGTCGATGACCTGGAGATTCCGGTGATCTGTTACGGGCTTCGGACGGATTTTCAGATGCATCTTTTCGAGGGCAGCATGTGGCTGCTTGCCTGGGCGGACAAGATCGAAGAATTAAAGACTGTCTGCTGGTGCGGAAGCGGTGCACGGTGCAACGCCCGCATCGACAGCAACGGAAAGATGGTCCACGCTGGAAAACAGGTGGAAGTAGGAGCAAACGAGCGGTATATCGCTCTGTGCCGCAAACACCACGTAGAAGGAAAAACCGGACTGGAAAAGAATGAATAAAATATTAGTACACGAATAAACCCGAAGCAGAATGTCTGGAATCAGATGTTCTGCTTTTTAATTTACGCGAGCAACGAGTCAAAGTCCATGCTTGCACGAGACCTTGACGACTGCCGCGATAATCAAAATTGATCCACTGGATCAATTATTGATATGCAATGCAACGAGTAAAATTCGCGAAGCGTATTTTATCTCGTTTTTTCTAATAATTATTATAATAGTT
>OGRJ01001129.1_pt1 | contig 23502 bp, 19 predicted proteins | sample 1553411 | NCBI WGS metagenome assembly OGRJ01 (sample SAMEA2580084, study PRJEB22360) | human gut metagenome | biome: human gut; feature: human-associated habitat; material: faeces | place: Denmark | collected 2008/2010
TACAATATAAACAAGATGTCCTTATGTGACAGATGTGTTATCTTTATATGACAGGGAATAAAGCATTAAAATGCTATACTGATTCCTGTAATCGGGGAAAACGTAAAGGAGAAAAAATGAGCTCATACATTTTCGAAACAGTAGATTATGATAAGAAATATCCGGCTAATGTTTTTGTTACACATATAGGAAACAGCCAGTTTCACTGGCACTATGAATATGAAATCTGCCTTGTTCTGAAAGGCAGTATTAAGATCATTTATGATTCTGAACCTACAGTATATCATGAAAATGAAATTGTACTTATCAATTCAAGGGTGGTTCATAGTGTGCAGAGTGAAGAAGATAATTTGTGTGTATTCATACAGCTGGATCCTGTGCTATTTCAGGAGAATGGAAAAGATACAGGGAGCATCCGGTACTTTTATCTGGACAGTGTACGAAATGAGTTAGAACCATATAAACCCTATGAGGAGTTTGCAGAAAGAGTTGCAATGATTGCATACGAAACGCTGGATGATCAGGAAAATGGGTATTTTCGTGGCAGAGCAGAAATTTATACATTGATAGCTGATCTGATTGAATATGTGGAATATGTTATTCACTCGAATGTACAGGCTTCAGAAAATGAAATGGATCTGGTAATGAAATTCTTCGATTATATTAAGGAGCATCTTCAAATGGAAGAGGTTCTTCAAAATGCGGTAAAAGAATTAGGCGTAAGTCAGAAAACAATGCTCCGATATTTAAAAAAGCATATAGGAATATCTGCAAAAGAAGTTCTGGATATACAGAGAGTAACTATGGCAAAACATTATTTATCGGAAACAGATAAGCCGGTTGATTATATTATTGACTGTTGCGGATTTGGCTCAGAAAAAACATTTTATCGTATATTTAAAAAAGAGACAATGATGACTCCGGCTGAATACAGAAATAAAATTTCCAGACAGCGTGGAGATAAAAAGAAAAAGCAGGGGTATCTTTCATTTGACAGACAGGAAACACAGAGACTGTTAAGAGGGCTGCTTAATAAGAATTAGACAGGCAGGAGGAATGAAAATGCCAGGAAGCACGAAAACACAGCGAATGCAATATACGGAAAAGGCCCAATCCATAGTGGAGTCACTTACTTTGGAAGAAAAGGTGTCTTTGATGAGTGGAACAATGACATTCGAAGAAGTTCGTGGAGCAATAAAGAAAAGAACACAGGAACATTATAATCAGTTTCCGTATCCGGCAGGAGGAATTGCAAAAAAGCATGTTTCTCCGGTTTTGTTTGTTGATGGACCGAGAGGTGTGGTTTGTGGCAATGGAAAAAGTACTGCATTTCCGGTGTCGATGTTAAGAGGCGCAACATTTGATACAGAACTGGAAGAAAGAATTGGAGAAGCAATTGGAGAAGAGGTACTTGCCTATGGCGGTAATCTTTTTGGAGGTGTGTGTATAAACCTTCCATATAATCCAGGTTGGGGACGAAGCCAGGAAACATATGGGGAAGACTCTTTTCAGCTGGGAGAAATGGGAGCTGCACTTGTAAGGGGCGTACAGAAAAAGGGCGTAATGGCATGTGTGAAGCATTTTGCCTTTAATCAGATGGAAAATGCAAGGTTCACGGTTGATATTACAGCAGATAAAAGGACAGAAAGAGAAGTTTTTCTTCCACATTTTAAGAAGGCTGTTGATGCGGGGGCTGCGTGCGTTATGAGCGCGTATAATTCCTATCAGGGTAAGATCTGTGGACATAATGAATACCTTCTGAATCAGATTCTGAAAAAAGAGTGGGATTTTGATGGATTCATAATGAGCGATTTTGTGTGGGGTGTAAAAGATACAGTCGAGTCGGTGAATGGTGGACAGACAATGGAAATGCCGAATACAAAATATTTTGGAGAAAATCTTGTGAAAGCCGTGAAAGCAGGAAAAGTATCGGAATCTGTGATTGATGATGCTGCATTGAGAATCGTAAGAACTGTGTTGGCTTTTACTGACGGACAAAGTAAAGCAGACAGAAGAAAAGTCGGATGCAGAGAACATGTAGAACTGGCACTGGAAGCGGCAAGAGAGGGAATTACACTTATAAAAAATAATGAAAATGTATTGCCTTTAAACAAAAAGGATACACATAAACTTCTGGTTTTAGGAAGACTTGCAAATAAAGAAAATACTGGTGACAGAGGAACCAGTCAGGTCTATCCGAAGCATGTTGTGACAATACTTGAGGGGCTTATTAAAAATTGTCCTGACACAGAAGTAATTTATTACCCCGGAAAAAATATTAAGCACAGTAAAAAAATGGCGAGAGAGGCAGATGCAGTAATATTTGTTGCCGGATATGATTATCGTGATGAAGGGGAATTCGTAGCACAGGATAAGGAAGATGTTTTTACCGGAGGTGTTGGAGGCGACAGAAGAAATGGTTTGAGCATTCACAGCGAAGAACAGGAGCTGATTACAGAGGTTGGACCGGAAAATATAAGGTCAGCAGTTGTTCTGATCGGAGGAAATACGATTATGCTGGATTCCTGGAGTGATAAAGTAAATGCGATTCTTTTTGGATATTATCCGGGAATGAAGGGCGGACAGGCTGTAGCTGAAATTTTGTTCGGAGATATAAATCCCGGTGGAAAACTTCCGTTTACAATTCCACAGAAAGAAGAACATCTGACAGAAATAGACTGGAATACGGAGCATCAGAAATATGATTATTTTCATGGATACAGAAAACTGGAAAAGGAAAACCATATTCCGGCAGTACCATTTGGGTTTGGATTAAGCTATACACAGTTTGAAGTAGAAAAACCACAGGTTTGGAAAGAAAAAGACCAGATCTGTGTGTGTGCGGAGATAAAAAACAGTGGACACAGAGCAGGAAGTGAGGTACTTCAACTCTATGTTGGATTTAAAAATTCAAAAATAAAAAGAGACATCAAAGCATTAAAAGGCTTTAAAAGAGTATGGCTGGAACCGGGGGAGAGAAGAATTGTAACGATATCCTGCCCGATAGAAGAACTAAAATGGTACAATGAAAACACTGGAGAATTTGAACTGGAACATATGAATTATGAGATTTATATCGGAACCAGCAGTGCAGACAAAGATTTATGCAAAACGTCAATTGATGTGTGACGATTTACATATAAAAACGAAAGAGAGGGATTGAGAATGAAATCATCGACAAACGTACAGGAAACACCTTTGTATCAGCGGTCGAAATATCGTAAGATCATGCTTCTTACGGCGATTCTGCTTTTAGGTGTACTGGACCAGGCACCATCCGTAGTCAACTCAACAATACCGGCTATGACAGAAGCATTTAGCGGGCATGCGCTTTCACTGATTGAATCTATAACAACGATTGTAAATCTGTTTGTTACGATTTTTGTATTAGTCAGTGGATTTCTTGTAAACAAAATTGGACAGAAACAGACTGCATTACTTGGTATTATAATTGCAGCTGTATCTTCAATCGTACCTGTATTTTCAACTAATTTTTATGTAGTACTGGGATCACGTGCAGTACTTGGAGTTGGTATCGGACTTTCCAATGCTCTTGCAGCAAGTCTTCTGAGTGCATTCTTTAAAGGTAATGAGCTGGCAAAATATATGGGCTGGAGAACAGCTGCCGGCGGAATCGGAACTTCTCTTATGACAATGGCAGCAGGTCAGCTTCTTAAGATCAGCTGGCATATGTCCTATCTTGTATATATACTGTTTATACCTACTTTATTACTGTTCATTTTCTTTGTTCCTGAACCGGAAAAATATGGAATTTTTGTTCAGAAAGAAGAAAAGAAAGCAACAGCAAAAGAAGCAGATGGAACCGGCAAATTTGCAGGACTTGGTACGGTGCTTGCACTGGCAGTATTATTCTTCTTTTTCCTTGTAGGCGCAACTATTTTTGGTACAAAGCTTGCACAGATCTTTGTTGCAAAAAATATCGGAACTGCATCAGAGGCAAGTGTTGTTGCCAGTATCTTCACATTATCCCAGATGTTCGGTGGAATGCTTTTTGGATATTGCTATAAACATTTCGGAACAAAAATGCTTCCTGTAACAATCTTATTGAGAGGTCTTCCTCTGCTGGTAATCGGTGTAGTGAGCAGCAAAATGCTGATTGGTTTGATGGCCGTTGTATTTGGACTTGCTGGTGGAATGACAGTTTCTTTGATCTTTATGACAGTAAGTACTGTTATCACACCTAAAAATGCGACATTATATAATGCAATTCCAATGGTAGGCTCTAACCTTGGTGCGTTCTGTGCACCATTTATTGCAGGATATATGGGAAGTGCACCGGATACAGCTATGAGAAATGCAGGATGGATGTATGTTGTAATGTCCATAATCGTTATCATAGTTCTTACTGTTGTATCAGCAAAGAGAAAGGATAAATAAGTATGTTTCAGGTGAAAAATGACAGGATCTATAAAGATGGAAAACCATTTTTCTATTTCGCAGATACCTGCTGGAGCGCATTTACCAATATTTCCATGGATGACTGGAGATATTATGTGGATTACCGGAATAAGCAGGGATTTAACTGTATTCAGATTAATATTCTGAAACAGTGGGATTCGAGTGGTGATGAACTGAACCTGTATCCATTTCCGATAAAAAAAGAAGGGGAATGGAGAGGTGCACATTTTGAATTTGACTATTCTACGATCAATGAAAAATATTTTGATGCAGCAGAAGAAAAACTGAAGGTGCTTAAAGAGTATGGAATGACACCGGTTCTTGTACTGTTATGGGGAAATTATGTACCTGGTACATGGGAATCCAAGTTTACGAATAACAATCTTTTTCCGTATGAGTATCTTGAAAATTATACAGCATATGCAGTAAAAAGATTTAAGAAGTATGAGCCGATTTATTTCATAAGTGGCGATACGGATTTTCCGGAAGAAGAAACAGTGAAATATTATAAAAAAGTATTTGATGTAGCCAAATCAGTGGATCAGGATGCATTATATACATTTCATATCTGTGGTGAAAGCAGGGAAATTCCGGAGGAGCTTAAAGAAAAAGCAGATTTCTTTACATACCAGTCCGGACATTTTATTCCGGGACAGCATTTTGCATATGATATTCCGAAAGCAATGCGTGGGGAAGGATACTCAAAGCCAATAATCAACACAGAACCTTGCTATGAGCAGATTGCAGCACCGGGAAAAATCCGTTTCACGAACCGTGATGTAAGAAGAGCGGCATGGCAGTCTGTACTTTCCGGAGCAACTGCAGGAGTGACCTACGGAGCACATGGAGTGTGGAGCTGGCACCATCATGGTCAGAGTTTTGATTCTTTTATCCGAAAAGGAGCAGGCTTTGCGTTACCATTTGACTGGCATAATGCATTGCATTTTAAAGGTGCTGATGATATGCATTACCTGAAAGAGAGCTTTGAGGAATTTTTTCCGGAAGACTGCATTCCAGATTATGATGTGATATTAAATGATATGGAAGAAATCCGCTGTGCACATGATGCTGATAAATATGTGATTTATGTGCCTACGAATGTAGAACTGGATGTATCTGTGCTGGGAATTGATAAAGAAAAATATACGGTAGAAGTAATAGATCTTCAGACAAGGAAAAAATACCAGGGACAGTGGAAGGAAGATACAACAAAACTTCGGCTTCTTTCCTGCTATGAGGATGCTTTGGTCGTTTTGCGAAAACAGCAATAAAAATGAGGGATAAATAATGAAGCATTTTACAGAAAAGATAGGTGAAAATGGTGCTGAAGCAGTATTTTATCTGCATGAACCAAGTGATGAGATGGCACCGGATAAGAAATACCCTGCAATGGTTATTATACCTGGAGGAGCTTATATGTGGGTTTCCGACAGAATTGGTATTATTGGTTTTTTAGCTGGTGGAAATCTGGCCGGTCAGCTTTCTGTATTCTGGAAAAAAAGAATGGCTTGAAAAGGAAACGGGATATTCAGCAGAAATGATGAAACCGAACATTGCAGTTCTGGCATATCCTATGCTTAACTGTGTAAAAGCTTCAGAAAGATCTGCAATTAATACCTGGGTGAATCGCGCCATGCTTGGAAACGAGGTAACAGAAGAACGTCTGAAGACAGTTTCACCTGTGTATCAGGTAAACAAGGATGTTCCACAGACGTTTATCTGGCATACAACAGAAGATACTTTTGTTCCGGTTGAAAATTCGCTGAAGTATGTAACGGAACTCCAGAAATATCATGTTCCATATGAGCTGCACATTTATCAGAAAGGAGAGCATGGATTTGCTTTAGGTGATGAGCGGACAGATTCCATGCCAGATCATAGTCAGGTGAATGAACAGGGAGCAACGTGGTTGAATCTGTCTTTGGGATGGATGAAGCAGATTGGTTTTATGAAATAAATAAAAGTTTATCAGGACATTTCTCTACAGAGACAGGACGCTGGAGAAATGTCCTTTTTGATTTGTAAATCTGCTGGAGAGATAGCCTTGCTTTTACTGTCTTATCACGTTATACTAATGGGACATATATTTAATAAATGGGAGGATTTTACAAATGAAAATTGCAGCAACATACGATAACGGAAGTATTTTCCAGCACTTTGGAAAAACAGAGTTTTTCAAGGTTTACGAAGTGGAGGACAATAAGATTGTTTCCAGCGAAGTGATCGGATCTAATGGAACAGGTCATGGAGCATTGGCCGGGCTTCTTGCAGAGCGGGGGATTCAGGTTCTTATCTGTGGTGGAATCGGCGGAGGTGCACAGGCGGCACTTGCAGAGGCCGGAATTGAATTATGTTCCGGTGCACAGGGAGATGCAGACGCAGCAGTAGAGGCCTATCTTAAGGGCGAACTGGAATCTACAGGAGTAAACTGTGATCATCATCACGAAGAAGGTCATTCCTGCGGAAACCACGAGGAAGGTCACTCCTGCGGAGGACATGAAGAGGGTCATTCCTGTGGTAGCGGTTGTGGCGGATGCGGCTCAAAACCTGCGATCACAGGACCAAATGTTGGAAAAACATGCCGCACTCATTACAGAGGAACCTTCAATGATGGAACACAGTTTGATTCTTCCTATGACCGTGGACAGCCACTGGAATTCATCTGTGGAGCAGGACAGATGATCAAAGGCTTTGATGCTGCAGTTGCAAACATGGAAGTCGGTCAGGTAGTAGATGTACATCTGATGCCGGAGGAGGCTTATGGTATGCCGGATCCGACCGCAATCTTTACGCTTGACATTGAGCAGCTTCCGGGCTCTGAGGATCTTACAGTAGGACAGCAGGTATATCTGTCCAACCAGTATGGTCAGCCGTTCCCTGTAAAAGTAGCAGCCAAGGATGAAAAAACGATCACCTTTGATGCCAATCATGAGATGGCTGGTAAAGAGCTGAATTTCCGTATTGAATTAGTAGAAGTAAAATAAAAAATGACAGATCATAGAGCGCAGCATGAGATCATATCCAGCAATAAAGACATTGATATCCGCTTTTATCTTTCCGTAGATGAAGGTGGTTACGTAGGACCGCACTGGCACAGCAGTCTTGAGATCATTTACATGCTGGAAGGAGATATGCAGGTAAAATGTGAGGAGACAGAAGAAGAGGTACGGGCGGGAGATATCAGCATTATCAACTCCGGAGAGATTCATTCTTTCCGTAGCAAAAAAAATAAAGCTCTGGTTCTGCAGATTCCGGACCCGCTTCTGGAGAAATTTATTCCGGAGTATGCGTCCATACGTTTCCGTGCAGACTCACATCCTGTGAGAGAAGCAGAGATAACGAGGCTGGACAGACTGAAAAAAATCTGTTATGACATGTACATTGTATATGAGATCCAGCCGGAGGGGTATCTTCTGAAATTTAACAGTCTTCTGTATGATCTTCTCTACATGCTGCTTCATTCCTATTCTGAGAAGACACCGGGAAAGGAAGCAGTCCGAAATAACAAAAACAGAGAACAGATCAAAAGCATTCTGCGTTATCTGGATCAAAATCATGACCGGCATGTGACTGTACAGGAAACAGCCGGTCATTTTGGATATAATGCCGATTATCTTTCAAGGATGCTGAAAAAGCAGATCGGTTTTACTGCAACGGAATATCTTTATGAGATACGGATGGATCATATTTACAGGGATCTGCTGAACACAGAGGACTATGTGAACGAGATATTTCTGCGCCATGGATGCAGCAATTATAAGGTCGCAATGCGCTGGTTCAGAGAACGGTATCAGTGTACGCCGCCCCAGGCACGAAAGACCCCAGCCGATAAAAAACTCATGATAAAGACCCGTAAACTTATCTGAAAACTGCCGGCGAAGAAGCGAGAATGCCTGTATTGATAAAAAGTCGGAAATATACCTATAATTTGTAGATTTAACGCCTGATCAGATAAAAAAATATCTGATATAATAAAGCTCACGATGAATAATGTAAATCATGAAACCGATTAAAAGCTATAAAACATAAAAAAGGAGCAGGGCGATGAAATTTACAGAAGGATACTGGGAAAAAAGCGAACGTGCAAATGCTTCTCATGCAATGCAGGCATTTACTGTAGAAAAAATTCCTCACGGAATGCGTATGGTATCACCATTTCATATGATAACAGATCGTGCAGGTGCATTGGACGTAGGAACGATCACAACAGAATTTACAGCGATCCGCAAAGATGTGATCAGCGTGAGAAGCTGGCATTTCGAAGGCTATGAAAAAAAAGAGCCACGTTTTGATCTGAACAGGGATATGCAGGATGTTGATGTGCAGATCAATGAAAAAGAAGCAGTTATGACTGCAGGAAGAATGCAGGTATGCATAGACAGAGAGCATTTTCTTATCACTTATAAGGCAGACGGTAAAGTCCTGACAACCTGTGGATACCGCAATCTGGGCTATATGCAGTATGATAAAAAGTATCAGACCAAATTCCCGTTGGAGAATTATATGGCAGCAGATTTCACACCATATATGGCAACAGAGCTGTCCCTGGATCCGGGCGAATGTGTTTACGGACTTGGTGAAAGATTTTCTGCATTTGTAAAAAACGGTCAGGTCGTAGACTGCTGGAACGAGGATGGAGGAACAGCTTCCCAGATTTCCTACAAAAACATTCCGTTTTATATGACAAACAAGAATTATGGTGTTCTGGTAGATCATACAGATAATGTATCCTTTGAGGTTGCAAGTGAAAAAGTCGAGTATGTCGGATTTTCAGTAAAAGGTGAAGAAATCCGCTATGAAGTGATCTGCGGAGATACTATGAAAGAGGTGATCCGTACTTATACAGACCTTACCGGAAAACCGGCACTTCCGCCGAAATGGTCCTTTGGTCTGTGGCTGACAACTTCCTTTAAGACCAACTATGATGAAGAGACAACGAGCTCCTTTATCAATGGAATGGCAGAAAGAGATCTTCCTCTGGAAGTATTCCATTTTGACTGCTTCTGGATGAAAGAATTCCATTGGTGCGATTTTGAGTGGGATGACCGTATTTTTCCGGATGTAAAAGGAATGCTAAAGCGTTATAAAGAAAAAGGACTGAAGATCTGTGTATGGATCAATCCGTATATTGCACAGGGAACTGCATTTTTCCGTGAAGGAGTGGAGAAGGGCTATCTTCTTAAACGTGCAGACGGAATGGGCGTGAAACAGGTCGACAACTGGCAGCCGGGAATGGGACTGGTAGATTTTACCAATCCGGAGGCAAAAAGCTGGTATGTTGCAAAGCTGAAAACCCTTCTTGATATGGGAGTTGACTGCTTTAAGACAGATTTCGGTGAGAGAATTCCTGTAGATGTAGTTTATCATGACGGATCAGATCCATGGTGCATGCATAACTATTACACGAAGCTTTACAATGAGGCTGTGTTCAATCTTCTGAAAGAAGAAAGAGGAGAGGGAGAGGCAGTTCTTTTTGCAAGAAGTGCAACAGTAGGCGGTCAGCAGTTCCCGGTACACTGGGGCGGTGACAGCTCTGCATCTTATATTTCCATGGCAGAAAGCCTGCGAGGTGGCCTGTCCTTTACTATGTCCGGTTTTTCATTCTGGAGCCATGATATCGGAGGTTTTGAAAAAACAGCAAGTCCGGATGTATATAAGAGATGGCTGCAGTTTGGTCTTCTGTCCACACACAGCAGGCTTCATGGATCCGAGAGCTATCGTGTACCGTGGGTATTTGATGAGGAAGCCGTAGATGTATGCCGTAAATTTACAAAACTGAAGCTGCGTCTGATGCCATATATCTATCAGATGGCTGTGAAATCTCACAAAACCGGAATTCCGTCTATGCGTTCCATGGTAATGGAATTTGAGACGGATCCGGCAGTAAAATATCTGGATATGCAGTATATGCTTGGAGACAGTATTCTGGTGGCACCGATCTTTTCGGCGGATGGAACCGTAGAGTATTATCTGCCGGAGGAAACCTGGACTCATCTTCTGAGCGGAGAGGTAAAACAGGGCGGACGCTGGTATAAAGAGACATATGATTTCATGTCCCTGCCAGTATATGTAAGAGAAAATACGCTTCTTGCGATCGGTTCAAATGAAAAGACTGCAGATTATGACTATGCAGATGGCGTACAGATCCAGGTTTATGAACTGAAAGAGGGCGCAGAAGCACAGTGCAGTGTTCCGGAGAAGGACGGCGAAGCAGCACTGGAGATCAGGGCAGCACGTAAAGATGGAAAACTGGTTCTGGAAAGCACCGGAAAGAATACGAATATGACATATCTTCTCAGAAATGTACATACTGCAGAGAAGATTGAAGGCGCGGAGATCGCAGAAGATGCAGAGGCAGGAATCGTGCTTCGTCCGATCGCTGATCGTGTAGTAATTGGATAAAAAGCAGGCTGTAAAGCTATAAAGTAAAAATGGTGATCATGTCCGGAAAGGTCTGGACGGTCACCATTTTTTTACATATAAAAAACAGACTTGTGTAACTGGGAAAAAATACGCATAATGGAAGACAGCAGAATGAACATCGCAGAGGAGACAATTTTTTAATGAAGATATCCATGATACCTTATGGATTGCTGTCCGGTTTTATGGACAGTAAGGAAATACGGATAATAGAGATTGGCGAAGATGGATTTGTATTTCGGATAGCAGAAGAATGTCCTGAGCCGGAGCAATTTCGGATCTGTTTTTATGATATGAAGAATTCCTGTTATCGGAAAGTGGAGATTCGGGAATTTAAGCTTGAGGAAGTTGATGGAAAGAACGGTTGTGGGTATGGGAAAGAGTCGAATATATTTTACAGGGAATACCTGGTGAAGGTGGAACAGAAGGATTATGCAAATGAGGTTCTGCGTCTGGCCGGAGAATACAGCCGTTATATCCGTCTGAAGCTGACCGGAGATGACGGCGAGCTTTCCAAAGCCCTGACAGGTTATCCGTCTGAGCTGGATGAGATACATTGTGAGAGTCTTGAGCAACAGAAGAAGCTGTGGTTTTCGCAGGGTGGAAATGTTGAAAATCTCTCTGAGCCAGAGGGCAGACAGGAATGTGCAGGAAACGATGCAAAGAACAGTAATCCATGTGGACCAGAAGCTGACCCGAAGAAAAAAGAACTGGAATTTGCCGTAGAACTGAACGGTACTTTCATGTATGAGCAGTATTTAACGAATTCTCTTACAGATTTCATGGCATTTTACCGTCAGCAGAATCATCTTGAGCACAGCTGGATTTCCGACTGGATGCCGGGACGGCTTTACATTGGAAATCAGTTTTGTCATAATCTGTTTCCGGAAGAAAAACAGCTTTTTTGCATTATGGATAAGATGTATTCGGAAGGTCTGGCTATTACGCTGGCGTTTTCGTATATCCGGGAATTTATGATTCCTTCTGTTGAAAAGCTTCTGGAAAAAGTGGATAACTGGTGTCAGAATCATGGGGAAGATGTGGAAATCGTGGTTAATGACTGGGCGATGGCTCAGATACTTCATGGAAAATATCAATATCTCTGTCCGACTTTTGGGACACTTCTCAATAAGCGAAAAAAAGATCCGCGGATAAAGTACAAATCTGGGGACACTGGTCTGTTTGAAAATAACAGTCTCAATGCAGGTTTCTATCGGGAATTTCTGGCAAAAGAGTTCAATATCCACAGGTATGAATGGGAAGCTTGCGGTTATCCACAGGAATTTCCACCAGGAAAAAATAGTCTTCATCTGCCCTTTTATCAGACCAATACCTCACAGTATTGTCCTCTATATGCTCTGTGTACAACTGGGGATCGTGGAAAACAGCACCTTGCAGATCACTGTCCGGGTTTCTGTGAAAAATATGCGCTGCTGTATCCGGAGCATCTGAAGATGGCTGGCAGGTATAACTCGCTGATGAGTGTGGATAAGACTTTGTTGGAAGCACCGGAGATGTGGAAAAATATAAAAGGTGTAAAACCGGACAGAATCGTGATAAATTTGTAAGAGGCGGTGTTGACGTGAAATGCAAAGCAGAATATATATTAAGGCAAATGCAATCGATTGTGTTGAGTGATTTTTAAAGTGACATAATATAATCGAAAGAAAGAAGAGAGAAATATATGAAGATTACAGCAGGCCTGGGTTCCATAGATGAATATGAGCGTTTTGTCCGGGCAGGGGCAGATGAATTTTTCTGCGGGTATGTGCCGTTTTTCTGGGCAGAAAAATATGGAACAGTGATGCCGCTGAACCGCAGGGAAGTGCTCTGCTACAATGTGCAGCTCGGTGCTTACAGTGAACTTGAGATTCTTTCCCGGATGGTTGAAAAATATAAAAAACCGGTACATCTGACCTTTAATTCATTGTATTATCTTCCTGAACAGTATCCGGAAATTGCTTCGATCATAGAGCGGTGCATGAAGCTGGGATTCCAAAGTTATATTATTGCGGATCCAGCTTTACTTGTTTATCTGAAAAAAATAGGAATTTTCTGTGAAATTCATCTGAGTGGTGAGACTGGGGAAGTGAACAGTCAGATGGTAAAAGCATTCCAGCGTTTTCCGCTGAAAAGAGTGATTTTTCACCGGAAAAATACGTTTGCTGATATGCAGTCCGTTATTGCGGAACAGAGAGCCAATGAGAGAAAAAATGGGATCAGTCCGGAAATGGGAATGGAATTCGAAGCTTTTGTGCTGAATGAAATGTGCCAGTTTACAGGTGCTTTCTGCAATTCCCTGCACTGTGATGAGATGGGCTATCTTTGCAGAGTTCCGTACTGGCTGGGGACGGTACATGAAAAGGATTCTGTTCCGGAGAATATGAAACGTTTGCAGGAAGAAACATGGGAAAAAGAGACGGATCCGTCAGCGTATGATGAGGACGGATATCTCTGCGGAGAGAACGGTTGCGGTTTATGTGCACTGTATCAGCTGAAAAAAGTGGGAATTACGCATCTTAAATTAGTTGGCCGTGGAAATTATACGGAGCATATGGAAAAGGATATCCGGAATCTGAGGAAGGCACTGGATATTCTGGACGCAGCGGAAGATGAGCGGGATTTTCAGTGTACGATAAAGCGGACATTGTTTCCGAATGGATGTAGTGGACAGTGCTATTATCCGATGTGATGTAAATATAAAAAGGAAAAGAGAGAAAAAATGAGATTTGAACATGTAAAAAGAGAAGAGGCGGACACAGTCCTTAAATTATACCGGTCATTACTGGGAACACCCTACTGTGTATGGACAACTGATTATCCGTCAGAAAAAGAAGTAGAATTTGATCTTTCCAGAGATGCATTATTTTGTATGAGAGATGATGACGGAACGATTGCCGGAGTGATTTCCATAGATGATGATCCTAACGTGGAATGTCTGACATGTTGGTCTGAAACGCTGGTTCCGTCAGCGGAAGTCTCCCGGGTAGGTGTCAGTGGAGATTATCAGAATCGGGGAATTGCAAGAGTTCTGCTTACCGGTGTGATGGCAGAACTGAAACGCCAGGGGTATAAGGCTGTGCATCTTTTGGTTGCAAAGGATAATGTAAAGGCTTTGCGCTCCTATGATAAGCTGCATTTCAATAATGTAGGGGAATGTGAATTATGGGGGCATATGTACTGGTGCTATGAAAAAGCACTGGTTAAATTCTCCGGCAGCTGTCCCGCTCGATCAGATGATGCGGCACAATGATCTTCGTAGCCGGAAGATTCGGGTTTTCGATATGGCTGATCATCTGTGTGGCTGCTTCCGTTCCCAGCTGTGCCGAATTGATATCAATAGAAGTCAACTGCGGAGACGTCAGTCTGGCAAACAGCGAGTTATTAAAGGAAATGATAGACAGATCTTCCGGTATGGAAATTCCGGCTTCCATACAGATCCGTTCCAGGGAAAGTGCCAGGATGTCATCACTTACCAGCATGGCGGTAGGACGGTCATCGCCGGAAAGCAGTGTTCGAAGCTGCTGAAATTCCCGCTGGGAGGCATCGGGCACTTCGATGCAGTATTCAGGCCGGATAGTCAGTCCGTGACCTGCCAGTGCTGCCAGATAACCGGTTTTTCGATCTGCGGAAAAGACCAGAGAATCCTCAACGCCAAGGTAGGCGATCTTTCTGTGACCAAGTGCATAAAGATATTCCGTTGCCTCCTGGCCTGCCAGAAGGTTATCGTTATCAATATAGATCGTATGATTGGTGTACTGCGCTGGTTTTCCGATCAGAATGTAAAGCAGCCCTTCATTAAAAAGAAAATCGATCACAGGATCGTCGACGCGGGAATACAGCACGATAAATCCGTCAGCCTTGCCGCTTCTGGACATGGAACGAACTGCATTCAGGATCTCATCCTCATTCTGACCGGTAACAATGGTGCTGATATACTGATGTGCGTTGCAGTAATGACTGATTCCACGGATGGCCTCCAGGTAAAAAGAATTCTCATAGGTTTCCTTTGGTGAGGGAGGCAGAATAATACCGATAGAACGGGAATTCTGTGTCGCCAGGTTACTGGCCTGGAAATTCGGTTCATAGCCAAGCTCTGCCATGGCACGGCGTACACGTTCCTTAGTCTCTTCACTGATAGATGGATTGTTCTTGCAGGTTCTGGAAACGGTGGAAGGTGATACTCCCGCCAGTGCTGCAACGTCCTTGATTGTTACTGCCATAAAGCTGCCTCCTGTAGATTATGTGGAGAAAATATCCGCGAGTGTCTCTGCTAATGAGAATATTGTAGTTCATAACTGCAAGCCTGTCAAACATATTGCGTAAATTGTTGCATGAATTTATACGAAGCTGATTGGATCAACAGGTAGAATATCTGCATAATCAACAGTAAAAATGCACAAAAACCGTATGCTGAAATTGTGATAAAAGTAGAAATACAAAAAATCAATTGCGTTTTACGCAAAATAAACATATAATTTATGCAAACGGTTGCATTAAGAATGCACAGAAATTGCAGCAAAGATGAAAAAGAAAATGGAGGATTTGTAATGAGCAGCGAAAAAGAAAAAAGCCCGTCAGTTGTATACGCACCGCTGACAGGAAAAGCAGTGCTGCTCGATCAGGTTCCGGATCCGGTATTTTCCGGGAAGGTTCTTGGTGACGGAATTGCGATCATTCCGGAGGACGGCAGGATCGTAAGCCCTGTGGATGGACAGATAGAATCTGTTGCAGAGACAGGACATGCCTATGGCTTTTCCACGGAAGATGGTCTGGAACTGCTGGTACACGTAGGACTGGAGACCGTATCTCTGAAAGGAGAATGCTTCAAGGTTCATGTGAAAGAAGGCGACCAGGTAAAAAAAGGTGATCTGGTAGCAGAAGTGGATCTTGTATATCTGGCAGAGAAAAATATCAATCCGATCACACCGGTTCTGATCTGTTCCGATCTGGACGATCAGGAGATGAAATGTGCGGAAGGCGCAGTGGAAGCTGGAAAAACAGCTGTGCTTATGCTTACTGGGAAATCTGAGAGTGCAGCAGCCAAAACAGCAGCTTCTGCAGCTGAAACAGAAGCTCCGGCAGCAGAAAAAACACAGTCAGTCAAAGCATCCGACACCGCAGCTTCTTCCGGCGAAACGAAGAAAGAAAAGAAAAAATTTAGTTTCAACTTCGATTTTCTTCAGAAACTTGGAAAAGTACTGATGACAGTTATCGCAGTTATGCCGGCAGCAGGACTGATGATCAGTATCGGTAAGCTGGTACAGATGGCAGGCGCAGATGTTTCCATGATCCTGACCGTAGGAACAACCATGGAAAACATCGGATGGGCGATCATCAATAACCTGCATATCCTGTTTGCGATCGCGATTGGTGGTTCCTGGGCGAAAGAACGTGCAGGTGGTGCTTTTGCAGCATTGATCACCTTTATTCTGATCAACCAGATCACAGGATCTGTTTTTGGAGTTACCTCTGCAATGCTGAATGATGCAGATGCTGTAACCCATACACTTTTTGGAAAAGAGATTCTTGTAAACGGCTACTTTACTTCTGTATTAGGAATGCCAGCCCTGAATATGGGTGTTTTTGTCGGTATCATCTCCGGTTTTGTCGGCGGTGTGATCTACAATAAATATTATAATTACCGTAAACTTCCGGATGCCTTATCTTTCTTTAACGGAAAACGTTTTGTACCGATGGTATGTATTCTCTGGTCTGTGATCATTTCCCTGATCCTGGCAGTTGTATGGCCGGTCGTACAGTCCGGAATCAATGCTTTTGGTGTGTGGATCGCCAATTCTTCTGATACATCACCGATTCTTGCACCGTTTGTATACGGAACCCTGGAGCGTCTGCTGCTTCCGTTCGGACTGCACCACATGCTTACGATTCCGATGAACTATACATCTTTTGGCGGAACTTATACGATCGCAACAGGAATCAATGCAGGAAAAGAAGTATTCGGACAGGATCCGCTGTGGCTTGCATGGGTAACAGACCTTATCAATTACAAAGATGCAGGAAATATGGCAGCATATAAAAACCTGCTCACAACAGTAACACCGGCACGTTTCAAGGTTGGTCAGATGATCGGTGCGACAGGACTTCTTCTTGGTATCGCACTTGCCATGTATCGCAGAGTTGATGCAGACAAAAAGAGCAAATACCGTTCCATGTTTTTCTCAACAGTACTTGCTGTATTCCTTACAGGCGTAACTGAGCCGCTGGAATTCATGTTCATGTTCTGTGCCCTGCCGCTTTATATTGTATATGCGATCCTTCAGGGATGTGCATTCGCAATGGCAGGAATCATTCATCTGCGAGTACACTCTTTCGGAAATCTGGAGTTTATCACACGAATTCCGATGAGTCTGAAAGCAGGCCTTGCAGGAGATGTGATCAATTTTGTGATCTGCGTGATCGCGTTCTTTATTATCGGATATTTTGTGGCATATTTCATGATCGGAAAATTCAAGTTCGCAACACCTGGAAGACTTGGAAATTATACAGACGGCAATGATGATGACGGAGATACCACTTCAATAGCTTCCGGGGATACAAAAACATCCGGTGGAAATTCACAGGCAGAGCGCATTATCGCACTTCTCGGCGGAAGAGAAAACATTGTTCTCGTAGATGCCTGCATGACAAGACTTCGTGTAACAGTCAAAGATCTGGACAAGGTTGCGGAGCTTCCGGCATGGAAAGCAGAAGGCGCACTTGGCCTGATTAAAAAGGACAACGGAATCCAGGCGGTATACGGACCGAAAGCCGATGTACTGAAATCAGATATCAACGATATTTTATAAAAGAAAAGCAGGGACTTGATTGAGCAGCCTGATTTTGATTTGCAATAGTTGGAGGCGCAAACATAAATGAAACTTATGACATTAAATACTCACAGCCTGGTAGAGCCGGACTATGCGAGCAAAACAAGAAAATTTGCACAGGTGATCCAGAAAGAACTTCCGGATATTGTGGCACTTCAGGAGGTCAATCAGAGCCAGAGTGCCAGTGTACTTCCGGATGTGATGCTTCCGGGGTATGTACGCTGCATAGGATTTGACCGCCAGATCCGAAGTGACAATTACGCCATGATCCTGGCGGAAATCCTCCGGGGAATGGATTGCTATTATTACTGGACCTGGATTTCCGCAAAAACAGGCTACGGTAAATATGATGAGGGAATGGCTCTCCTCACCAGAAAGCCGATCGAGCGAGTCCGTCAGCATCTCATTAGCAGAACGGATGATTACGAAAACTGGAAAACAAGAAAGATGCTGGGTGTTCAGGTCCAGGGCTGTCCGGACTGGTTTTTCACGGTTCACATGGGATGGTGGAACGATGAGGAAGAACCGTTCAGAGGTCAGTGGGATTCTATGGAAGAGTTTTTCCGGAGCTATCGCAAAAAGGATTCGACGATCTGGCTCATGGGTGATTTCAACAGCCCGGATAACGTGAAAGGTCAGGGCTACGAGCTTGTATGTAACAGTGGCTGGCAGGATTCCTGGAAAGCTGCGGAAACAAAGGACGAAGGATTTACCGTGGAAAAAGAGATTGATGGATGGCGTGACAGTGACACAGGTAAAGCAGAGCAGAAGACCGACAGGATGAGACTTGATTATATTTTCAGCAGTGAAAAACGAAAGATTCTCACTTCGGAAGTAATCTGTAACGGAAAAAAATATCCGGTGGTTTCCGACCATTGTGGAGTTATGATCACAACAGGGCAGAAAATGCCAGATAAACAGAACTAATATTTAAAAAGCATGCAGAGCAGTATAAGGAGACAATAATTATGAATGAAAGAGCAGCTGGCATATTGATGCCGATCACAAGCCTGCCGTCAGAGTATGGCATCGGATGTTTTTCCCAGAGTGCATATGATTTTGTGGACTGGTTGAAAGCAGCAGGACAGAGCTACTGGCAGATCCTTCCACTTGGACCGACAAGTTATGGAGATTCACCGTATCAGTCATTTTCCACATTTGCAGGAAATCCGTATTTTATCAGCCTGAAAGCACTGGTGGAAGAAGGCGTTCTTGACAAAGCTGACTGCGATAAGGTCAACTGGGGAAAAAGAGCGGACAGTGTAGATTACGAGAAGATCTACAAAGGACGCTACAAGCTTCTTCGAAAAGCCTATGAAAACAGCAACATCAGCGAGAATCCGGACTATCAGAGATTTGTTGCGGAAAACAGCTGGTGGCTTTCTGACTACGCGCTTTTTATGGCAGTAAAGGATCAGTTCGGCGGTGTTGAGTGGACAAAATGGGCAGAGGATATCCGCCTTCGCTGGGCAAATGCCATGGACTACTATCGCAGAGAATTATATTTTGATATTGAATTCCAGCAGTATATGCAGTTTAAATTCTATGAGCAGTGGATGAAACTGAAAAAATATGCCAATGAAAAAGGCATCCAGATCATCGGAGATATCCCGATCTATGTAGCTATGGACAGCGCAGATACCTGGGCGCATCCGGAGCTTTTCCAGCTGGATGAAGAGAACGTGCCGGTTGCAGTAGCCGGTTGTCCGCCAGACGGATTTTCTGCAACAGGACAGCTGTGGGGAAATCCTTTGTATCGCTGGGATTATCACAGAAACACAGGATATCAGTGGTGGCTTTCCAGACTGAGCTATGTGTTCCGGCTTTATGATGTAGTAAGAATTGACCACTTCCGTGGCTTTGATGAATATTTTTCTATTCCGTATGGTGCAGAGAACGCCATTGGCGGTCACTGGGAAAAAGGTCCGGGAATCGATCTGTTCCGCAAGGTAGAGCAGGCGCTTGGCTGGAAACAGGTTATTGCGGAGGATCTTGGTTACGTGACAGATTCTGTCCGCCAGCTTGTTCATGACAGTGGCTTTCCGGGAATGAAGGTTCTGGAGTTTGCTTTTGACTCTAGGGATTCCGGATGTGCGAATGATTACCTTCCACACAACTATCCGGAAAACAGTGTAGCTTATACCGGAACGCATGACAATGAGACGATCGTCGGATGGTGGAAGAGCATTACGGCAAAAGAGCGTAAGCTTGCCAGAGATTATCTCTGCGATAACTGTACACCGGATAAGGATCTGTATAAATGCTTTATCAGCCTGGTTATGCGAAGCAGCGCAAAGCTTTGTGTGATCCCGATGCAGGATTACATGGGGCTGGATAACAGCTGCCGGATGAACCAGCCGTCCACAGTAGGAAAGAACTGGAAATGGCGTATCCGCAGGAGGGAGCTTACCATGAAGCTCCAGAAAGAAATTCACGGTATGGCACTTCGTTACGGACGTATGAACTGGTCTGAATAAAGGAATTGTCTGCGAGGGATATTCCGTTTAAACGGGACGTGGAAGAGAGTGGAAAGATTAAGGATAGAATCGCACTTTTTTGTGTGATATAATGCTGTTCTGTAAAGGCAGCTGTCAGTAAAAGGGGAGGCTGACAGCTGCCTTTTTCATGCAAAAGTTTTTTTATACAAAGGGGAAAATTATGACAGGTAAAACACACGCAGCAGTGGGACTTGGAACGGTGCTGGCCATAACACAGCCGTCTACAGTTCCCGGGATGATACTCGCAGCCGGAACAGGAATGCTGGGGGCACTGATCAGTGATATTGATGTGGGAACATCGAAATCGCATAAAGATGCAGACAGGATCACATTGATCGCGGTTCTGCTTGTAGCGGCTGAGATCGCACTGAATTATTTTTATGGTTTTTCCGTGTGGGAAAAGATACGGAATGACCAGTCTATGGCACCGGTAGCTATGGGAATCATTATTTTCATAGCTGTATGCGCCTTCGGCAAAAATCAGCCGCACAGATCCTTTATGCATTCGATCATGGCTATGGCGATTTTGAGTGCGGCGATATCCATGATATCTGTGAAGCTGGTGCTTTATTTTGTGATCGGTTTTGCATCGCATCTTGTACTGGACTGTTTCAACCGAAAAAGAGTCCGGCTTCTGTATCCGCTGCCGGGCGGGATCGCTCTGGATCTCTGCAAGGCAGGAGGCTTCGTGGATTCCATGCTTTTTAAGCTGGGATCGGTAGCTGTGATCTTTGAGATCGTATATCTGGCGGTCAGAATGGGAGAGAGCTGGAAGATATTCCAGATGTAGAAAAGAATACGGGATAAATAAAAAATGAGGCAGAAATTCCAAAGAGCAGGAATTCTGTCTCATTTTTTAACCGAATATCAGATTAACTTATTTCTGCGGATCTTGCAGGCGCATGCTGTGTAAAGAACATCGGTAGAAGAGTTCAGTGCTGTTTCGCAGGAATCCTGGATCACACCTACGATGAAGCCTACACCAACAACCTGCATGGCAACGTCATTCGGAATTCCGAAAAGGCTGCATGCCATTGGAATCAGAAGAAGAGAACCACCGGCAACTCCGGAAGCACCTGCCGCACTTGCAGCAGCCAGGATGCAGAGAATCAGAGCTGTAGGGAAATCTACACTGATGCCAAGTGTGTTTGCAGCGGCCAGAGCCATGATGGAAATGGTGATTGCTGCACCACCCATGTTGATGGTGGCACCAAGTGGAATGGAGATGGAGTAAGTATCTTCGTCAAGTCCGAGATTTTTACAGAGCTCCATGTTTACCGGGATGTTGGCAGCAGAGCTTCTTGTGAAGAACGCTGTCAGTCCGCTGTCCTTCAGGCAGCGCAGAACCAGTGGATATGGATTCTGGCGTGTGCAGAGGAAGGTAACGATCGGGTTCAGCACAAGGGCTACAAACAGCATGGTTCCAACCAGTACGCAGATCAGACGGCCATAGCTTAACAGTACGCTAAGTCCCTGCTCGGAAATGGTTGTAAAGATCAGACCCATGATACCGAACGGAGCAAGATTGATGATCCATCTAACTGCGGTTGAGGTTGCATCGGAAATATTTTCGATAACTGTTTTTGTGGTTCCGCTTGCAGCTTTCAGTGCGATACCGAAGATGATCGCCCATGCAAGGATACCGATATAGTTGGCGTTTACAAGTGCGTCAACCGGGTTTGAAACGATGTTCATAAGGAGGTTTTTGAGAACCTCGGAAACACCGCTTGGCGGAGTGATGTCGGAAGTGTTAGTATTCTCGGAAAAAGTCAGCATGATCGGGAACAGACGGCTGGAAAGAACCGCTGCCAGTGCTGAAAGTACATTTCCCAGAAGGTACAGTACAACGACGAATTTCATGTTTGTTTTCTGGCCTTTTCCCATGTGGCACAGAGAACTCATTACCAGGAAGAACACCAGAAGCGGAGCAATTCCACGGAGAGCACCGACAAACAGATCACCGAGAATGGAGATCACAGAAGCCTGTGGAATCGCAAGTCCGAGGATGATACCAACGATCAGTCCGCAGATGATACGCTTGATCAGGTTGATGCTGTTCCATTTTTGAATCAGGTTTTTCATAAACTTTTTCCTCTTTCCTATTGTATGGGAGTGCTTTTTCTGGGGTAGTAATACTGCATCACGGAAAAGCACAGTATAATCATTATATACATTTGTGTCCGCCTTGTAAAGACAAATGTACATATATGTGAAAATTTATGAAAGATTTTCCATAAAATAACAGCCCAGAGTGGATTTTGATATTCCTCAATGGGCTGTATATCTGTAAATGTAACTGTGCTGTTATCCGGATCACGCTGACACTTTAAGCTTCTTAAAGCTGACAGCGAAGAATAATACTTCTGCAAATCCGGTAATTCCCCAGGAAAAGATGTAGAGAAGATACAGGGCAGATATGGTCTGGAAATGCGCGAACACTGTATAGATCCAGATAATACGGAACACGCAGGAGCCGAGGATAACGATAATGGTCGGCGGGATGCTTTTTCCGATACCACGGGAAGCTGCAATACTGCCATCCATGAAACAGCTGAATGCATAGCTGAATCCCATGATCCCGATCCTCTGCATTCCGGCATCGATAACTGCAGGTTCTGTGGCAAAAAGTGACAGGAACTGCCGGCCGAAAACAAGAAGCAGCCCGCCTAAGGCTGCACCGGCGATAAAAGCGTATGTAAGGCTGATTCCATAGGATTTGAGCATTCGTTTTTTGTTTCCGGCACCCCAGTTCTGACCGATAAAGCTTGCACAGGCTGTATAAAAGGCAAACATCACATTATAGATCAGAGAATCTGCGTTGGCAGCAGCGGCATTTCCGGAAACCATGACTGCATCAAAGGAATTGACACCGGCCTGCACGAACAGGTTGGCGATGGCAAAAATTCCGTTCTGCAGGCCTGTCGGGATACCAAGCATCAGCACGGCTTTGCAGGCGTTTGGGTGAAAACGGAGCTTGCTCAGGGATACCTTGCAGTCGTCTTTTCGCCGGAACAGATGGAGCATGACCAGAGTGGCAGATACATAAAGAGAGATCGCACTGGCTGTTGCGACGCCTGCGGCTGCCATATGACAGACGATAACAAAAAACAGGTTCAGAAGAACATTGATCACTCCGGCAATGGAAAGATAGATCAGTGGTCGTTTTGTATCTCCGCGGGCACTTAATACGCCGTTACCGAAATTGTATACGGCCATGGCCGGCATACCAAGTGAGTAGATCTTCATATATAAAATAGCCTGGTCGATCAGTTCCGGCTTGGTATTCATCATGGACAGCATCTGTCCGGAAAACAGAAGACAGACGACACAGACCA
>OGRJ01001136.1_pt1 | contig 23432 bp, 21 predicted proteins | sample 1553411 | NCBI WGS metagenome assembly OGRJ01 (sample SAMEA2580084, study PRJEB22360) | human gut metagenome | biome: human gut; feature: human-associated habitat; material: faeces | place: Denmark | collected 2008/2010
TGCGTGATTTGGAACGCGCTCGACACCCGCGAAAATTTCGGCGACGTGACCATTTTGTACGGGGCCAAGTCGGTCGGCGACCTGGTCTATAAACACGAACTGGACGAATGGGCGGCGCGTCCGGACGTCCGCCTCGTCACGACGGTCGATCCGGGCGGCGAAACCGTCGACTGGAAAGGCCGCGTGGGCTTCGTGCCATCCGTGCTCGAACAGATCGCTCCGTCGAGCGACAATACGATCGCAATCGTTTGCGGACCGCCGGTAATGATTAAATTCACGTTTCCGGTGCTCGAAAAGCTCGGGTTTGCCGACGACCGGATCTACACGACGCTCGAAAATCGGATGAAATGCGGCGTCGGCAAATGCGGTCGCTGCAACGTCGGCAAGCTGTACGTGTGCAAGGACGGCCCGGTGTTTACGAAAGCGCAACTGAATGGGCTGCCGCCCGAATATTAGAAATAGTTTGTGAGTTTTCTTTATTCGGAATGTTGCGAATCAGACTGAAAAAAATGCATGATAGGCAGTTTCGCGATTTTATGCAGGATATTTGCTCTTATTAGCAAATATCCTGCATTTTTACCGATTGGCGTGGGATAGCGTTGCGGCATCGTTTATCGAAGAGAATCGCTCTCCTTTAGAAAAGTCAATACGGCGTTTTGCATGTCTTCGCTGTTTTCGAGAAACGGCATATGGCCGACGTTGCTTCTCCGCAGGATCATGTTCGGGAAATGTACGTTCCGGTAGTGTTTAGGTCCGACGCTCCAGTCCGTGTTGCCATAAAAAAACAGGACGGGTACTTGAATTTCAGCCGTGGCAGGTCTATAGTCCCGGTAATATTCCGGAAATACAACGGCGTTATTGCTAAAAAAACTATTGCCGAAATCGTTGTTGAAAGAGGGAATTTCCTGATACGACCGATTCATCTTTGCATCGCTCTCCGGCGAAGCGTAAAATATTTTCCACCGGAGTTTTTTTTCTTCGAGTTTTCCGGCGGCGATCGTCAATTTTTCCATATTTGAAAGAGAATCGTTTTTCAAAAAAGCGCACTCTTTTTTCCCGAGTAGTTTTCCGGCTTTTTTTAGCCATCCGTTTTCGAAGCTGTCATCGATACACAACGTGCAGTTCAGCATGACCATCCCTTCGATTGCACCGGGATACCGTTCTGTATATCCCATTTGCAGGATTCCTCCGAACGAATGCCCCAGTGTGAACCAACGGTCGATATGCAGGATTTGGCGCACCTGTTCGAAATCCTCGGCCATCCTTTTCATCGAATAATCTCCGTTGGAAGGACTGGTCGAACGTCCGGTTCCCCGTTGGTCGAGATAGATCATCGTAAAATGCCGTTCGAAGAATTCTCCGGAAAATTTTTCAAGCCAATAAGAACCCGATCCGGGACCGCCGTGCAAATAAAGCAAATGCGGCCCGTGTCCTTTTATTTTCACGTAAAGTTGTACGCTATCGGTCGTCGTAACGATCAATTCTTTCCCCCTGAAGTCGTATAAATCCGGTCAGGGCGACAAGCAGCAATAAGAGGTTTTTCATAGGTCGAGTTTAATTTACCGGAATAATATACGATATTATTTTTTATTTCGCAAGCCGGGATAAAAAAATATTTATTTCGCCCTGCCGTGCCTCCGGCAGGCGAGCGGTCTTTTTCGTTGAAAATTGTTAACTTTGCGATTGAGATTTTGAGGAGGATGAGAATAGATAAATCGGTTCGGGTAGCGTTGGTGGTGGCTATTGCGTTTTTCATGCAGTTTCTCGACACTACGGCGGTCAATACGGCTATTCCGGCCATGGCGCGCGCCTTCGGGACGGATGTTATCCATTTGAGTACGGGCATCACTTCGTACCTGATCGCGCTGGCGATCTTTATTCCGGTCAGCGGTTGGATCGCCGACCGGTTCGGGACGCGCAACGTATTCTGCGCGGCGATCGTGTTTTTTATCCTCTCCTCGACGCTGTGCGGGACGTCGCAGTCGCTGTTGCAGTTCGTGATCTACCGGGTGATGCAGGGGATGGCCGGGGCGATGATGTCGCCGGTGGGCCGCCTGGCCGTGCTGAAAACGTCGTCCAAAGAGAACCTGCCCGTCGCGATGAATTACATCACGATTCCGGCGCTGGTCGCGCCGATCGTCGGCCCGCTGGTCGGCGGCTATCTGACGACTTTCCTTACGTGGCGGTGGATTTTCTACCTGAACGTTCCGATCAGCATCGCGTGCGTCCTGCTCGCCTGGCGTTATATCCCGTCCGAGAAGCGCGGCGAGGGTTCCCGCAAACCGTTCGACGCTCCGGGGTTCGTCCTGAGCGGCCTGGCGCTGGCCGGATTCATGTACGGCGTGGAGCTGTTCAGCAAAGAAGGACTTTCGTATTACGTGCCGCTGGGGCTTATCGGCGGAAGTCTCATTATACTGTTCGCCAACGTATTTTATTCGAAACGGATCGACAATCCGCTGATCGACTATTCGGTGATGAAGTACAAAAGCTACCGGATCACGATCTACGCCGGTTCGGTTTCGCGGATGGTGATCGGCGTGTTCCCGTACCTGGTTCCGCTGATGTTCCAGGTCGGGTTCGGGCTCAGTCCGTTCGAGGCGGGACTGCTGTTCCTGTCTACGATGGTCGGCAACCTGTCGATGAAGTCGGCTACCGTGTGGGTCATCCGCAGTTTCCGTTTCCGCAACGTGCTGATCGTAAACGGCTGCCTCGTAGCCCTGTTCACTTTTCTGACGGCCCTGCTGCTGCCGACCACGCCGGTATGGATTATCGTGCTGACGCTGTTCCTGTCGGGACTCGTGCGCTCGATGCAGTTCAGTTCGCTGACGACGCTCGCTTTCGCCGATATCCCCGAACATGATATGACCTCGGCCAATACGCTGTACAGCACGATCCAGCAGATGTCGATCGGGATGGGGATCGCCATCGGCGCCGTCGCGCTGCGCTTTTCGAACGTACTGAACGGCGGCGTGCCGGGACAATACACGATCCCTGATTTCCGGCTGGCGTTCTTTTTCGTCACGGCGATCGGGTTCCTGCACTTGTTCGGTTACCTCGGGCTCTCGCCCGACGCCGGCAACGCGGTGCGGATCAAAAAAGACCATTCGGCGGACGATGCTTCCGGCGCGGCCGGACGGGGAACCGCTCCCGGCCGGTAGTCTGTCCCCTACTCTTTCGTGCGTGTTCGCCGGATCATTTCATACGGACGGAATGCCGTGTTTCCACGCATACTCCCTGGCGGCCGGTACGGTGATCGGGTAATTGACGAAGTTGAACACGGCGAACGGGGGCACCTCGATCCGCTTTTCGCGGAGTCGCGCGACGATTCGCAGGATCTCCTGGTACAGCAGGAAATTCCGGTTGACCGTGGCGGCGGGAGTGTGAAATTCGCGTTCGAGCATTTCGGCGTACGACCGGTCGTGGCGTTCGTGGGCGCGGGCGAAGACTTCGTACGGCATCGTCTCGTTCGGTCCGGCCGAGCCGTCTGCCATTCTGATCAGCAATTCTTTCGGGCCGGGCGCGATCCATGTCCGCAACAGTTCTGCGGGAATCTCGTTCGCTCCGATATCCATGACCGGGCGTGTGTACAGAAAGTCGATGCTCAGTTCGAGGTGGTATGCGGCATGGGGCGACAACAACCAGCTTTCATTCTTTTCTTTCATGGCGGCATTCGGATAATGATTGGATGAGATACGTCCTGTCCGGGACGTAAAACTGGGACATATCCTCGCCGCCGCTGCGGTAGAACAATAAAAAAGGGGCAAGGACGCTCAGACAGCTCGTTCAGTCGGCCTTAGGATGCCTTGTGTGGAAACTGCCCTTGCGCCCAAGCCCCGCCCCGGTATTTCGTACTGGGGCATGGCAAGGGTTTCGGACAAGATTTACGCCACACTAAACCTGCTACATAATAAATATAACAGTTCCTAAGTTTACTGAACGACGCAAAGGTTGTCTTAACCTTTACTGTGTATATTACGGTTTAAACCGTATTATGACCTAACAAAGATAATATTTTCATTGTCAATTATTGATTTACAAATGCAAATATAAATATTATCTCTGGAAAAATCAATCATAAACGAATAAATGATGATAACGAAACTGGTGCTCAAAGACTTATGAGGAAAACCGATGAAAGCCTCGCCGATGCCAAAGTGCAGGAAAATGAAAGGTAACGAAGGCAAACGGTTTTCAAATCATTACCCGGTAACCGGATTAATTTATGGAGAGTCGGAGATTGTTTCCACTACCTGCCTCATTTTGCGTAGCGATGTATAACTCACTGATAACTAATTTTGTAGCAAAAATAAAATTGGATCATGAGAAGTACATTCAAAGTGCTGTTCTACGTGAACGGCAGCAAGGAGAAGAACGGTGTTGTCCCGGTTATGGGACGAGTGACAATCAACGGTTCCGTAGCCCAGTTCAGTTGCAAGCAGACCATTGCTAAAGGGCTTTGGGACGCCAAGGGCAACCGGGCGAAAGGGAAAAGCAAGGAGGCACGGGACATCAATTTGGCATTGGACAATATCAAAGCCCAAATCATCAAGCATTATCAACGTCTGTCGGATAGGGAGGCGTTTGTAACCGCCGAGATGGTGCGTAATGCCTTTCAGGGTATCGGTACAGAATACGAGACGCTGCTCGGTGCGTTCGACAAGGACAACGAGAGTTTCAAGAAGCGTATCGGCATAGACCGGGCAGAAGGCTCGTATCAGGTGCGGGTAAGGTCAAGAAACCATCTGGCGGCGTTCATAAAGAAATGCTACAAGCGGAGTGACATTTCCATGCTCGAACTTACCCCCGACTTCATCAAGGAGTACGAAATCTACCTTTCCACTGATGCCGGACTTCATAACGCCAGTGTGTGGTCAAACTGCATGTGGCTGAAAACCATCGTGGCGAAGGCCCATTACAACGGGCTGACACCGAGAAACCCATTTGCACAATACCGCGTCAACCAGAACGTCAAGGAACGGGAATACCTGACCGAAGACGAGATCAAGACGGTGATGACGCACGAGTTTGCAAACAGGAAGCTGGCTTATATCCGTGATCTGTTTGTCTTCGCCAGTTTCACCGCCCTGTCCTTCGTGGATATAAAGGAACTGACTACCGATGACATCGTGGAGGTGAACGGCGAGAAGTGGATACTGTCAAAGAGGCACAAGACAAAAGTCAATTTTCAGGTGAAGTTACTGGATATTCCCTTGCAGATAATCAAGCGTTACGAGAGGTTTCAGAAGAACGGGCTCGTGTTTCCCAACTTGAACTACTGGTCAATCTGTAAGCCGTTGAAACAGATGATAAAAGAGTGCGGGATTACCAAGAACATCTCGTTCCATTCAAGTCGTCATGGATTCGCAACCCTTGCCCTGAGTAAGGGAGTGCCCATCGAGAGCGTGAGCCGGATATTGGGACACACGAACATCACCACCACGCAGAAATACGCCAAGATAACCACAGAGAAAATCGACAAGGATTTGACGACGTTTGGCAACCAACTTAACCAATCTTTCAATGAAATTTCAATAGCGATGTGATTATGAAAAGGAGAGTTATAACAATCAGCGAAAGCGGCAGGGTGGACATCCCAAGCGGTGATGTATGGATGTCCGAAATGGAGTTGGTGGAGTTGTTCGGGGTGATTGCCCCGACACTCCGTGCCGCCATCAAAGCGATATACAAGAACTGTGGGATTTGCCAGACAGCTACCGGCATTGCGGTGTGGCTACTCCCGTAAGCTGGGCTACATTCTATAATATTGAGGTGATTATCGCCTTTGCTTTCCGCCTCGACACATACGAGGCGGAAAAGATTCGGCGAAAGGTGCTGGAATGTGTTTGCCAACAAAAAGAAAGAGGTGTCAGCCTTTTCTTTTCGTTGGGTGGAGTTGAACGGAGGTACAATTAATAATGCGTTATAAAGTCGCAATCTGCTTAGCAAACAAGAATATCAAAATTACTGCGGCAACCTGTCGCAGTTTTACCGAAAACTCCTCAAAACAAGGGCCACCCGACCTTTGTTTTGAGGACTACGCTTTTTCTGCTATGCCATAATAGCATACAAGATGGGACTAATCCCGAGAAGCCTATTTTTTTATCCAAACGGCATAGATGGTTTTCATTGGTGCTTCAGCGGATAATGTCAGTTCCTTTCCGCTGATAAAATCGGCGGAGGTAGCGGTTGGAGAATCAGCCCATCCGAGGAAAGTATATCCATCTTTCGTAGGCTCAATTTCTTTTATCTGAAACTTGTTCTCATTTGCGTCATAAGATACAACCCTGTCCGTGTACATTGTGCTATTATCTGCAAACTGCCCTTCATTAGCATAATATCTAAGCAAAAAAACGAAAGGAAGCCTGTAAATCACCGTTGTTCCCATCTCCCATATCTTGTTGTCTCCTTCCTTGTTGACTCCGCCGATACGTCCTGTTATAGTGCCTCTTCCGTCCTCTTCATTAAAGACGACTTCCAGTTCTGCATCCGCACCCAGTTCCTGCGGAATCATCAGCAAAGTGGTGTTATCGCTGTCATCAAGCACCATCTTTCCGTTGTTGACTCCCTTTGAAGACATATCAATGACAAAGTCCTTATTTTCGTTTTGTCCCGTCCATGTATCTGTCCCAAGCTTATGCGTGCCTCTGCTTTTTATATTCTTGAAAGTTATGCTTTCTATGGCACCTTGACTAGCATACAAATGTTGATGAGCTTTCACCTTCACCGCCGTAAGGATATGTTTGAATTCCAAATCCAATGTCTGCCTGTAATCGCCTGCCACGTCCGCTTCCGCCACGAGCAGGTCTTTTTGCTCTCCAACATCGGGAACTGTATAATTCAATGTATGCGTAGTGCCGTCGGTAGTGATTTCCTGCATATCCGAAGGGGCATACGCCAGAAACTTCATCTGTCCGCTGTTCGGCCAAAAATGCAGGGGATCGGTCGCCCACACATTCCCGCTTTTCGTAACGGTTTCATTATCAAGATAAGTTTTCGCACTTCCGTTTGCCCAGTCTGTGCCCTCATAGGTGTAGGCATACACCTTGAATGAATCGTAAAAATTGCCCCTGTTTACCGTGGTTCCCCGTGTCTGCGCACCTGTTTCCTGAAACGGATTGCGGGCTATGCCGTTTTCAACCGTGGAGGCGATACGCAGGATACCGTTTTCAAACCCACCCGCATCGTCTACCGTAGGTTTGTCACCGGCTGAACGGGTGCCAGGAACAGCGTTCCATTTATCGGCGAGGGAAACGCCGAAACACATTTTGTCGTTCTCTTGGGCAGGAGTATCTTTCATCACTTCCTCGTCGGAGCAGGAAGCGCATACCGCAAGGCTCACGCACGCTGCCACGAGTATGCCGGCCTTACACGTCGATTTCAATCGTGTTGTCATATCTTTTATCTTTATTTGTTCTTCTCGTCGTTTGTCGGCACGTCTCTCCCGTGCCACTTGTGACCGGAAAGGGAACATTCAACCCCGTCCGGCCTGTGATTGCGCCGTCACCTGTTTTGCACTGGGGCAGGTGACGGCAATATCATTCCCCGGCTGTCGCTCCGTAGCGGAGTCTGTTGATCGTGTTTCAACCGGTTGCCTTTATAGATGAGAACCTGACGGGGTGGTTGCCCCGTCAGGTTGTTTGGTAAAAATCAAATGACGGATTCTCCCATCTTGATATGTTTACATATCGATGTTATATGAACCGCCGTCTTGGAATGCATCCACTGTTACATTGAAGGTAATCGGAACAAGTACAGGTTCCGGTTTGTCAGGATCATCCGGGTCCGGCTCCGGTTTATAACCACCGCCTTCACCGAAAATCAGCGTATAGATATACTTTTTGCCCTGCATCCAGCGTGCGTGGTTGTCCGCATCCGTCTTGTTCGGGTCTTCTTTCGGATTGGTCAGTGATATGGCAACCTCTCCGTATTCACCGGTCTTCGGCCAAAGCTGGATACCGCTGGTCTCGTCTGTTATCTTGCAGTTTATGAGCAAGCGTGCTTTGCCGGAAATGGTTGTGGTCCCATCAGAGCCAATGGTAAGCCAAGGATTCAGTATCTGCGGCATGAGGAACAAGGCTCCATAACCTTCTTCATTCGTGAGATAGCTTGCTGTTGTGGTGACAGTATACGCTTCTGTCAGGTCGATAGCAGTATATTGGGTTTCTCCGGTCGGGGTATCCCATTTTCCCCATGAGTCTCCGGTTTCCGTATCTACGCTTCCCTCCGCTAAAGGGGAGGTGCCGGTGGTAGCTTTTGCCCACGCAAGGGTTGACGTGTTAGCCACACCGTCGACTTTGATGCTTTGTACCGACACGTTGATACTGCTCGTCGCTGTCTTTTGTACCTTGAACACGATTTGGGACAGCGCATGGCGGAAGTTTACGCTTACGGGATTGTTTTTGTGTGCATCCTTTGTTTCCCTTATGTTCGTGGCGTATAGCAAATCTTCGCTGCCGTTGGCGGTATAGTTCGTGATTTTATGCTCCGAAGTGCTATTCGTTACAGTCCCTGATTCCGGCTTTGCCGGACTTACGGCGTAGAAGTCAACAGCTGTTTCCGGCCAGAACTTCGTGCCGGAGTAAGTCCACTTGCCGTCAGTCTTGTTAACCGTGATTCCATCCATGTACTTTTGAGTCGGCGTGCCGGTAAAAGCCCAGACTGTGAACTCATCAATTGAGGAGGTTGTGGTGGCCTCGGCGCGGGTCAACTTTCCCGCTGTCACGCTGAAGTCGATGCCGTCACCTTGGTTCATCTCTATCGTTTCGTCATTGGAACATCCCGTTACCAATGCCATGGCCGACAGTGCCAAAAGGAAATACTTACCTTTCATAAAAATAAGAATTTGATAAAAATGGTTATTATAATCGCATTGTCTCTTACATGACGATGTCTTCCTCTACCACCTGCCAGTCATCCACGGAAGGCTGGAACCCGTTCCCGTTTGTGATGGGTTGCGGGAATTCAAGCCCGTCGATGATGATATGCACATGGCGTTTGTCCGGTGCGGCGTGTATCTGGTCGGTCACGTCGAACGTGTAGTAATATTTCGATCCATCCACGAACCACACATAAAGCAGCAACTTGTGATGACGGGTGTTCTTCTCATGGTGTCCGAAGGTGTAGAAACCGCCCGTGATATTGGAAACCCCGTCCGAAACGGACTCAAAAGGTATCGTGACGCATTCCGTACCCAGTTCCTCATCGCCGAAAAATTCCGATGGTGCCATGCTCGACAGCGAGCCGCACATCTGCGTGGCATATTTCAGGTTCTGCACATTCCGTATCTCGTAGGTGTAGGTACATACCAGTTCGTGAGGATAAAGCGTGATGACCTGCTCGGTATGTAGTGCCGGTTTTCCTATCCAGTCCTCCTTTTCGCTTTCGGGGAAACACAGGTAGCTGATACCCGCATCGGTGATTTCCACATCCAAGGCCGTGCAGCCCCACATCATGTCGGGTGTGATGACCACCCGTTCATCCTCCGCATCCTTCGCTTGCGGCGCATAATTGGCCCCGCTTCCGTAAATACTCTCGAAGATGTTGCCTTCACGGGTATAACCTTCGTGGGTGTCAAATGCGTCCATTCCACGTAAAAGCACCGATTCAGTATCATTGTTATAACAAAGCACACGGTATCTGCCTACCTGTATCTCAATCTCGCCTCCGGCTTTTCCGGTAAAGTCGATACGCCGTTGTGGTGCGTCCTCACCATCCAACGGATAGAAGAACACGCACATACCATCCGGGTTCGCATCGGGGGCATCCCGCCAGTCAAATTCCACACGGACTGTTTTCGTGTGCGGATGGTGGTAACACAAGTCCTTATGCTCGCAGGAAGAAAAGGCAAATACCGTCAGCATACACATTATTATATATAGTTCTTTCCGTCTCATTGCTTGCCTCCTTTCTCCTTATTATAATTACCCCGTCCGATGAGCCACACGAGCGATACCTCGGCCTTTGTCGGCCCGAACCAGTGGCGTTGCTTGGTGGACTGCCACACGTAGCAGTCGTCCACGGGCTTGTACTCGTGGTACGTTCCGCCCCAGTAGCCCACGCCGATGGTGAAGTCGATGTTCAGCCTCCGGGCGACGGGGAGCGAGTAGCCGTATTCTACGCCTGCCGCCCAGTTCATCTTGTCCCAAAGCGTGCCGCCGGGCTTTCCGCCCATGTAACCACGACCTCCCGTCTCGAAGTCGTAGGTGAATATCTGGCCGTAAACACCGAGGTGATGGCCGGTAAGCGGTTTCTCCTTGGCAGCCCTGCCGAACCATTTGCGCACGGCGATGTCACCACCGTAGGCACGCCAGTACCAGTGGCTGTGGTCTCTCTTCCACCAGCCGTACATCCAGTTGGCGACGACAGACCAGTCCCTGCCGAGATAGAACTCCACCCCGATGTTCGGTATCAACAATGCGTCATAAAGCATGTTTGTCCGCACGTCCATGTAGAAAGGCTTTTCGGGGCACGGAATGTTTACATAAATCGTATCATGAATTACCACGGTATCTACCGGCGGGACGAAGATTTCCGTCTTGGGCTGCGGTATGGGGGCTATCGGATTCCAAGTCTTTTCGTACCAGAGGTATAACCGTGATGCACGGAGTTCGGGGAAAAGAGTCTTATACATATAAGAATAAGATACGCCGCCACGCAACCGTTGTATCCGTCCCAGATGGTCACCTTTGGAAGTGGCGTTGCCTTGCGCCTCGTCGGCGATTTCACGCAGCAACGCCAAGGTTTCCTCCTTGTAAGGCACTTTCGGATCGTCCTGCACCAAACGGATCAGTCCGTTCCAGTCACGTCCGATGAAGTCGGTCGTCTTCAACGAATCCGGCAACGTTCCGTAACGGGACAGGTAATCGAACAGCACGCCCGCACGCTTCTCGGACAGTTTTTTGTTGAGTTCGACACTACCCTCGGGTGAGGCTCCGCCCACGACGAGGATTTTTTCCAACCGGTAAACGGAGTCGGCGTAACTCGTGCGCAGGCTGTCCGCTATGCGATCCAACGCTCTTTGGTTGTCACGGAGTTCCGGCACAAGGTCAATCTTTCCCTGCTTGAAGTATATCTTCACGGAATCCCGCACCTCATGCACGGTCTGCGCTGACAGGCAGCCACCATAGAATACCAATGCTATGAAAAACAGTTTTTTTATCATATTTGTACGTTATTTCAGTCCGTCTCCTTGCAAGAGACGGACTAAAATGTATATCACTGTATGTCAGCGTTTCAAAAGTGCATCCGTGGCGTTTTCACTAAACAAATCATGTTTTAAGGCAGATTCGTTCAAAAAATTTGGTTAATCTTTCTTTGGTTTGCAGCATTTTACGTATTTTTGCATCCGTAAATCCGTCTCTTGCAAGGAGTTGGAGCGTTTTGCTAAACAAACCGGAATCCCATTAACACCGAATATTCCCTACAAATCTTTAAGAATCAGTTTGTTCGCCTCGTCTATTACGGAAGTGTCAAGGGAGGCGAGATAGATTTGCGTGGTCGTCTCCGAATCGTGTCCCATGCCCTCGCTGATGACTGACAGCGGGATGTTCTTGCATTTAGCTGTACTCGCCCAAGCGTGGCGGGCGACGTACATCGTAAGCGTAACGGAAAGACCCGCCATCTCCGCCACTTTCTTCAACTTGCGGTTGACAAGGTGCAGGGCGTTTTCATACTGCTTCCTGTCGGAACCGGCAGGATCTGTTATCACGGGCAGCAGGTATTCCGTGGTCGTGTTGGGATGTTTCTCCACGATTTCCTGCATACACCGTTCCCACCTTATATGCAGTTGCTGCCCCGTCTTCTTTCTGCGATAGGACAGCATCCCGTTCTTCAGGTCGGATTTTTTCAGATAAGCCATGTCCACGAATGACATGCCACGGGTATAGAACGAGAAGAGGAACATGTCCCTCGCGAAATCCAGTGCCGGTTTCAGCGAAAGGTCGAGTTCCTTTATCTTCCTGACAGCCTCGAACGGTATCGCCCGCTTGACGGTCTTCTCCATACCGGTATAGACGTTCCTGAACGGGTGGCGTTGTGGCGTGAGCCCTTTCTCCACCGCACGGTTGTAGGCGGCACGGAGGATGCGGTTGTAGAAGGAGACGGTATTCAGGGAAACGCCATGTCCTTTCAGGTACGCCTCGTACTCTTCCATCAAGTCAGAATTCATCTCATCCAAAAGGACATCCCGGCCTTCCCTGAACCGCATGAAGCTGTTCAACGCCGCCGTGTAGGTTTCCGACGTGCGTGTCTTGCCCAGCCGTTCCAGACGTGCTATGACATCCTCCATGAAACGGAAGAAGCGTTGCCCGTCCGCCGGTTCCTGAAACTTCTTCACCACATCATCTGCCGTGAAGTTGCCGCCATCGCTTTCCAATCTGCCAATAAGGATGTCCAGCCGCCTCAAATCACGTGTCACGCCCTCCCTAACGGTACGGAGAAACGCCTCCCTGCCACCGGTGGTGATTGTCACCGCATATTTATCGTTATCCCATTCCTCCCTGAAAATACGGTAATCCGTCCTTATCTGACGGATTACACGCTTGTGGATGATCTGGTAATAGATTGCGCCTTCCTTTCCCTCCTGGACGGAAGGGCGGTATTTGACTTTCACTGTTGCCATAGGCTTACTTTTCAGGTTTGTCCGTCTGAATGGGCTTGTCCTTGATGGACCTTGCCTTGTCGTCCAGCTCCTTTGCCGCCTGTTCTTTGAGCCGGGCTTGTTCGGCAAGGGCGGCCTGCTTCCGGACGGCGTCCTCGTATGCCTCCACATCCCCACGCACCATCTCAATCCTGGCGTTGTCACGGTCAGGTTCAAAGATATTTTCCAACTCTGATATCTCATTCGGGGTGGCTTCACCCTTCATCTTGATGTAGCGGTATTTCAAATCGTTGTCCATGCGGTCGTAATCGGGCCGCTTTTCAAGATAGAAAGCCACAGATACAATTATCGAGTATGCTGCCAGTATGATTATGGTCCAGAATACATAGGGCGTATCTATGCTGATGCTATGTCTGTGACTGACAATATCGGGATTGTCCATCCTGTTCCTGACGGAAGCGGAAAGCGACTCCATCCTCTCCGATATCTGTCGCAGGGTTTCCGCCTCCGTATTGGTAAATTGTTCCAGAAACTCGCCCTGCCTCTTGTGGTTCTCTTGCTGTTCGCCCTTCAATACGGACAGGGTTTCCATGAACTTGTCCGGCATGGAGTTCCTTTTCAGCAAATTTGCGGTATCGCCCTTGATCATGACAAGGGCCTCCAGGACACGTCTGAACCCAGTCTTTAAGGTATTCAGTTCTTGTGTAATTTCTTGCAGTGCAACCCCGTTTACGCTGTTATCCGTTTCGGAACTACCGTCTGCCGATTGGGGCATGGACAGACCGTTTATCTTGTTTTCGATTCTCTCCAGGCATCCGTAGATGCTTTCCATGAACTCATCCTGTTTCATAATTTCATTGATTTTAATGTTTTACACTCTAATAATTGATTTTTTGAGGGACTTATAATCCCAGCCCTTTCCGTTTCTTTTTCCTCTTGCGCTTGTGCGACAGTTCGTCATATGGAATCCGTTCTTCCGGAACAGACTCGCCAAAAGAGGAAAACAGTCCCAATCCGTTGCTTTCAATAAGAGCGTTGTTTGGCGGACTTTGTGCTTGTCTGCCATATTCCATCGGCTCTTGTTTTTGCTTCTTAACCTCAAAATCCTGTCCGGTTTCCGGATTGTTTCCGCCCAAAATGGCATTCAGTTTGGCGAAACTGAACTCCCTGCTGATTTGCGAGCCTTTGAATGTCAGGCCGTCTTTGGTAAACCGGATGCCTTGAATGTCACCGGCATTTTTTATTTTGCCGCTTCTTCCGACAAATTCCAGTTTTACACCCTGCAAGGCTAAACCGACTACAAGCTCTTCCCATGTCCCGGAGTGTTTCAACGCTTGCTTCACTGCATGATGAATCTCATATTTTACACGTTCCGAGTCGCGCAGTTTCTCCACGTTGGTCTTACCCTTGTCGTCGGCATAGGTCAATCCGTACTTGTCTTTAAGTCTTTTGGTGGCAATCTCATTACGCTTGTAATCGCCCTGTGAGGAGATTACTTTACCGTCATAACCGATGCGGTTATAGACCAGATGGCAATGCGGATTGTCCGTATTGTGATGTCTTACCAGTATGAACTGTGTATTTCTGATACCCATCAGTTTCATGTATTCCATCGCTATTTTAGCCATGAACTCATCGGTCAATCTTGGCTTGTCTTCCGGTTTGAAGCTCAATGCGATATGTCCGACGGGCTGTTTTATTTTAGGATTAAGCAGACATTGGTAGTTGAAACTGTCCGTTATTTCACGGTTATTGCCAAGCAATACGCCATCGGAAACGATGATCCCGGCATTGTCCTTGCCCATCACATAGCGGATACAGCCGCCAAAGGATGTGCCTTTCCTTATCTTGCCAATCATGTTTTCCTCCTTTCCACGATTTTATATTCGTTCATGATCACTTTCAATTTTTCGAGTAATTCCATTACGACATTCTTTGTTCGGTAGAACCCTGTCTGATGCGACAGTTTGGTAAGCTGGTTCAGGTTGTTCGCCATTCCCACAAGATTGCGTATGACGGTTGCTTCCTCCGTCGAATGCCTCGCCACTATCTGTGCATTGAATGCGGCTTCCCGAAGAAACTCCGCCAATGTGCGGTTTGCCTGTCTGCTGCGGTGCAGCAACCGTTCGTAATCAATCCTGGAGAACTTTACCGTTACGGATTTGGAAAGCTTGCGGATACCGCTTGCTTTCGGTCTGCCTCTGGGTCTGATTTTATCTTTGTTACTCATATTACCCGGTTTATTGTGATTAGTCATTTTACTGTGATGATGCGTCTTACAATCTGCGACCGTTGGGAGCTGATTGCCTCCACGACTCCGGGAGTGGAGCGAGGTTTTCGGGATGCCCGAAAGATAACCTCGCTAACTCCCGGAACTGATGTTCCGTCCGTTATACCGCCTATAGCGGACTTAGAATGCCTGAATGCTGTAATTCGATAATGCGGATGGATTTTACACCAGATACTTCTTACAATTTACGCCACCGTTCGAAGTCCTCCGAATAGATTTCAAGATGCTGCCGGGCGATATTTTCCAGCAATCCGGACACGCTCATCCTGCGGTTCCCGAGCTTGCGGACATACCCGTCCAGCCTGTCCCTTACCTCGCAACTCACGAATACGGGCTTACGGTCCTCGATTTTGGGTACTTGCAGGAATGTGCTGCGGTACTCTTCCAATGACAGCCGGCGCTGCCTACTACTAACCCGACACTTGGATGCGGGGGCCGTGTCATCTTTCCCTGTCGGCACCTGCTGATTCCCGGGTGGGTTTTCGGGTTGTTCCGTGGCTGTTGCCGGAATCCCGCTCCCGGCATTGTCAGTAAACGCCCCTTCTGCACTTTCATGGTTTTCACATTCAGGAAGGAGCTGCGACATTTCCGTACCTGTCATAGCTTCCCATCGCTCTTTGTCAAAGCTTTTTTTTGTAGCCATAATCTTTGAATTTTAATAAGTTAATACAGTGGTCTTGGTGTGCGCCTTGACCGGTTATCGGCAGCAAAGAAAGTGTGTATGATGCACTGAGTCAAGCAAATGGAGAGAGTGTGACAATTATGAACGGTTCTGCATCTTATTCACCGGACAAACGGTGGTCACTGCCACGATTTGCCAGACTTGCACGGGTGGGTGTAGATTGAAAATGGATGGCTTTAGTGGAAAAAGGAATAAAACCTCTGCCCCGATATAATGGCAATCATTATATGGATTCAGTTTACCCGCTACATTCTGTACCGGCAATGAAAATCGTAAAATCACTCGTATCAGTAGAATTGGAATGTCCACTGACTATGCAACATGATGACAACCGGTGTAACAGACCGTCAGCGGTTTATAAATCCATTGCAGTATGATTATTAGTCTTTTAATTTGCACCTGAAACCATAGGACAAGCCGGTGTCGCATGACAACTGTGCCACTCGTTTCCACTTGTCAAAAGTCTTGTGCAAGGACAGTAAGCCGACTTTACCTTGGTGGTACAAAACGAAAATAGTATTAACAAAATAAAGCGTGAAATTATGGAAATCATCAGTTTTGAAAAGAAAGCATTTGAGGAGGTTGCCGCCAAGCTGGATTACTTCGTACGGCGGATGGATAACCTTTGCAGGTTGCATGGCGAAAAGAAAGCAGGTATATGGATGGACAATCATGCCGTCTGCCAAAAATTGCGCATCAGTCCGAGAACATTGCAGACGCTCCGTGACAACGGCACTCTTGCCTTTAGCAAGATTGGCAACCGCACCTACTACCGTCCGGAAGATGTGGAGCGGATTATTGTGGATGTGGAGGAGAGGCGGAAGGAAGCGAGATGGAAAGGCAAAAGCATTTGACAGTCAGAATATCACTAAAAAACAAATCGTATGGGTAATGAAATCAGAGAAAAGGATCACGAGTGGGTACGGAATTTCCACTCAATCTCGACAGGCTCCTGGCCTCGCTCGAAAAGTTGTTCAATCAACGCCAGCCGTCCGTATATGGCGATGAGCTGCTGACAGACAAGGAAGTGTCGCAGCTGCTGAAAGTGAGCCGCAGGACATTGCAGGATTACCGCAACAACGGCATATTGCCATACACGCAGGTAGGCGGCAAGATCCTGTACCGTTCTTCCGACATAGAGCGAACCCTGATGGAGGGCTACAGGGAGGCGTACCGTTCAAGGACATGAAATCCGCCTCATTTCTTCTTAATGTCTCGTCATGAACCGGTATCCGCATGAAAAAAGGGACACCCGCAGGTTGGATTTTCTTCCTTCCTACGGATGTCCCTTGCTTCTTCTTCCCGGTATCGGGCTTATCTCGTACCGGTGGCTCTCATCCCTTTCGGTATCGGGTTGTCAAGAATTATCCTGTAGCATAGCCTGCCGTCCACATTCACCGGTTCTCTCGCCACCATGAATCCGGCGCATCTTTCGACTTTCGCCGCATCGAGTATCATGCCGGCAATGAAACTGTTCGAGAAACGGGCGCAACGCGGGTCGTTCCATATCCTGAATCCGTTTTCGTCATCCGAGACGAACATGTACCAGTCTTTCGGTCTGTCCTCGTCCCTGGCGATACCCAGCCGGTTGCCGGCATGAAGGTTCAGTTCTCCGGTCAATATCCTGCTCAGGTACATGCTGCCGTCACGGCATACCGTGATGATCCGTTTGCCCTTGTAGGCCAGTGCCGGATGGGAATTGCTCTTGTCATAGACTGTAAGTTTCATAATCAAATATATTTTAGGGTTATACATTCATTATCAGTCATGCCGCCTCGCCGGTCATGATCAGTCTTCTCCTTGTTCTGAATCCCCGGTTCGCCCGGACGGATTCCATCATGGCCTGCGCCCTGCGTGTCACCACCGAGGTCTTCTCGCCCATGTGTTTCGCTATGGTGCGGAACGAGCTTCCGGTCTCGTAGAACCGCAGCATGAATATCCTGTAATCCTCGTAGGAAAAGTGCCGTCTGAGGTACTTCTGTATGTCCCTTACCAGCCTGTCGCATCCGGTAAGCATCTCTTCCCGTTCCTCCGTCTCTTCCGTGCAGTCCGTATCACCCAGTCTTGCAAAATACTCGTCTCCGGGGCTGTCGTAACGGCTTTCGTCCCTTGTCCCAGACTGCAGGATTCTCCGGTAGCACCCGAAGAAGTAGGATTCCATGTCCTCTATCCCGCCACTTGAGAACATTATCTGCCTTCTGACAGCCAGATACGCGTCATGGAATGCGTCCTCGTCAATTTTTCCATAAATGGAAACCCTGTCCTTCAACCTCATGTATGAACGGGAAAACCATCCGTTGAATTCTTTCATGTCTTTTGTTGCCATATCCTTTCGATTTATCTGTTAGACATCCGGCCCGTGGTACGGGCACTCTTGTTTCTTGTATGCCTTACAGCCGTTCTCCCGCCGGAAAGGCGTCAAGGCTCGGCAGGAAAAAAAACCGAGCGCAGCGAGGATGATTTTTTCCCCGCCGACCCGCAGGGCCCCGGCCTTGCGCCCCGGTGGGGAACGGCTACCTTTGCTTCAAAGAAATGAGAGTGTCGTGTGCTTCTGAAAAATTCATGTGTTCATACCCGTTGCCCGGTTCTTTATGTGTTTAACGCCGGGGGTAGCGAGATTTATCCGCCCCCCGTTACGCCTTCCGGAATAAAGATTTGGCTATGCGGTCATATCATCCGTCATGAAACATAACGCCAAAACATGACATGTGCGGACAGGTCCATTGCAATACGGTTCTTCCTGCTTTTATTTGCAACGGCGAAACGGTCGGGGACGGTGCGGAACTGCCTGATATGGTGATACCGGCGCACAAGCGACCGTTTCTCCGGATGGTATGAATTTGAAGTATCAACATAAAATCGGATTGTTATGGAAACCGTATGTTTTGAAAGGAAGGCGTTCGAGGAATTTGCCATGAAAATCGAACGGTTCATACATAGGGTGGAGGGAATCCCCATCTGGATTTGAAAGGCGTGAAGAGGACGGCTGGCTGGCTCGACCACCAGGATGTCTGCCTGAAGCTGAAAATCAGCAAGCGCACCTTGCAGACCTTGCGGGATAACGGCACGCTCGCCTATACCAAGATAGGCAACCGTACCTATTACCTGCCGGAAGACGTGGAGCGTATCGTCACGAAAGTGGAGGACAGACGCAAGGATGCACGCTACAGGGGGCACACCATTTGAAGGAATTGAACTGAAGTATCAACAAAAGACAAATGAGCAGTATGTATAATAGAGTTTATATCGAATAATTGATTAAAGCGTTCTTTGATTTATCTTTGTGATCTAAAAAGTTCAATTGATGTATTACGACAAGATTCGCCACCGTCATAGCCAAGTGCTTGCTGCGACAGGATTAACTCCTGCTGAGTTTGACGCTTTGCTAATAACTTTCAAGTACCATTGGGATGAATATTACAGCCATTTTACCTTGGAAGGTAAAGTGCGCCAACGTATATCTTACAACAGTGTTGTCTCTGATTCAGGACAAAATGTTCTTCATATTGGTATATCTGAAGACCAATCCCCTTCAGGAACTCCATGCTATTCAGTTTGAGATGACCCAGCCCCAGGCCAATAGATGGATTCACCTTCTTTCTGAGATTCTCCGGCGTACATTGAAAACGCTTGGTGAATTGCCTGACCGTAACTCCAAACGTCTGATACACATTCTTCAAGGGTGCGAAGAAGTCTTGTTGGACGGAACCGAGCGACCTATTCAGCGTCCTTTGGATGAAGACTGGCAGTCTGCATGCTATAGTGGTAAAAAAAACTCATAGCATAAAGAATAACCTGTTATGTACTAACAATCTTCGGATTGTATGGTTGAGCTCCACATACAAAGGTCATGTCCATGACAAAAAGATTTGTGATGAAGAACCTCTTCTACTTCCCAAAGGTATTAGGCTCTGGCAGGATACAGGTTTCATCGGACACAAACCGGATGGAGTTGAAATATGCATGCCCAAAAAGAAACCTAAAGGGAAAGAGCTTACTTGTGTTGAAAAACAAGAGAACAAGCGGATTTCCGGAGTTAGGATTAAAGTGGAGCATGCCATAGGTGGTATGAAAAAATGCCGTATTGTCAAAGAACGATTCAGATGCCATAAATTCGGTTTCGAAGATATGGTGATTCTTATTGCTTGTGGATTACACAACTTCAGAATCAGTCACAAAATGAGTCATATAACAAATTAATCTATATAATGTTTAATGAATTGAAAACGAAAGACGATGCGTGGATGCAGTCCATCCACGAGCGTATCGACCGGCTGTCGGCGATGATTGACGGCATTTTCGGAGATGGCGCGGTTCCGCCAAAAGAAGACGTGTACCTGTGCGACAGTGAGGTGGCGTGTATGCTGAAAGTCAGCCGCAGGACATTGGGCGAGTATCGGAGCAACGGCACGCTGCCTTACTATGTACTTGGTGGCAAGGTCTTGTACAAGAGGAGCGAGATCGAGCAGGTGTTGGAACGGGAATATAGGAGTGTCGGCAAGACGCGGGGAAGCGGATGAAGATTCCATTTACCTGTTTTTTACGCACTTGTACAGGCTGCGGGCATTAAGACTGTCCGCATAAAGGCTGGACGTTTGCGTGCGCCAGCCACAGACTGTTTTTTAGAGGTGAGGGAGTTTGCCGTCTGGAAAAAGAACCTCTTTTTGGACTTTGGCACAAAGTCGTCCCCTGCCCGGTATCAGACTGTAATTCCTGTATGCAATCCTTTTCTGACTGTTCTCGTAACAGTCTGTTTCAATCCTGCCTGACCTTTGTTTACTTTTCATAAAGAGACTGTACCGCCTTTGTGACCGGGATATGAAACCGAAAGATTGTTTTTGACGGTTGCTAAAAAAGAAAAATCAAAGGTGTTTTGCATGTTCCGTAAAAAATCGTACCTTTACATAAAGTGAGTTGCACATCAACGCAATTGATGCAAGTATGTAGAAACCAGAACGGTTGCCAACTCGTTACCTCGTTTTTTGATGATCCGCATAAACTTTTATTCTTAGCGGATTATGTGATTCTTTCAAAAATAATCTCTATTTTGGGAATACGGCTTTCTGAATATCGGAAATTCTATGTGCCTGCCGTTTTACATCCCCTCCCTACAATCTACAACGACATGCTATCAGAACACTTCCCCATAAAATTTCTATTTTTCCTGTGAAATTATTCTCTTATTCAAAAAAAATAGTATCTTTGTCCTATAAAAGTTGTTCATAAGTATGAGACTGTAAAGTACTGAAATTAGCACAATCTCCAAATCGTTACCTTAGACTTTTCAGAACTTCCATAAGCGTTTGTCTTTCAAATTAATCCATCAAATTGATAAGAATTTAAAGTAAAAAGATGAACACAGAAATTTTAGGTGTAGCATTGCAGATATTGCTGCTGATAGTTATCAGCTATCCATTAGGAAAGCATATCGCCAAGGTGTACAAGGAGGGAAATGATTGTATGCGTTTCATGGCTCCGATTGAAAGATTTATTTACAAACTGGCGGGTATCAACCCCAACGAAGAGATGGATTGGAAGGTATTCCTGAAATCTCTGCTTATTATAAACGTATTTTGGTTCTTCTGGGGTATGATCCTGTTGGTATCGCAAGGATATCTTCCTTTGAACCCCGATGGAAATAGCGGACAAAGTCCGGACTTGGCGTTCAATACGTGTATTAGTTTTATGGTTAACTGTAACTTGCAGCACTATAGCGGAGAAAGCGGTTTGACTTATTTTACCCAGTTGTTCGTCATCATGTTGTTCCAGTTCATCACTGCTGCAACAGGTATGGCTGCTATGGCTGGAATTATGAAATCGATGGCTACCAAAACAACTAAAACAATCGGCAACTTCTGGCACTATTTAGTGATCAGCTGTACACGTATCCTTTTCCCGATGTCTCTGATCGTAGGTTTTATTTTGATCCTGGAGGGTACACCAATGGGCTTCGAGTCTAAAATGACAATCCCGACATTGGAAGGAGCAGAACAAACTGTTTCACAAGGCCCTACAGCTGCAATCGTTCCGATTAAACAGTTAGGTACGAATGGTGGTGGTTATTTCGGAGTAAACTCTTCTCACCCTTTGGAAAACCCGACTTATCTGACCAATATTATAGAATGCTGGTCTATTCTAATCATTCCAATGGCATTGGTATTTGCTTTGGGATTTTATTTGAAACGTAAAAAGTTAGGTTATGTGATCTACGGCGTGATGCTGTTTGCTTATCTTTTGGGAGTATTCTGTAACGTTCACTATGAGATGGCAGGTAATCCGAAAATTGACGAGATGGGTATTGACCAGTCTTGCGGTGCTATGGAAGGTAAGGAAACCCGTCTGGGTCCGGGTGCAACCGCTTTGTGGTCTGTGACTACGACTGTCACTTCTAATGGCTCCGTTAACGGTATGCACGACAGTACAATGCCTCTTTCCGGTATGGTCGAGATGTTGAACATGCAGATCAATACATGGTTCGGTGGTGTCGGTGTAGGTTTCATGAACTACTATGCATTCCTGATCATTGCCGTATTCATCAGCGGTTTGATGGTCGGACGTACACCGGAATTTCTTGGTAAGAAGGTTGAGGCTCGGGAAATGAAGATCGCTACGATCGTATCATTAGCTCACCCGTTCGTTATCTTGATCTTTACCGCAATTTCCAGCTATGTGTGGGTATATTGTCCGGGCTTTGTTGAGAGTGAAGGCGGTTGGTTAAACAACCCCGGTTTCCATGGTTTCAGTGAAATGTTATATGAATATACTTCTTCTTCTGCTAACAACGGTTCCGGTTTTGAAGGATTAGGCGACAATACCTATTTCTGGAACTACACTTGCGGTTTGGCACTGATCATTTCACGTTATTTGCCAATTGTCGGACAGGTAGCTATTGCAGGTCTTTTGGCAAACAAGAAGTACACTCCGGAAAGCGCGGGTACATTAAAGACTAATACGGTTACATTCGGTGTGATGACATTCTGCGTAATCGTCATCGTTGCTGCCTTGTCATTCTTCCCGGCACAAACATTAGGCCCGATCGCCGAATATTTTAGTATTTACTAATTGACAGATTAAGAAGATGAGAAATAACAAAACTGCTTCTTTATTTCCAAAGGAGCTCGTTATAGAAAGTTTGAAGCAATCATTCGTTAAGTTGAATCCGCGGATGATGTTCCGTAACCCGATCATGTTTATCGTGGAGGTGGTGACGTTCGTCATGTTGTTTGTTACGATTTGGGCTGCTGCCACCGGTGATACAACGCAAGGATCTTTCGGTTACAATATCTTAGTGTTTATTGTATTGTTCGCCACGTTGCTTTTCGCCAACTTCGCAGAGGCGATTGCAGAGGCACGAGGCAAGGCTCAGGCCGACAGTTTGCGTAAGACCCGGGAAGAAACTCCTGCCAAATTGTGTGTCGGTAACAAGATCGAAACGGTCAGTTCTTCTCAGTTGAAGAAAGGCGACATCTTTATTTGTGAAGCCGGCGACACGATTCCTTCCGATGGTGAAATTATCGAAGGTCTGGCTTCTATCGATGAAAGCGCCATCACAGGTGAATCTGCTCCGGTGATCCGTGAAGCGGGTGGAGATAAGAGTTCTGTAACAGGCGGTACGAAAGTATTGTCCGACCAGATCAAGGTGAAAGTGACGACCGAACCGGGTGAAAGTTTCTTGGATAAGATGATCGCCTTGGTGGAAGGCGCTTCTCGCCAGAAAACTCCGAACGAAATCGCCTTGACAATCTTGCTGGCAGGTTTTACATTGGTATTCGTTGTTGTTTGCGGTACCTTGAAACCGTTTGCTGATTATTCCAACACGACGATTACGATCGCAGCCTTTATCTCTTTGTTCGTTTGTTTGA
>OGRJ01001143.1_pt1 | contig 23370 bp, 55 predicted proteins | sample 1553411 | NCBI WGS metagenome assembly OGRJ01 (sample SAMEA2580084, study PRJEB22360) | human gut metagenome | biome: human gut; feature: human-associated habitat; material: faeces | place: Denmark | collected 2008/2010
AAAGAAAATACCTTTAGATTTTTTTCTAATACCTTCTTTTAAAAGTTCTTCTATAGTATTATCTCTATAAAAAAATTTTAAATTACGTATAAATGAAAAATCAAATGGAAGATCGTATTTTGTGTATTTGGGTAATTTATTTTCATTAATGTATTTTCTCATATAATTTTCCATATTGTTTCCTGTCGCTGACATAAATATATGAGTAGCAGTAGTATTATTAATTATCAATTCAAAAGAAATTGATGTTTTATTATTAAAACTACTATCATTAAAAAAGTAATGAAATTCATCACATACAATGTATCTGTATTGAGATAAATTGATTTTATCTAACGTGTTGTGTAGTTTTGCATATTCAATAGATTGGTAAGTCATTATGGTTATAACATCATCTTTTTTACTTTCAGTAATCTCATAAGAAAATTGATCTACACAGTTTGAACGGTGGATTAGCATTAAGATTTTATCATTATTATTTTTTGCGACATTATATAAGGTGTTTTTACAAAAGTAACTTTTACCTGATCCCATTGGCGCAGATACTAAAACATTATCTCCAGGTTTCCATGATTTTATAACAGACTCTGTAATTATATTTGATATTCTTGCTTTCATTATGATTTCCTCCTAGTGTGTTAAATATTTATTTCTATAATCCCTAATTGCCTGGATTAGTTCTGGAGTTTTATTAAAGAAAAATACATTTCTTCCTGATTTGTCATTTCCTGGTTCTGATCTTATAAGAACAAAGCCTCTTAGCATAAGATAACCAGCGAGTTTCTGAGTGTAAATTGTAATTGCTTCTTTTTTATTTTCTGTATACATTTGTTATTTTGTCCTTTCTTAATTTTAATCGTTTGAATATATTAAAATGTTGGATTGTGATTTTTATACATAAGAAAACCTCCTTTCAAATATTTCTTCTAAATTACTTCTTTTTGAATTTTGAAAAAATATTATTGTATTCTTCTTCGGTTAATGGTCTTTTTAAACCATATTCATATTTAGGTTCAGATAGTTTTTGTTGTCCATTTGGATTATCTGGATCAACTGGTTCACAATAGAAATATTCTTCCTTACGTTTATATGCCTGTTCTGCTAACTCTGTCATATTTGGTTTTAAGTAAGGTTGTGGTCCACCGTAAGGACATGTTGAGATATGCTTATTAGCAACTTGTTTCTTAAATAGTGATTGTAAATCTGATAAAGACTTTATTTGTTCCATGATCCTGTTAACCTCATAATATATTCTTTGTATAATGTTGGCGATGCTTCCTTTAGTAATTCTTCTAATTCTTTAATAGGTTTGTTCCAAATACATACGGTGAATGGTGCTTGGTAACCGTCATAGTATTCTGCATAAAATTTAACTTTTGAATCTGGTATTACTTCGATTCTATCATAGTTTTCCCTTGCTACTCCAAATGCTGATTCACCATAACCAGATTTTGAAATTGCCTCTTCAAATTTATCAAGTTCATTATCTAATGATGAATTCCCTTTGTACCAAAGTTCAGATAATAGTTTAACTAAAACTTCAAAATTATGTTTTTCATTCATTTTTTACATTCCTTTCTTGAGATGTGATTAGTGGATTCAATATAGACTTCTAAATGGAATTTTATTTTATTCTTAGGAATTAAATTTAATGCGAAATGAGAAGTATATTAGTTTAATGTAATTTTGAGTTAACTTTGAGTTAGATTCGAGTTAGATTTGAGTTAACTTCGAGCTAGATTTGAAAAAAATATAGCTATATATTAGACCTGGATGGTGATCTGGGTAGTGAGTGCAGCTGAGACTAAAACATACCCCCCATCATGGGACTTTAGATGAGTTTTTTAGGGTAAATTTTGACGAGATAGTGGTTAGTGGTAAATTGGCAGGGTAGAGGTGTTTGGACGATTTTTATGGTAGAATTTTGATATAAGGTAGGTATTGATTATAAGATGTGTGTGAAATAATTGGATTAGAGCGAGTGTAGAGTTAAAAAATAAAGCAGCACGTCCGGATTGGATGGCTGCTTTTAAATTTTTTTAGTTTAAATTGTGTGAATTAAGTTGTGTTTTTTGATACCGAGAGATAACAGTATTTATATAGGAAAGAATGCGATTGGTGTGATGAGTAAAATGGGTTTTGAGTAGGGATTTATTGGGATTTTATCGAATGAATATTTTGAGAGTGGTGAAAAATTGCTGATTATGCCAGTAAAACATTGAGATTTTTGTGTGGTGAGTGGGGAGCGATGGTTGTGGAGGAACTTGGATGCTTGAACGTTATCGATTGATTGGGCGAATTTATTTGAGTTGAGAGAGATTGGTGCGTGATTTTGGTGTGATTTTTGATGCTATTTTTGAGATGGCGAGATGAGGAATGATAAGAAAAGATTGGGATTTTACGATACGGTGGTCGATACGATGGGAGATGAATGGAGAGTGTGAGTTAGTAGGGATTTATTGTGAAGAGGGATTTTCCAGTCAGTGTGGAGATTAACCTGCTTATGCTGCAGAGCCGACCCAGGATCTTTACCAGGATTAAAAGTACCCCCATCCCTTATTTTTCATGGCGTCTAATAGATATTAGTGGACATGCTTTTATACTTTTATGATAGAAAATATGTCAATTACTATACAAGACATACTGGCGTTGTCTGGCAAGGGCTTTAAACTGGTATATAGTAGGAATTTTTCAAAAAAATAGGGTAAAAAGTCGTAGAAATCCAGTATTTACAAGGGGTTAAGGGCTATGGATAAAATGAATTTTTTCACCAGACGGTGTGAAAAAGTGTTGCATTTGCAACATTATCGTATTTATATGTTTTATCTATAATAAACGATTTATCTATAGCTTTCACCTATAGCACGCCTTGCCATAACTATAATCTATACCAAACTATCCAGCTATAACTTTCACTTATACCAGACTCACACCCTTTTATGCACTTTGCACAATGACTTTTCATAGCACAAAATTTCAGCCCTCAAAAAGACACTTTCACCATACAATTCACGCCACACCACAGCCAACAATCCCACTAAATCCAATACTTTTGTGCAATATGCCTATACCGCAGCAAAACTCACTGCTCACAGAATGTCTTTCTCACACAGACGTTTTCAAACAATTATACAATTACACACACAATAGCTATAATACACTAAATTGTATTTACATTTCTCCTAAATCCCTAGCTATTTTCTCATTTATAGCTTGTATTATAAAATCATTTACACTTTTATAACCATACTTGTTACAATGTACTTTCAATTCTTCCTTTTTTCCCTTGTTTACCGACAATGCTATTCTATCATAGTTATTTTTAGCATAATCATTTTTATATTGTGTTCTTGTCTGTTTATTCTCTTTATTATCTGGCATTTATATATCAACCTACTTTCATTTTTTGCATTATATAGAAGTAATTTCACTAGAATTATACCATACGACAGCCCATAACGCTAGTAAAATCAATACTTTCCATGGTTTTTACTTCTGTATTTTTGAAATATTCTTTCTATATAATGCAAAATAAAAAAGTGTGCAATTGTGCGACTTGTGCAAGATATATAAAATGTCTTGTGTAAGATTGTGCAATATTCCGACTTGTATCTTGTGTAAGACAATGTTATACTTGCGCTAAGCAATTGAGAGAACGACTTAAAAGCCCATGTGGGGCGGTCAGAATCGAGATTGTGAATAAAAATATAATAGGCATTGAAAAGCAATAATCTTTCTTTTCTTCTTCCATTCTGGATACAAGCTTTTCAATATTTCTTTTCCAGTCTGGAAAATGCCATAGGTAGCAATAGGCAGTGTCAATGAGTCCTAATGCCTTGTAAGTTGGTAGTGTCAATAAATCCAACTTTTACCAACGCTATTAAAGGTAGCAAGTCCTTGTGTGGGAATGGACTATAAACAAGACCTTCACAGTATGTACGACTAAATGTTACACGGTTCCCATGTATGAAACGTTAAGCAATACAGAAGCTTTACACGTTACATATTTTTAAGTTCAACGTGAGGTTACATACCAAACCAAAAAGTAGCAAACTTGTAATAGTTGTAAACCCTTGTGAATAGTGAAGGATGAGATTAAAGGTATTGAGCCTGGACGGTATTCTGGGGATAGCAAGAAAGTACAACGAATGGCACGACTTATAAAAAGTCGGGACCCACACAAGCCCACTTGTGAGTTACAAAAAAGCTACGGTATGAAAAACCATTCAGTGTAGGGACTGAATACAATTCGAACGCAATACCGAATAGTGACCGGATTTCATTCGGGGCTTGTGATTTCATCACAAGGCTATTCATACATAGACTTCTGGCATATGTTCTCGTGGCAATAGTCAGACAGTCGCTTGCAATACGTCAGTTTCCAGGACGTTGGGAAAAGTACAGTAACAATCCATTTTGACTGTTTTATTTCTTTCCAGTGGGTGCAATCCCCACATTGCAATTTTACCAAAAAATTATATTTTGCGCTCACTGCCTAGTGTGAGAGAAAGAGGTCAATCATGGCAAAAAAATTAATCAGTATTTCAATCCTTTGCAACAACGAAAAAATCGAAAAACACGCTACAATTGCAAATTATGTCACAATGTTAGTTCGGTCTATGGAGTGCCAGAGCTTAAAGTCTGGTATGAAAACTGCACTTGAAAGTATTACGACAGCTCATCCGGAATATTCTGACAAAATGCCAGTATCTAGCAATACTGATGACCTGGCTATCATTCAACAGGTTTTAGGTGTTTCCGCTGATACTTTCACAGAATCACTCAAACTGTATGAGAAAGCTCAGTCTGAAATTCTGGCTACCGGTGTGACTAAAGAAGACTTTGCCAGCCTCAAAAAAGCTGACCGTATGTTTCTCACGCTCATTGCGCATATGAATTGCCGTGCTGTCAATTTCTCTTATGAGGAAATCAGCAAAGAAGAGCTTGCAAAGTTCAAGGATAATATTGTAAGTTTCCGCAAGGACTGTAAAATCAGTGACCTCAAGTCACGCCTCCAGGCTATGTTTAATTCTTTAGTATCAGAAGAGGGTGAAATGTTTTATGGTCTTAAAGTGCGCAAGTCTAACCTTGCCACTGATACAATTGTCCAGGCTGTAGGTCTGACCTCTGGCAAGGCTCGCTTTAACAAGGACAAGGACGATTATTCATTCAGTAATCGTTTTAGCAAGCTGAACCTTCTTCAGATTCTTTCCGACTACTTTGGTGTAGTTTGCTATGGCAAGTCCAATGAGGTGGAAGTTATTAAGCCTCAGTCTCAGACAACATCAGAAGAAAACAAGGGTGAAAAGGTGGCATAATGCCACCGATTCCACCACTAGGCACACTGTCTATAGGACTATGCCTCAACGTCAAGTGTGCCATTTGTAACTTGTCAACAAAATATCCCATGAAAAAGTCTGTCTAATCCGCAGCATTTCCATAGGGATAGTCTACCCAAAAATAAGGAGGTTTTGTAACATGTCGAACCGTCAATATGTCCACCTGGCAGAACGCCAGACAAAAATGGAGGGATTCTGTATTCCTGTAGGCGCTATCTTTGGGCGCAGAAAAATCAATAATAAATCTCTGTTTTGGGTATCACTTTGCCCTTCAGAAATATCACTGAAAAACGAGTCACGCAAGTTTTCCCTCTGGGTGAACTCTGGCAACGACTGGCGAAAAATTTCTGCATCCTTCCGTGGGATGTATGAACCGATCCGCTCTGACATGGTGAAAATCTGCCAAAAAATAAACGGTTTTCCGGTCGTTGAAAAATGGCAGAGACCAGTTCGTCCGGTCATTACTCAAGCCGACCGTGACGCTCACAAGTTGGCCATGGAGTTTTCATGGCGCAAAGTCCCTGAACCGCAGCAGGGATATTCTCGCAAAAATTCAGACGGTACAGTGCGCGACTGGGACGCACAATACATGGTAGACGGTCGTGGATACGATATTTCATGGGAAGAAAAAGTTTACCCACTGGAAAACTATAATGGTTTACCAGTGTATTACCGTGAAAATAGCAAGCCTTCCATGATAAAAAAATGCTCCAATACTGGTTATGATGGAGCATTCGATGGAATTGGTAGTACTCGCCGTGACGGTATGAAAGTTAAACAGATAAAATGCCGTCCTGGAAAACCATTTATTGTTGAATAGGAGAGAATCTGTAATGGAAGTAATGGAAATGGATTTATCAACTTTCTGTGCTACTACACACAGAATTAAAATTCAGTTTTCAGAAGGGAAACTGTCAAGAGAATCGGCAATTAACAAACTTGCCAATCTATACGCAGACTTTTTTGGTATGTTTACCGGATCATACCAGGAAGCCATGTTGTCAGATTTTTACATTGATGAGGATTAATCTTTTCCTCATTCCGCCCATATAGTACAACCAGGCAGTACAATCCAACACACACCATCATACAGTCACGCACAACGCAGTAAACCCCTCAAACTGCGTTAAAAAGAAATCCGCAGCTTAACCCCTGAGTTGCGGTAGCCTCTCCCTTAGTGTGTGGATAAATAGCGGTTCAATTCCGCTTGTGGGCTTTGATTTCCATAAGGGAAATCACAATTTTTTATTGACAAGAATATACTTTTAAGTTATAATCGGCTCAAAAGAAAGGAGAATAAAAGATTTGTTTGAGGTTATTTTTTACAGAGACAAGAAAGGCAAAGAGCCGGTAAGAGACTACATCCTCTCATTATTTGAGAAGGATACAAAAGACAATAGAATAAAGCGTGAGAAAATTTTGGACTACATTGACGAGCTTGAAGAGAAAGGAACGAGAGCAGGAATTCCTTTTGTAAAACATCTCGAAGGTAAAATCTGGGAGTTGCGACCACTAAGGGATAGAATTTTATTCTTTGCATACATTGATAATAAAATCGTTCTATTATCTCATTTTCAAAAGAAAACACAAAAAACGCCAAAAAGGGAAATTAAAAAGGCAGAAAAACTTATGAATGACTATATAGAAAGAGGTGAAGATGATGAGTAAAAAGAAAATCAGTCCCAGGGGTACATCCTGGGACGAATTTAGAGATCAGATGTACACTCCAGAAGAGATTGCAGAAAGTAAAGTTCGGAGAGCGATCATAAATGAAATTGTTCAGGCAAGGGAAGAGGAGGGTATTACTCAAAAACAGCTTGAAATTATGAGCGGAATTAAACAACCAATTATTTCTCGGATGGAGAAGGGAACCACAGATCCACAGTTGTCTACAGTATTAAAAGTACTTAATTCTTTAGGGAAAACCTTAGAAGTAGTATCAATGAAACCTGTGAAATAATAATAAAACCTCAACAAAGCGAATATTCTCAAAATGAAGTAAGGGAGAGAATAAAATAAGTGAAAGTTCGGTATTAGTTTTATCAACACACAAGAGTCTATCATTAGATAGGCTCTTTTTTAATGCCCAAAAATAATTCCAAGAAGGGAGATTGTGTTTATTATGTCTGCTCCAAAAACAACCACAAAATAAAATTTCATTTTTCAGAAGGGAGACCACAACAATGAAAAAACTTCTCGTAGCTACAACACTCGCAGCATTAACAATTACCACACCAACAACAGTTTCTGCAAAACCAAACAATGTCCGGTATAGTACCGGAATTGTGACCGGTGCAAAATCTATTACAACACAGGACGGTAATGTCTGGCGTACAAAGCGAAAACTCCATCTTCACAAGGGAACTAACGTCCAGGTTAAATTTGACACTAAGGGAACTAAGCGAAAAAAGGATGATTCAATTATTAAAGTTTCAAATGTGCAAAAGAAGCAAGTGAAACCAGAAATTTCCATTCCGGTATCTGATATTGCTCTGGTGTATACGGATTCCCTGGGCTACACCACATTACAGCTGAAAGATTACGGCTGTGTGGCTGACGATCCAAACAACATTAGTTATGAAACTGTCAAACAAATAGTCAACTCTTATTACGTCTCTGTAAGGGAAGCTACAGATTCCGTGACGGTAACAGAGCCAAACGGAAATAGCTGGACGGTAAGAAAGTGAGGTGTTTACAATGTCAGAATCAGTTAAAAACTATAAAAAAGAGGCAATTAGTATTGCAAGGGATTTTCATTACTCAACTAGTATCCTTGCACGTCTTAACAACGCCACAACGGAAAGCGAAATCTGCCGTTTGATGATCGAAGGCAGACATTCAAAACGGTATTATTAAAAACACCTATATAATAAGGAAGCTTTTCATTCCATCTACGGTTCGTAGGTGGATTTTTTAATATAAAAAGTTTCCGATTTTGGAAGAGAAACACAAGGAGGTGTAAAGCAAATGGTTAGAACATGTGCATTAGTTGAGCGAAAATATGATAAAACTAAAGCTGTCGTAATTTTTGATCGCTGCGAGGATGGTTTTCCACTAAGCATAATGATGTTTGAGTTTGCAAGAGAAAACTATCCGTATAAGTACCCTTCGCCGTTTGGGGATATTAAAAATATCTCATGTGATACGGCAAGAAATGAGAAGGAAATGAAAGAGAAAGGATGGGTGAAACTTACAGATGAAACGCAAATATTATAACTGCGAACTTAAAGAGCTGGATGCTCAGAAACTCAAGGCAAAACTGAAAGAAGAGGGAATTGAATTTGAGTCATCTGGTGTTGGCTGGCATTATACACATTTTGAAATTCTGTGCAATGACGCAGAAGTGGGAATCATTGATAACTTTTTAATGGAACTGTAATGGAGGTATAAGGCAAATGGTAGAGGTATTAGCAACAATCAATACTACTGAAAAATCAGTAGGAAGAGTATGCAACTATTTGACAAACAGAAGAGTGAAACACAGAGTAGTTTCATCTGGCAATAACATGCAGATCAAACTACTCACCACTCGAAGCGAAATATCAGCAATAAATAGATTCTTAGAAAAAGAGGTGAATTGAAATGGGAGTAGCAGCAGAAGCTTTAAACTATGATTATGATGTTATTGATACACCAACCGAAACACCGACAACAGACAAGATTGTTCGGTGCTTTACAGATAGCGAGCTTAATGATGAGCTTGCTAATCTGTTAAAAGATTCTTTATCTGGAGTACGCAAGGCAAACTTAGAAGATCACGGTTTAGAAATCCGTAAAAGAAACCGTGAGTTAATCATCAGAGAGAAGAAGAAACAGAAACTTCTTTCTATAGTTGAATTGTCTATGATGATCTTTGTGTTATTACTGGTTCCGGTTTTAGGAACTGTGATTGTAAGGGAAACTGTATATTTATGGTTGTATATTATCACAGGACCAGTCGCAGCTTATTTAGCGAACCAGTTAAGAAAAATGTAGGAGGAGGTATAAAAATGTATAAGAGAAAAACTGTAGATTGTTACGCTATTGAGGGTTTTACGAAGGGTATGGCTGGGACATTGAATGTAATTGTGAAGATTATAAGGATGCAAAGGTACAGTTAAAAACATATAGAGAAAACGTTAATTATCCAGTTCGGATTAAAAAATGGAGAGAGAAAATTAAGGAGGCATAAGGCAAATGGAACTGAAAAAGTATATTACCTACGAGGAACCATTGGAAGGAAAAAGTTTTACAATCAACCAGCTTCATGAGGTTTACAGAGATCTTGTAGACAAAGAAGAGTATCAAGATTTTGACTGTTGGTTTACCGATATGTTGAAATCTGGCGTGTTTAAGGAGGTGTAACAATGGGCAAGAAAACAACTAAATCATGGGATAAGAAACAGGAGCGAAGGCTCCGGTCTTATCTCAAGGCAAACGGTTATTTGTATATCTGCTCAAAAGGCAGCCATGACAAATACCGGTCAACAATTACAGGAAACAACGTAGAGGTAAACAATCATATTAATAAGATGGTTTGGAAACGAACCATTGAAGAGGTCGCAGATGATCTCAAATCAAAAGGCTACAATTACGTTCCTTATGAGCGTGTTCGGTAGTCTTTTTTTTATTGGGAAAATTTTGAAAATTGAATAATGGATGCCATAAGGCAAATTGAAAATACATTGATGAATAAAGGAGAATAAGATTATGACAACAGTTAATATGAAAGATTATGTAAATGGAAACGTAAATGAAAATAAGGCAGTACAGGAAGTTATTGGAAAGATTAGTAAGGCAGAAACTAAAGTTAGTGCAAATGTTATAAATACAGTTGTTCCGATTCTTGGAAACAAAGAAAGAACATTAGAACAAAGAGCTGAGGATATTGGAGAGCTTAAGGGAATTCTTGCATCTTCCATTGCATCAGGTTTATCAAAGGTTATACTTAAAATTCCTGTAAGATTACTTGCAATGGACACAGCATATCAGATTCCAGAACGAACAGAAAGAAGTTTAGGAAAACTGTTAAAAGAATGGGACTATGATTCATGTGATCCATTACTTGGTGTACCACATTTTGAAGATGGATACATAGCAGTTGTTGATGGAACTGGTAGAGTTCGTGCATCTAATATTATTGATAGTGACAAATATAAAAAACTTGATGTTACTGTACTTTTAAAAGCTCCAAGTGACCCAAAGGAAAGACAGAAATTTGAAGCTAAAAAATACGAATATCAGAATTCTGGAACAGAGCCATTAAAAGACTATCAGAAGCATGGTGCAAGATTAATTAGAGAAGATCGCCCTACTATGCTTCTTGAAGAATTAAAGCACCAGTATGATTTTGATTGGGTTTTAAAGAAAGGTCAAAGAGAAGGTGGAATTCTTGGTTCATATCCATACACAAGAGAACTGTGTGAGAAATATGGAAGAAGTTGTATGGAATATATTCTTGATATTTGTAAGAAGTCAGGCTTTAATCGTCTTTCAAATGGATATTCAAGATGTGTATTTAAAGCGTTAAGGGATATGTGGAGATATTATGCAAGTGATAGAAATAAGACTGAACAGTTTCTATCAGAATACTTACACGGAAAGACACCTGCACTCATTAAGGCAAGATCAAAGGTCGCATACGAGTATCTTGACGCTGATGCAGCATTTAGTTTTTACATAGAAGATGCAATTGTTGAAAATCTGCATTTACAGCAGACTAGAAAACTTTCAGATGATGAACAGAAACTTGAAGTTATTCGTAAATTTGCATAAGGGAAATTAAATATTCTCTTGACAATAGATAATATATAATGTAGTTTTGATATTAAAAGAAGTAAAACAAATTAAAAAAGGAGGTAGTAGGAATGGCAATAGATATGGCAGAACTTACAGGGTTATTGCCTAATTCTGTAATGAAAAATATTATTGATTTTGCAGATATTGAATTAAAAGATGGTCGTATATCAACAAGAATAACAGTAGGACACATTCTCACTGATGAAGAGAAGTCAAAAATGAAGAGTGAAAGAATTATTGGAATTGATTGTACCACACATCACAAATATGCGCCAGAGATTAAATATTCATATTTTTATGTAGTATAAAATTCCAGGGTATAAAGAGTCATCATAACAGATGGCTCTTTTTTAATACAAGAATTTCAAATATTTAGAAGTAATGAGGGTAGCAAGCGAAATTAACTTGCTGCCCTCAAATTATATAAGCAAAAAAGGAGATTAAAATTATGGCATCAACAATTGAAGCAACACCACAGATTTATAAAAATGTTCGGTCTTACTTTTCAGCTGGACATGGAGTTGAAAATTATAATCTTGTATCAGTTCGACAAAAATTAACTGAAACCTATATTTATAGGGTAATGGCACAGCACAAGATAACTGGAGAATATGCAGTGTGGACCTGCTGGAACGAAACCACACAGTCACTAAACTTTGGACATTACGATCTTACAAAAGAAACTGCGATTGACATTTTATTTTGTAAAGGAGAGTGGGATTTTTGATCAACAATATGAGAATGCAAGAGATTGCAGAGGTACTTGCAAGTAGAATTGCAGAGCATGATCAAGATTTTGCGAGAGAAGTTCTTATTGATGAGCTTGATATGGAAGATGAAGAGCTGGATTATTTCGGAATCTCTAAGGCAGATTTAGGAATTGAAGAAGATGATGATGATCTGTAAAGAGCAGATAAAATGAAACTTTTAAGGGAGGAAAACAAAATGAAGAAATTTGAACTTACAACAGAAACTAAAATTAATATTTTTGGTAAAAAACTTTTTAGAATTAAAGCGCTTATTTCTTTTGGACTTATATCTGCTGGAGATATAGGAGGATGGATAGAAAATGAAGAAAATCTAAGTCAGTTTGGCAACGCATGGGTATTTGGCAACGCAGAGGTATCTGGTGATGCATTGGTATCTGGTGATGCATGTGTACGTGATAATGCATGTGTATTTGGTGATGCATGGGTATCTGGTGATGCATTGGTATCTGGTGATGCATTGGTATCTGGTGATGCATGTGTACGTGGCAACACAGAGATATCTGGTGATGCATGGGTATCTGGTAATGCAGATTACACTACTATTCACGGTTTTGGTACACGCTTCCGTACAACAACATTTTTTAGGTGTAAGGATAAAGAAATCAAAGTTATATGCGGATGCTTTTTCGGAACAATTTCAGAATTTAGAGATCAAGTAAAAAGAACAAGAAAAGGTAAAGTTGCAGAAGAATATCTGATGATTGCAGATCTTATGGAAAAGCATTTTAAAGAAGAATAATGGAGGCAAGAAGAGATGAAAAAAGACAAACCAAGATGGAAAGATCTTCCGTTCTATGAACGATTTGCTAGGACTTGTAAGCGAAATGGTTCTGCGGATTGGATGGTAGAACATATTAGAGAACGTGGTAAACAAAAAGAAAATGAACCAAGAGAAACGGAGGATAAATAATATGAGTATTGAAAAATTAATTGAGTTACTTCCAACCAGTGTCAAGTGTGACACTGTAGATTTTAAAGATGTTCGGTTAAAGGATGGTCGCAGCGCCATCCGTGTTACTATTGACAGACTTCTTACCCAGGAAGAGAAAGATAAAATGACCAGTAAGAGATTTGTTGGTCTTGACTGCGTAGGTTTTTACAAATATGCACCGGAAATCAAAAAATCATATTTCTATGTGGTTTAGTGAGGTAAGGAAAATGAGAGAATATAATGTAGATATTAAAATATTTAAAAAGAAATTTGATGAAGAATATGAATTTCTGTATAAAAACCGAGATCAAGTCGCAGGTTTTAATGAAGCGGTAGAAGCAGGAGATAAATTTTTAAATGAACATGGAGATTTTGTTGGAGAATTTGCAAACTACAGAGGTGATTTTATTACAAGTGACAGAGAGGTTGCGGCATTTATGTTTGCACTTGATAGTTTAACGGAGGAACAAGGAAATGAGGAAAAATCAGATCTGTTATTTTGTTGAAAATGATAGGGTTATTTTTGGTGCATACAGCTATAAAAGCACATGTACACATGTTGTAAAAAGGCTCAGAACACCAGAAGTTCGGTTGATTAATGGAATTCCGTTTAATGAATTTGAATCAGAAATTGAGTTCAAAAAGTTACCTAAAGACTGGACCTATAACACAAGACTTTGGGAAGAATCTATTGACCAAGGGAAATATGAAAAATATGTTGCAGAATTTGGAACTGTCAATATAAAAGATACAAAAAGAATACAGGAGTTGTTTGACAATGGTTTATTAGTGATTGCTCCAATAGTTGATAAATTTATTGAAGCAGAAATTGACCATGGTTTTTATAGAATAGTCAAAAAAGCACATGGTTATCCACTTGGATATGGTGAACATAATGATTATTATCCTGATGATGTGTTTGATACATATGAGGAATGTGAAAAACATTTAAAGATTCAAAGAGAAAACAGATACAAAAATCATATCTACTGTAGACTTTTAGATGCATATGAAAACATTGATTGGGCTTTAGAAAAATATGAAGCGGATCATGGTGGAAGAGAAATTGAAATTATAAGGCAAAAGCTTTTATCCATTCCAAGGATTTGGGAATACATGTTCAGATACTATAAAGGTCAGATTCTTAAAAGAAAGCGTGAAGAGAAAAACGAAGAATGGGAAGTAATTGCATGAGTAAAGAAGATCTAATCCAGTTGATGGATTTATTAACTGAATATAGCGAAACATACTGTGAACCAGAGGTCAAGCAGTATTCAGATATTAAAGATAAAAGTGAATTTGCTGTGATGCTTATGGCATCAAAACATAAAAGGGTGATTAAGCAGATTAAGGAAGTTATCTGTTTAACCTTTTAAAACTTGTAGTATGTAATGGATATAATACAGATCATATTCACAATGTAAAATTATATATCTATAGGATGGCTTTAGAAATGAGTAGAGTAGAAAAATATGTATGTGATTGTTGTGGAAGAGAAATTCCAATAATCAAACAGAAAGATATTCTTGGAATTGAAAGAAAATATCTACAAAGTGGAGAATTGAAATCTTTAAATGCAATAGGAAGTATATTGCCACGTTTTAATATTGATCTTTGCAAGGAATGTGCGCATAAGATTGATATGGAAATAATGCAATGGAAATTAGATATATTGAGCAAATAAACAGAGGAAAAATAATCATGAAAAAAATAATAAACGGAAAAATGTATAATACAGAAACTGCAAGATGTATGGGAAGTTGGTACAACAATTTTACACCAGATGATTTATGGCTCACTGACGAGCACCTGTATCAAAAGAAAACTGGAGAATTTTTTTTATATAAAAACGGTGGTCATGGAGATCTCTGTTTCGAAGGAAAAATTATACCTATAACACAACAGGAAGCAAGAGAATGGATGGAAGAGTACGATGATGCAAATAGATAGATATATAGAACTATTTGGAGAACCAGAAGAATAAAACGGAAATTTTAAGGGGAATTTTACATGCAATATATAGTACTCGAAAGAAAAGTTTACGAGCGTTACTCTGTTGTTGATGCAGATGATCCGGAAGAAGCAAAAGAAATTTCTAGAAATAAATCATATGAGAATGATGAACCAGCCACTTATGTGGGAACCGAATATATTGCGTCAGAAATTTTAAGAGCAAGAAAGGAAAATTAAAATGAAAAAGTATAGTGTAACTTATCACGAAACATATGAAGAAAATTATGAAATTGAAGCAAACTCGCCGAAAGAAGCAGTAGAAATTCTTCTAGAACGAATTAGAGAAGGCAAAGAAGATGGTCCAGAGAATTGCAGTGATAGCTGGGCTGATGTAACAGAACTATAAAATCCGCATTTTGTAAGGGAGATGAAAACATGACATTCGAGGAAGCGAAAAAGAGACCAGACTATAAGTTTGTGCTTAATGGAATTGAAAACGATATTGAAGATATTCGAAACAACTATATGAAAGGGTTATATGAATATGGTGATCCAGAAAGAGGAATTGCTATTCTTCAACTTGGATATGTAGACATTGAGGTAAATTTAATGACATATGAACAGGTTGGAGAGCATCCTGGAGATAAACGTCCGATTATCAATTATTTTTCATGTATTAAATGCGGAGATAATGAAGATGATTGGAGATCTGATGATTATGTTGATCATGATATTAATGTAAATTGGGAATCAGACAACTGGGTAGAGCAGCTTGAAAGAGATATGTTTGAAGCTCTTGATAAATATGTGGCAGAAAATGGTTATAGTTATGATCACGCAAATTAGTAAGGAAGATGAAAACTATGACAGTAGGTCAGTTAATTGAGGGATTAAAGCATTACGATCCAGAATCGGATGTAACTATTTTTGACAATAACAATGATGAACAATATGATGTTTCTTTTATTATTGAGGATGAAGAAAAAAATTCACAAGTAATGATTGTATTTGAAGGAAAATAAAATTCGTATTTGGTCGGAGGAGAAAAATGAAATATTCAAAAATTGTAAAAAAAGAGTGTCCAATGTGCGGTAAAACACATTTTGTCAAATTGACAGAAGTTGAATATGATCAGTACAAAAAATATATTGCATACGGAAATTTGATTCAGAATGCCCTCCCAAACACAAGTCCAACAGTAAGGGAGTTTTTGAAAACTGGGTATTGTCCAGAATGTCAGGAATTACTGTTTGGTAAAAGTGAGCAGAAAGAATTGTTCTTTTCTTACGATGATATTAGAGAAGATGTTATAAAAGAGTTCTGCAAAAAGCATGAAAATATATTAGATGCTCTTATATCTGATGAGGCAGATGTTTTAACAGAAGAGGAGTGGCTATTGCTAATGTATGAGTTTTGATTGATCGGAGGCAAGAGAAATGACAGCAAAACAGTTGGACAAAGTAGTAAGAAACTATAGAGGAAAGTCTTATTTGAAGCTTGAAAGTAGATTTGAAGTTGAGAGAACAATTTTCTTTGTGGCAGCGCTATTAAAAGAAGCTGGTCACACTGATGCTGCATTAATTGCTGAAAATTTTTGCAGAGAAATTGATGATATTGACACAATGGAAATTGTAAAGGAGGGTACTTTCCATGACTAAATTAGATAATATGGCAGCCAAGGAATTTAAAAAGTTACCGAAAAAGAAACAGAAAGAAATCAATAAGGCAAAACGTATTCCGGTGGCAAAGCCAGGACATGAATTTAATAAGAGTAATGTTCGGTGTAAGCGTTGGAATACGGACGAGTGATGGAGGTATAGTACGATGATGAAATTAAAAAAAGAATGGAATGATGTTGAAAAAACATCAAAAGAACTAATTAATGTATTTAGATTGTGGTACATATCAAATCTTAAAATACTAAATGGAAAAGATAAAACTATTGAACGTACATTTGGATTCCCATATACTTCATCAAGTGCGTTTGCAGGAATATGGAATTGTAACGCTGATGCAGTATATAAATGGAGCACTGATTGGAGCTTTGATGGAATTGCAGTAAACGAAGTTAATGATGCTGTAGCTGTATTTAGTAAGGATCTTGATTGTATGTATATTATTATAGGAAAGGTGAACGATTAATATGGCAAACGTAAATGAAGATTATACAATTTATGATATTGAAAATTTAACATACGACCAGGCAAAGAAAATGGCAATCGAAACTTTAAATGTTAAAGGGCACGATTGCTTTTTAATTGACTTCGGAGGATATTTTGGATATTCAATTCTTGTATTCAAAAATAAAAAGCACATTCGCTATGCTAATGATTATGAGTTACACCATGAATGGTTAGTAAAAGAAAAAGGTAAGGAAGTATTAAAAGAATATTATATCAAAAAGTTAAATGAGATATTGTTTACAGAATCAGAGTTATTAGAACCTGTAAAAGATTATGATGAGTACACGAGAAAAGATCATTTTCTCAGAAATTACTGGATAATGAGATATGATTATTTATCAATCTTCGGAATAGGTAAAGAAGCTCAGAGAGAATTTGATAGGCAAAAGAAATTTTATCCTTTCTATGATCAGTTCTCATTCTGTTATGTTAATGATGAAGAAATTATAAATGAACAAGCGAAATATATGCGAAACATTGAAAATGAGTATAAAAAGCTCAAGGGAGATCTGGACAAGTTTAGAGAAATGATTTCCTATGAATTGGCAAATCATGAAGCTTGTATTACAGGTGAGGCAGGTGACGCGCTGGGTGCGCTTGGTTATAGATGGGACGATTTAACTGATAAACAGAAGAAAATTGTTAATGAAGAGCTTCAGAAGCAAGTTGATAGTTATTATGGTGCTGATTAATTTTAAGAACGGAGGATAAAAATATGTTTAAACTTACAATTAATACAGGTAATGCAGCTTTTCACGATGAATATAATGATGATAAAGCTTATGACAAATACTGTGAGGCAGAAGAAATTTCCAGAATCTTAAGAGAAGTTATTGATAAGCTTGAGTATGGCTGTGAATCAGGAGTTTTAATAGACATCAATGGAAATAAAGTTGGAGAATGGAGCCGGTAAAAGGGAGGTTTTACAATGGAAAAAGAGTATAGATATTACAAAAAATCCGAAGGGAAAATTATTCGGTTACATATAGAGGATGATAGCAGTCCTCTTAATCCGAGAACAGATTTCGATGGACATGTAGGTAAAATGATGTGTTGGCATAGATATTACAATTTGGGTGATTATGAAGAAAATAATTATAGTGATTCAGATCAATTCTTGTCAGATTTATTACGTGAAAATGTAAGCGAAAAATCAATAATTAATTTCGTTAAGAATGGTAAAGCTTCAAATGATGTAAAATTAACTTATAATAGAAGAAGCAAAATGTGGGAGTTATGGGTCTCGTATTATTTAACAATTCAGTCGATTAAAAATGCAAAATATCAGGTTTATGAAGAAAATGAAGATATTACCTGGTTGGTGGACGATATTATTGATTGTCTATCACGCAAAGATAAATGGTATCTATTAGAGAAACATGCAAATATTATTGCACTTCCATTATATTTATACGATCATAGTGGAATTACAATGAATTGTTGTGGATTTTCTGATCGGTGGGATTCTGGTCAAGTTGGTTGGATTTATACTGATAAAAATACTGTATTAGGAACTGGTGCAGATATTAAGAGAAATTGGAAAGAAACTGCTTACAAATGGATGGAAGGCGAAGTAAAAGAGTATGATATGTATCTTCAGAATGAAGTATACGGAATTATTACTGAAGAATATGATGGAGAGGGAAATCCAGAGGATGATGATAGTTGGACCGATAAAGAATCTTGCTGGGGATTTTATAGTGACAAATGGGGCGATGATTTGATTGAAGAAATCGTCAAAGAGTATGGAATATCAGAACAACTGTTTGAAAAATTTGAGAATGTAGCATAAGGCAACTGGGAAGTAAATATTACCAATTGTCTTTTTTAGTACAAAAAATGGAGGTAAGAGAGAATGAACAAAATGAAAGAAATTTTAAGTCGCAGTGGAAGCGCAGAGATGATGATTATTTATTATATGCTTGACAAGGGAATTGAAAATTTAAAATCCATTACAGAAGATGATATAAAAACTGTAAGAGGAAATGGGTTGATGACAGAAGAGTTTTGCCAGTCAATTGTTAGAACTGCGGTTCGGATTGCAAATGAGTGTGATACTCATGAAATTTTACAATACATCAGATGTGAAGCATGGTTTACTCCTGCAGTAAAAGAAATCGAAATAGGTAAGGCAGCAATGTCAGATTACAGTTGGGAATATTTATGTAATGAGATGGATGTTGATCCAGAAGAAACAGATTATATGAAATTAAAATTTATTGTGGAGGAACCGTAATGAACAAAACATTAGATAGTACTCTTGATGAGTTATTAAACAAGCTTGGTAAGACAAAAGAAGATTTAGTAATGGAGTTGGATGAACTTAATAAGTGGATGGAAACAACTAACTATAGACATGGTTTTACCGGAATGGAAGGGTTCGTTTCATTAGGTTATATGTTTTATAAGAAAAAAGTTTTCGAAGGTAAAGTTGATGATGTATTGAATCGTGCAGATGATTGGGGTTATGACATCAGTTGGGAAGAAGCTGAAGAAGTTGTTATATTGTTTCAAAGAATTTATGACTGTAACTTAAGTGAGAATGACCAGATTGAGAACTGTATCAAAACTGTTATACAGAAAGGAAACTGAAAAATGGCAGAAATTACTCATATGATTAACGTAACTGATAAACAGTTTAATGATTTAAAAAATTGTTTGAGTGGGAATCCTGAGTTTTTATTGTTCTCAACAAATCTATCAGATACAACATTAAAAGTTGATTTAAAGCAAGAAAAAGAGGAAAAGGATAGTGCAGAAAACATTGTAGTTCGGTGGATGAATGATATTAAAGAAAAAACAATCAACTATACTGATTATTCGAGTGCAGCTAAAAGGTTGGGAGAGATTAAGTCTTATTGTGACGCAGTAATTATAGCAGCAACTTCAAAATAAAATGTAGATTTGATGGAGGTAAAAATATGCTTTTACTCTTAGGAAAGCCAGAAGCAATTAGAAAGTATATTAAAGAAATGTTGCCAGACATTGATGAGTATTCAGATGTTGTTTACTATCCAGGCAAAGAGCACTATACAGAATTTAAAATCCTTATAGAAGATCTTAAATCTGACAACCCACCTGTGGTCACAACACAAAATAAAGAGTTTATTGAATATCTATTAGAATCTGATTTAGATTTCAATGTGACGACATCATATTTAGACGAAGATGACAAAAAAACTAGCTCATAGAGACGTAACAAAGGAAACAGCAAAAGAGATGGTTTATAATATGGGACTTGAACTGCGGTAGGAGGAAGAAAAATGACATTTCAAGAAGCGCATGAGGGAAAAACAGATTTAGTAACAAGAAGGAATTTGAGTTATACAGAACTTTTAGTTCGGTTAAAAAATTATTATTCCGAAATTATGGCAAGAGAAATTATTATGTACGCGATGACTATTGATTGTTGGACAGATGGTAGTGTTGCAATTATTTGTACAAGTAAAGAAGAAAATAATTGTAAATTCGTAGCTGTTGCCAATGGAAATTATATGAAAATTATTGAACCGTAATTTTAAAGTGATGGAGGTGCGTAAAATGAAGATATTAGCATTTTGCGATGTTGACAAGGGAATTTTAAAAGATGCAGCAGGTCACACTTACATAGACGATGACGATTATAGTGTAGATGATATTCTTGAAGATTTTGATAATGAATTTAACTGGCTCAATCAGTCCGGTGTAAATCTTGATGGATTTACAGAATTTGATTCTTACGAAGAAGACGAAGAATATCAGGCATACATATTTAGATATGGATCTGGATATGTGCCAAGCGGAAAAGCTACACTTAACAAAATGTTATGTGAAGAGAGATTGATGAAACGTTTGCATGAGCTGTCAGAAGAGAAATACGATGTAACTCGATATAAAATCTTGAAGAGAACAGTGTACACGGTTTGTACAAAATACGAGGAGGTGTGCTGATTATGACGACAAGAGAAAAGATTAGGCAAGTAGAGTTGTTAAATACCAGTACTCCTGAAGGTATAATTATTGATTCAGACACAATTTTGGCTGATTTGTTATTGAATGTAGATAATGAAATCTCAGGTTTTTCGCAAGACATTTTTAACATCTACAAGAGAAGCAAAGATAAGGATGCGGTAAAACAAATGTTCTTTGAATTTACCGATACGGAATTTGATGATTACTTGGATAAATGTATGAAAGAGATTACGAGAGGTAACTAATATGAGAAGAACACAACGAATGATAGTCAAACAGACAGAAGAATGGTTGGATGAATGGTGGTCAATCGCACATTTTGAAAATCCACCAAGGCAGCCGGATAGTTTAGGATTTGCGACATAGATTTAGCAAAATGTGGTTCTCTTGCTTGGGATAAGAGATGGGTGAAAATTAATTTGACTTAAAATTTTGAGGTAAATAAAGTATGAATTTTAAAATATATAATGAAAACGGAGTTGTAAAAATCACAAAAATATTAGGTCCTGAAAAAGAAGAAATAACTATGTTTTCAAATCTTAAAGATGGAGATATTGCTACTATTGAAGTTAATACTCATATTTCTAGCAATGGAAAGAAAAACAGTATAGACAAATAAAAGAGATATTTTAACGGAGGTAGAAATCATGGCAAAGGAATTTATTTATACAAAAGTACAGGATCTTGGTAAGATTGGTGATAAAACTGTTGAGATTGGTCACTACACAGTAGATGGTAAAGTAATGCCTGATAAAGTTTATATGGTAAATTACTTTACAAGAAAGAATGGAAGCGAGGATAGTAAGGCAACTGCAATTTGTACTATTGGTGAAGCAAAGGAAATCGGAAAGATGCTTGTAGAGGTGGAGGAGAAATGAATAAATACCATGTCGAGTTAATAATGAGTGACGAATATGATATTGAAGCTGAACTCCAGAGTAAGCGGAGAAGATCGCACGAGATAGATTTGGTTGCAACTACTTTATAGATGATATTGAAGTTGAATTAGAAGAGCTTAAAGAGAAGGGATGTGAAAAGTAAATGACACTAAAAGATTTAATGGATCAAGTAGAGGTAACAGGAAGAATTGTGATTATGGAAAAAAGTACAAGCTGTTATCATGGGAATGCATACCATTTAGTTGAGTATGCAAAAGATTATGAAAATCTCTTAAATAATGAGGTTGTGTATATATTTCCTGCTTATGTAGACAACAAGAACGGAATTTGTATTTGGATAAAATAGCAATTTTGTTCTGAAGAAGGGAGATTGAAAATATGAGAATATGAGAATAGAAAAAAGAGAAAAGACGGTATACGAAGAAATTTATATCGCAGATGATGGCACACAATTTGACACCAAACATCACTGTTTAAAATATGAGAAAGAAATTGAAATATGTAGAAAGGCGAAGGATGCAGAACAATTAAGAATACGTGAACTTGATGATGTGATGCCGTTAATTGATGTTGAAACATATGAAAATCATGAGTATGTTTGGTATAAATTGGAAAGCGAAAAGGATTTCAATACCTTAAAAGAAGCGTTTGAATATTCAAAAGATTTTACTGTTCCAGATGATTATCCGACACTTTATTGTGTAGAATCTTTTGGTTATGACAATATATACGAGGACGATAACATATGGACATGTACGACTAATGAATGCAAAGATGCTGCAGTAGAGTTTTGGGAAAGATTTGGTTACAAGCTAACATTTAAAAAGGTTGGTGATGTTAATGCAGGTACTATTTAGAAAAGATAAATATACGAATGAGGTCATTGCGTTTCTTCCTGAGATACCAGTAAACACCGGCATGATAATGAGTTATATGCACATAGGGCAGCACGATGAGGCTGCTCTTTCTTATTACTGTGATACAGTTAAAGCAAATAAGGAAGAATATAATGATCTGTATGATGAGCTATGTGAAATATACGAAGAGAAATTACGAATAAAGCAAAGGATCAATTATGATTTGTTGAGAGATTCCTGGAGGTGAAAACATGACTTTTGATGAAACAGATTTTGCAAAACGTGTCCCAAAGAAAATATTAGACCGCACAAAAGAAAATATGGAAGTATATAATATGTGTTTATATGACTCGTTTAAAGAGGCTGTGCGTGAATTTTCAAAAACAGGAACTAAATTATGGAAAGCGTGGTATTATGATGATTTTAGAGAATACATACCATGCGTTTATAATTCGGAATATTTAAATTTTAAGAAATACCCACTGAAATATAAGGGAAAGTAGAATAAGAGTTTTATTTTTAGTTGTAAGGAGGCAGAAAATCTTATGGATAAGACACAAGAAAAAATATTTGATTTATTGGAAAATTATTTTGAGTACTGTAAGACAAATGGTTTTACAGATTTTGAAATATGGTGTGAGGATAATATTAACAATATCAATGAAAATAAATTAGTGGAAAGTATTTACATGGAGGTAAATTATATAGC
>OGRJ01001144.1_pt1 | contig 23362 bp, 36 predicted proteins | sample 1553411 | NCBI WGS metagenome assembly OGRJ01 (sample SAMEA2580084, study PRJEB22360) | human gut metagenome | biome: human gut; feature: human-associated habitat; material: faeces | place: Denmark | collected 2008/2010
TTGAACTGATTGATTAAAAACGAGAAAAGATATTGATTATGAAGCGTGAAATAAAGTTCAGAGGGAAAAGTGTTGATAATAATGAATGGGTGTATGGCGATTTAATTCATATTGGAAATGGATGTATTATATATCAAGGCTCACAAAGTGATTATGAAATTACCAATAAGACAGGTGTAGCTATCGAATTATTCGATGATGAGGTTTCAGTTGTACGTCCAGAGACGTTAGGTCAGTTCACGGGCTTATGCGATAAGGATGAAAAGGAAATCTATGAAGGCGACATACTTATGTGTGAGCAACATATAGCTCTTGTATTGTGGAACAAAGAACTTGCTACATTCGCATTACAATTCGATTTTGAAAAAAAAGTTGGCATGAGACCTTTAGGAGAATGGCATGCTATGACAGTCGTTAGTAATATTCACGACGCCTCGAATTTGTTGAAAGAAAACAACCATGACTAAATTAGAGCACATCGCCACAATTGATTACTGCTACTGGCGATTGGGAAAGTTGAATGAGGCTCTTTCCAAGTCTAAATCGACTATTGAGCGGTTGGTTGATAAAGCCTGCGGTTATAATGAAGTGGAAGAAGTGAAAAAGGAAGCTATAACCCTTTTGGAACAGATTGTTGAAAGTAAAAAGGCTATCGGTGCGAATTATTCGGGAGATAGCAAGTTCCTTGATAAATTAAAGAACAAAGAAACACATGAGTAAACTATACAAAGTAACCCTCTTCGGTAAATCATTCATTATAGGATGGTTCAGCCATGCGGACAAGTGGTATCATAAATTTAGTATAATATATTGAACCAATGAGAAGAGCAGACAGAATAATCAGAGACAGACATTCCCGCATCCCGGACAAATACAAGAAGATTGACACTACGGTCAACGGGGATGCGGAAAGCCTTGCCGAACAACACAAGGAAGTGGAAAGAAGGCTGTTCCCTCTACGCCTTAACAAGACCACCGTTATTTACGTCACAAAAGACAAGCAAAATGAAGCATATGCAGCGAAAGCACGTAAACGGATGGGGATAGCAGAACCGAAGAAACCTTTTGTAGACCCGCTTTCGGAAGAAAACATTACCAAGCTATACAAGGAAGAAAACATGCCGCCCCGCAGAATGGCAGAGATGCTGAATGTAAGTGTAAGGACGATATATCTAAGGTTGGCTAAGTATGGACTTACAAAAGTTAAATGCAGATAACATGAAAGAGAATAATATTTTAAACAAAGAGATTTATACAGAGGCTATGATAGCAGCCTCTAAGGTTGATTTCCTTGAGAGCAAGGAAGAGATTAAGATGTATGCCACTTCGCTGTATAACGCGATGATATGGGGTAGAAAAGTAAAATATTAAGTTTTTTATTTGGCGTTATAGAAAAAGGGTGTATATTTGCAGCGTTACACATATTAAGAGGCAGGCGGTTGTCTGCTTTATGCAGGCATTTTTTATGCTTGTAAGCTAACGCTGTATATTATAGCGGTCTGCAAACCCGTGTGGAGAGTTAATAGCCTCCCAACTGCCTCTTAGGTATGTGTAACGGCGGGTTAATTGCAGACCGTCTTCTTTCTGCAATGCCATAAAACGTTACAAAAATGGCAAATGAATTAGTTTTTAAAGGTCAAAATGACCAAGTGTTAACCAATAGTATTTTGGTTGCTGAAAAGTTTGGCAAAGAGCCAAACGATGTAGTAAGAGCAATAGATAATTTATTGCAAAACGCTGATAATGAATGTGACGCAAAAGTTCGGGACATGTTCGTGGAATATACAGAAGATGTTCCACAGCCCAATGGAGGGGTGAAATCCGCAAGACGATTTATAATGAACCGAGACGGGTTCACTCTTTTGGCGATGGGATTCACTGGTAAGAAAGCCCTAAAATTTAAATTGGAATACATCGCAGCATTCAACTCTATGGAAAACGCATTGAAACGGCATCTTTCTTCCGCACAGATGTTTGCAATGCAAGCGAACATAAACCTCGAATACGAGAAACGGATAGAGAATATAGAGAATGAGATTGCGGAAATAAAGAAAGAACGGGAAGAAAACGGGAAATTCTTATTGTCAGTGGCTATGTCTTCGGAAGAATTGCCGCAGCTGTCTATGCGTGACAACATCCGGCAGCTGGTAAACAAATACGCATCCGCCATGAATATAAGGCAGCAAGACGTATGGCACAAGATTTATGACCAGCTGTATTACCTATATCATATCTCCATACGGAACTACAAGAAAGCAAGACGAGACGAATCCAAACTTGAAATAGCGGAGAGAAATCATTTCCTTGATAAGATATACAACATCATATCCAATATGGTGAGAGAATCTAAAGCAGCCTAACCCTATCGCCAAGCCCTGCCCGTACCTATTCCGGGCGGGCTTTTACTAAAAGACTAAACAAATATTCATCATGGAAAGAAATACAATACCTGCTAAAAAGCAATACGACCTTAGCACAATAGACGAATTATTCAAAGACTACATATCTCCCGAAGAATTACGGGAAGAGCTTATTGAACTGGCTTTTGATTATGTGCAATACGTAGATGACGGGAATACAGATTTTGTCAAATCGAACATGAGCACCATATATGTATTGTGCTGTGCCCTACAAAAAGTAAAAGAATTAGAGACACCAAGCTAATACCCTCACCAAAACGGCAAGCGGTATAACCCAATGGAGAACCCGTTCAAATCGTTCTAAACGTTCCATTGGATAACCTGAAAAAGGCGGCAATAGTCCATGTAAAGGACATTGTCCGCCAATTCAAGCAATTCATCTATGTAATCCCTTTTTCGCATCACGTTCAAGTTTTCTACGTTGTTGGCGGTTTATACCATTTGCCGCGGCAAGGCTGTTCAGCGTCTCTTTCTGTTCGGGAGAAAGCATGTTATATACTTCTTCCCGTGATTTGCCTGATAAAATGGCTTGTACTATTTTCCACATAAGCTACGTCTACAATGTTCACACAAAAATTTCTTCGCTACCGGGAACATCTTCTGTCCCACATATCCGCTAAGGTACTGCGCCTCTTCCCCGTATGGGTCGATGCCGAACGCCCGTGAGATATGCCGGCATAGATGCCCCTTTTCATGGTCGAAAGAGTTTTGAAACTCTGCCGGGGAAGAAGTAAGGGCTATAACCATTACGGTTTGCCTATTTCGGATATTAGAGTAAGTGATACCCGTATTCAGATTGCAGGAGCGCATGTTCTTATAGGCATTCGTCAAATCCAGCCCCCTGCATCCTACCCGCTGAAGGTCGGCGATGATATGGTCGGTATAATAGCAGTCCACCGCATAATATACACGCACTTCCCAATCATAATCCGGTATGTAAAATTCCTGTATTATCATAGGCTACATCATCTGTTCCCACATGATAGGATTGCCGGAGCCTATGCAGTCGGCATAGAACCGTGTGAAAGGCATTCCATTGTAAGCGTCCACATCATCTATGTAATCCTTAATGAACAATGCGAGATGGGCTTCGTCAGTGATAGAACTTTTGTAGTAATCCGACTTCGCCATGTTTGCCACGTAAACGCTGTCGTACCCTGCATCCTTCTCCAGGTTTATACTGTACTTTTTAAGAAGTTCCTCTACCTGTTCTTTGCTGATTGGTTCAAGTTTTTCCTCCTTGCCCGTAGATTTGTTTTCCATCTTCATGCGGGAAACAGCCCATAGGCACATCTTCTTGCTGAAATGCCATCCGTACTGGCTGAGATAGTCAGCCATTGCAGGCGGTATTCTGTCGTATGTATCTAATCTTTGTTTCATATTTTCCTGATTTTAAGTGATTGGCAAAAGAGGGGAATAATCCCCTCTCCATTACATGAACTCTCCGTTGGCGCGTCTGCGTCTGCGTTCGCCCATATCATCACCGTAAGGCTGTGAACCGCGGCGTTCGCTGTAAACCGGATATTCCGGGAAGTAACCCGGCATACGGCGTTCGCCCATATCTGAGCCGCCGCTATAGCTTCCACCGCGTGAACCACCGCTGTTACGATAGCCCATTTCACCGCCCTGCATCTCACGCATGGCTTTCTCGTAACCATAACGGCAACCCTCTCTATAGGCTTCTTCCATAGGATTACCGCCTCTCATGCCGAAGTCACGGTCATATTCTCCGCGTCCTTCTTCCAATATTTCCCACATTCCCATATTATTTCTTTGTTTTAGATGTTTCAGCAACTCCGAGCTGTTCCATAAGCCGTTTGTTCAAATCCATAAGGTCGGACATGTTCTTGCTCATTTCTGCCATTTGCCCTTTCAGAGAGGATATTTCCTGCTCCTGACGTTGTTTCTCTGCAAATTCGGGGTTCAAGAGCGTCAGCATCTTGTCACATCCCGCAATGACGGAATTGTGGAAGTCCATGCTATTGATAATGTCTATGCTTTTCTGTTTCATAGAAGCGACCTCGTTATTCATCGCATCACGAGAGCATGACACTACGATATTGCCGTTCTGTCCGAAGTCGGCTATATCCATGCCGGCAGGTAGATTTTGGAAAGTCGTGTTCTGCCCGTTGATACAGACAACGACGTCCACAACCATTTCCATTTGGGGCAACTGTCCCATAGGGGGTGCCATAGGATATTTCGGCTTGGGAGCGGAAACGCTGACTACCGGACCGTATTCGATAAACGGGTTAGCATCCTTATGAAGTATATACAACTGGTTATTGGTACGAAGTGATTGAAACATATTGGTTTGATTTTAAAGGGGAGTGGCTATTCCCATTTTGGAAACAACCACAAAGCCCCATGTTAACTACTTGCTCTTTTGAGCGGTTGCTTCTGCTGTCGGAGTCGGTGTCGATGCGGTTGTCGGACGATACCCACCGTTAACAAGGAACAGTTCGTTGGTGTACTTGTTATAGTGGATTTCGTAGATACCCGTTCCGGCAAGGTTGCCGACAGTCACCGGCTCATTGTTGTAAGCCAGCAACGGTCTTGTATCCCCATTAGTCCCTATCAGTATCGGGAGTGTAGCAGTCGTACCGGCAGGTATTGCCTGGCGGAGACTGACATAGAAACCGCCTACATAGCTTCTGTTACGGAACGCATGGTTAGGAAGTTCCAAAGTCACGTTCTCCGTGCCGACCGTTACGGCTACTGTAGGAAGGGTATTGAAATTAGCCCTTCCAATAGTAGGGAACAAGAAAGGAAATCCTGTAAAAAAGTTAGGCCACATAATTACCCCCTTTCTTACCGGAATTAACCCCAGTAGTTGTTACAACCACAACCGCCACGTCCATACATTGCATCACCGGCGTAAGCACCGAAAGCCGCAGCACGGAAACAATCTGTGTTGATGGCTTGAATATTAGGGTAAACAACCGGAACGGTGTTAGGCATCTTGCATTTTATTCCATCGACATCGGACTGCAATGCCTGCAAGCCTGCTGCCAAAGGAGCAATCTGTTGTCCTACTGAATTCAGGATAGTAGCATTCTGGTTACGTTGGGAGATTTCAGCAGTCAAAGTGGCTTTTTCTGCTGTAAGAGCCGCAATCTTGTCCTGCAATGCCTGGTTCTGCATAGCGTCCAACTTCGCAAGGATAGCATTGGTATTGGCGGTCGCACCGTCACGCAATGAAAGGGCATTCTGATTGGCTGTGTTGACAAGCGCGTTGGTCTGATTGCACATCGCAAGCTGGTTCTCATAACCCATTGTGGTAATGGCGTTCTGAGTCTTGCAGCAGCAATCTGCAATCTGAGTAAGAACAGCCTGATTTCCGGACTGGAATGCGTTGATGATTTGCTGGCTTGACATGCCCACCTGATTGCCCACATTGGCGATAAGTCCCTGGATGTTGCACAGGGCGCTCTGTAACTGTTGGGTAGAGCAGTTCAAAGAAGAAGCAAGCTGGTTGGTGGCATTGCCATTGCCCTGAATGGCTGACATCAGGTATTCACGACCGACATCACCGTTAAGCTCAGCAGGCAGACCGCCACCATTGCCAAAGCGGTTGCCGAAGCCGTTGCCGCCCCAACAGAACCACAAAAGGATAATCCAGATGAACCACCACGAGCCGCCCCATTGGTCTTGGCTGCCACGTCCCTGGTTCAGTAAAGCGAGAAGTCCGGGGTCTACACCCTTGCTTCCCATCAAGTTGGGCAACATAGCCATGATGTCAAATTTGCTTCCGCCACCATTTCCGTTGTTCCCGTCTTGGTTGAAGACATACGTTCTTTCCATAGAGATTTATATTTTGTATTACGGTCAAAATCAACCGCATCACAAAAGTATAAATACCGGTACTGCCATGAAATCAGTTGTTTCCCAACGCTTTCCTAATGTTTTCCCAATATATTCTCAACATTTTCCCGCCTTCCATACGTTCCTGGAAATTGGAAATCATGTAGTTTATCGCGCGTTTGGTTTTGTGGATTTTAGGAGCTATCTGCGAAGGATACATTCCCCTTTCGACAAGCAACTGTACAAGCAAATAGCGGGCGTCTACGGTTTCCGTATCCTTATCCGAAGATAGTATTCGGCTGGCGGGTATTTCGGTCTCCTGCGCCACGAGATTAATTGTTTCGGCAAAGATTTCTGACTTACACATAGTTTTTCTGAATTTTATATTTATCTTTGCCCTGCCACATAAAACATGAGATTAAATGAACAAAGCATAAGATAATGCGTTGAAGATATTAAAGCCTCCAACGTGCATTGTCTTATGCTTATCATGTTTTTATGTGGCCATATTAACGTGAAACGTTGGGGGCTTTCTTTATACTCTAAGCCCCCGAAAGAGTGTCAGCTACAAGCCAACTTCTACATCGTTAATTTCTTTTTTACCATACAAATAGATTAATATATAATTTTCTCATAAATGTGTATTTTCTATATATAATTTTTATAAGAATGTGTATTTTGTGGGATTTTGATGAATTATTGTTGCTTAATCCAATAAGTTTACCTCTATTATATTGCTAAAATTACCATTGCCACAAATTATAACTCACCCCACCACCTACATAGAAACCGCCCGGATAACCATACCCAGCCTGCAACCCTAATCCCCAACGCTTTTTCTTCGACTTAATGGGTACCGGATGATAGATGTTATTCGTTACCGTCTGATAAACCGTCTTCGGATACACAGTCATACTATCCAGCCGCGGGTCTACATATCCGCTCACCACCGCACGATACAGGCTATCTTCATACACAACCCGTTTGCGATGAAGCAAGGTATCGCCTATACGTACTGTGTCATTCGGCAATATCTGCCAAAAGACCGCTATCGGTGCGGAGATAAGAACCGTATCAGTCTTGACAACCGTCTGTATCTTTGTTTCGGTACGTATTTCTGCCGGCAAAGGCTCGAGCGGACGGAACCACGCCGCCACACAAGCGATTGCCAGCAATACAACTAATAGCCAGGGTAGATTTTTCATGACCTCAACAAATAATGATTTACAACCATACCTGCACATATTGCGGCAACTCCATACAGCAAGTCTATTTTGTTCCACTTGCCGTTATAGTAGTGGCAACGGTCGCTGTTCTCCTTGATAAAGAGCATCAGCAATGCAGTGCTGCCACCGAATACTATGGCGGTGGATAGATAGACCACCGCGCCTAAGATGTTATTTTTCATACCAATAATAGTTGATGTTATTTAAAAATGTAATAACTCACTTCTTAAAAAGTCTTTCATACACTACTCCCGGTTGCATCTACCCACTCATTAGTATCGTCATTCTTTTTCCAAACCGGTTTGTTAAGAGAAGTATCAAAATAATAAAAGCCAGCAGGAACATTAGTCGGTCTATTTTCACTATTCCCTTGTTTCCTAGTATTCGCTATAATACCATTTTTATCAAGCCAATTAGTTCCATCATACTGATATTTATGACCTTTTACATATGCATAATCACCTGCTATCCAATGGCCTTCTGTTGGTATTTCTTTCAATAACGCAGTGACATTCATACCGTTATTCTGGTATACGAACCCGACAGGTGATTGTTCATCTATTATATTGTATTTTTCATCTTCATCATCAATCTCCCATTTAGTCGGATTGCCGACAATAGTTTCCCCGTCATCAATTAATATAGCAGTACCACAAGCCAATAGCGGTAAATATATTTTATGTCTTTCATCTGAATTGAATGTTCTTCTTAGCATTGCTGTTGAATTCGAATATGTTGTAGAGAACAAATTTAATTGGATAACCTTATCATTTTCTAGCCTATTTATACTGTAAGAGTGAGATCTTTTTGTTATTATTTTGCGTGCCTTATCCAAGACCTCATATAATTCGTATTTATAATCGCCTATTCTAAGTGTATTATTATAAGTAAAATATATTCTTTTTGCCGGGATTAAACTGATATTATTTTCATAAAAATAATATGACAACTTATTGGTTATAGATGAAGCGCATACAATTCCATTATAATATCTGCCGTTCATAGACGGAACTTCATATATAGTACCTTTCTCCTTTATGAATACATTTTGTTTGTAGTATATATCACCATGATTTGATGAGACACTAACATAGCTATTGATAATTCTAACATCCGCATTCTTTTTTTCGACATATATGCAGGTAGGTTCTTGTATATAGACCTGCTCTTTTACATATCCATGATTATTAAATACACAATCTTGTATTATTAGAAAATTTGAACTTGATTCTCCTTTAAATGTGAATATTGACTTTTCATCAACATTTAGAGGATTTCTATGGAAATAGCATTTTATAAAGGTAGATGTGGAATCTTGTAATTTTATTTTATAGTGAACGGTATCTTCATTATGAAGCCCAAAAACAAAAGCGTTAGCATAATATAAATATACCCCGCATTGTATACCATTTCGGAAAGTAATATTCGGATTGTTTGAAAAATAAAAATTCATGTTATAGCAGTTATCTATAACTGTATTGTCGCCATTACTCTCCCATTTAACATTAAAATCCTTATGGGCATCATATTGTGGATTTTTCAATCTTGCCCTGTCATCAGCTCTTATATTATAGAGGCGTACATTATCTGCATAAACAGGAAATACAATGATTTTATTAAAGTGACTTATAAATACATTCTCTATATTTATATATCCATCAGATACTATAGCATGTGCATTAGGATAATATTCCAAGTATTCTGTTTCTTGCCAACCTGAGTACTTATATCTAATATCCAAGTCTTTTATCTGCATAGTTGCATAAGGTGTACTTAATGGATTAAAATCATCATCTAAATTACAGTATATGGCATACCCATCATCTATTTGAGATAAAATAATACTACGAGCATGCCCACATCCTATTAGGCTATTATAAATATTAAGAACTATTTTTCTGCTGATATTGTATATTTTATCTGATAGTTTTACTGTAGGACAAATATTCAAAGCCTGCTGTATGGCAGCGGACCAATCCCCATCTTTAGGAGAATGAAACCACTCCGGACGAGCATGAGTATTTTCTATTTTTCCTTCTAAAAAGCCATTACTTATACTTCCACCTTGAAAATCGAACATACAACCTTCCGGCAAAGTTATGGTGGCACCATCCAAATCAAAATCATACTGAATCATATAAATTGTATGAGGCTGATTAACCATATCCTGTGTAAGTATATTTTTACCGTCTATAATATTCCTGCGCAAGATTTTATACCCCATTCCCACATGTATTCCAGGATTATAAGCACGGTCAGCAAATTTTAAAACACTTAAGTTTTCCCCTTTGTCTACAGATACAAGGTCTTCGTCGTCCGCAAGATTGTTTATTGTACCGCCACCACTTGCGTTAATAAACTGCTTGGTCGATTCAGACAGCATATCAGGAGTAACACGCTGGGAACTGAAATTTGAAATTGCATCACTTTCCGCATCCTTTATTTTGTCGATGGCTTCATCTCGGATATCGGTCAATTTATCTTTATTTGATTTCCAGTTCTCGATATTTTCAAATACTCCACCTGCAAATTCCCACGTCTCCACAAGTCCGCTATTGTTCAAGAATGACACCTTTAGCCCAACCATTCTTATATCTTCCGGAACTTGAACAATAGCACCTTCTAATGTATATCTATTACTGCCATCAATCCCGAATGAAGGATGATGAATGGAAACATTATACTCGGTTATATAGCTCATATATCCACCTTTTCCGGAACTAATGAAACTCTTTAGGGCGTTAGGGGTGATAGAACCATTTTCTCTGTCTTCTTGAAATGGAAACTGCTCATTACCCGTCAAAACGTCTCTTTTGGGGAGTTGTCCAATTTGTTGTCCTTTTTCTGTTTTCTCTTCCATACTACTATTTATTTTTACTTGTAAGCAATATCGGCTCTTCATTAGTCAACAACAATGGAGCGTCATTGGCTAATAATAAATACCCTTCGTCAGGAAATGGATGCGGCTTATTTCCGCCAGCACCGGGAAACCCTATGGTAAGTATGCTGATTACGGGAATGCCGATTATAGGAATGCTGATGTGAGGGATAGTGATTGGTTTCATAAGGCTATCCCTCTTTAATCATTTTGGCTTCTGACACTTTCGTAGCACTTCTTATTGTAATTTCCATACCTGCCGCTATGCCAATAAGACGAAATATCACATTGGAAGGACCTAAGGCTTGATTGGCATTTGGGGAAAGCGGGATAGGATTCATGCCCTCGATATTGGCAAATACAGTCACCATTCCGCCCTTGTTCTTTATCTGTATGGTAACGGGATTACCGTCACTGACAAACGTTGCGTAATACGCTGTTTTGCCTTCTTCTTGTTGAAATGATAAAACTTCTGTTGCCATGATGTTTATTTTTTAGAGTTTCAATACTTGGTTTCTGTTGCCTTCTCTTCGGTGGCTGACGTGTACCCATGAGAAGTTTTTCTCATCAATAACCTGGTCAAAGGGAAGTTTCAATTCTTGTATAAGATTGAACAGTCTTTTGTTCTCTTTCGGGGTGTTCGGCGTACCGACAATATCGGCAGCACACCCGTTCATGTGGTCGCTCGTTTTAGAGCCGCCTACCGCTTTATTCAGAGCAGGGCAACGGTATCCGCTTGTCACTGTGATAGGTTTTCCGTAAGCTTCTCTTAACGGGTCGAGGACATTGTCAACCAACGCTTGTGCATTGGGAAGCAGTTCTTGCGGCAATCTGTTATCTATAGCTTTCTTATCAGCCGTTTCGCTTTTAACCAGTTCTGCAATTGTAAAGTATCTCATGTTATTTCTCCTTTCTAAAATATTTGTCATAAACCACACGAGCCACCCATCCGGCAACAACACCGACACCGAATGATGCAACAGTAGTCAGGTTCACCCAAAACGGTGTGTAGTGCATGTAAAGCATAACTCCCACGATGATAGCGATAACAATCGCTGCGATAATCAGTTTCTTTTTCATTTTGTTACTCCTTATCTTTAGTTATTATTTCACTCATATCTTCTTTCTCGACATCGAGCACTTTCTTTCCGAACAATCCCAACGCTTTCAGTAAGTTGAAATTATATCCCTTTGGCTTCAAGATATTGCTTATGATAGAGCAGAACTCTATGAAGCAGACAAACAAGCATGAATACACATCAATATTCCATTTATTGCCGGAAGCAATGTTTATCATCACCACCATACAGACAAAAGCAAAGTATGTTACCATTTTACCCATAGTACGGCGCACAGCACTTGAAAACCGAAATTCTTCACCCAATAGCAGGCATTTCCTTATCCCGAACATCAAATCGCATACAACGACTGAAAATGTTACTATCAGCCACGGTATCATGTGTTCCAATGACTGTGCAATAAAACTGCTTGCTATTACCGAGAAACCACCCGGTATGCTTTGGGTAATAATGTTATTCTTCATCTTATCGTTATTTGTCAATTATTCCTATCTTTGTGTCTCTTATCAAATAAGCTAACTACTGTCATTCCGTTTTGCTCGTGAGAGTAGGACGGGATTTTCATATCTTGCCGTAGTATCTGAACCATGCACCCCATTTGCGTTCTTTCAAGTAATTCGGATTATCCTGGTTGAGTTTGGCTTCCATTTCAAATGCGCTTGCACGGTAAGCATTTTTATTGACCTCTCCGTCCCCAATCTTGTTGTCTGTGAACAAGTGATACACGAAGCTCACAAACCATTCTGCCAAATAAAGAATGTAGTAGAATAGCGGGATAAGTAACAGCCACCATGCACTGACATTGAACGCCAGCAATACGGACGGGATAGCCGCTATCTCCATACACTCGAAGAACTGTTTCTGATGTGTCCGTTCATGGCGGATAGTCGTTTCGGATAGTTCTTTCAGCTTCGTAAGGATGAAGCCGAAGAGCATGATTGTTGTGTAGCCGCCAAAGAGGATAAGTTTGGCTAATTTGCTGTTGTAGTAGATTGTTTTTATATACATCATCTTATTTATTCATTATAATCAAAAATAAAAATTACATAATCTAAATCATCATAATCGTTCTCAGCAAAAGCATTAATGTAGCTTCCAGGTTGACTTATATCTTCTCTAACTTCAATTGGTTCATTTTCTTCTCCTGTGAAATGCCATTTATAGATTTCTAAAAATCTAATAGGAACATCGTTTTCATTTTGTATATTAAAATTAATATTACTACCTACACCATTAGAATACCAATCTATTTTACCACTTTCAACAGTAGTTAACTGTCCACTTCTATATAGACTAATATTATGTGAACTAAGATTAGCTATTATTAACATTCTTGTACCATATAACGTATCAGAAGGTGGTAAATAAGTTAAGCATCATATAATTTGCTCCAATCAAATTCTTTGCCCGCAATCAGCTTATCTCCAGCAAATAACCCTGAGGTCAATTCTCCTATTTTTAACATAATCATTATTCCTTTAATCGGTTACACAATATGCTGTATTGACATCCTTAGAGCCAATAGCCTCGTACTCGGCAGCGGTTTTCTTGGTGAGGGTGGTGAGATTGTCGGATTGAACTAAATGAGCTACATAATATTTTGTGGCATTTACATCAACATTGTATATAACACCAATACGAGAAGTATAATAAATATTATTAGTATTGTAAACAACAATAAAATGTAACTCATAGGATGTTCTTTCATTACTTCTCCATGCATTGACACATCCTAGCTCTAGGCAGTTTGTAAAATTATCGTCGAAGTGAAAATAATACCTCGTGTGCTTAGTTAATATATCTTCGACGATAGCTTTGAAACTTTCAGCTCCTCCAAATAGCTCATCTATTTTAGATTGGGCATCTTGTCCTTGAAGTGATGTAGGATGTAATACTGTTTCTACATTAGGTATTTTTAAGCTTTTACCATAATGGTAACTATCCACATACTCCTTTGTCGCTATATTCTCCACTATTGCTGCGGGAGTTTCAGTAGTTGGACTAACACTTTGGTCGCCTGGTGCATATGTATCAGTATGAAGAATAACTTTTGCTTCATGAGAAGCATAAAAGTGGTATTTACCACCACCTCGTACAAAAACATAGCATGTATCAAAGTGGCTCAAATTACCTAAACCCCTCACAGGGTCTATATCTGCATGAATGAAATCTGATAAGTATATAGTAGTCTCGCTATCAAGATTAACACCCCAAGCATTCGGAGCAAATTCCCAAATTTTGCGAGTAGAAAATCCTCTCTCATGTGTAGACCATGACGGTTTTGTACCGCTATCTAAGGATACCAGCACTTCTACTCGTATGTTCATTCTTTCTCCAGCAGCAATCGTAACCGGATACCATGTATTTTCATCCAACCCGGAGGCGTCAATCTCTGCAAGCTGCATCATGTAGCCAACACTACGAGCGCTTGAAATGCTGTCATCGACATATTTCTTATCAGAAACTTCCGCCCAATTCCCATTTTTACGACCGTATGCCTTTCCATCAGTTGGCGCTTCTTCTATGCCGCCTATCTTCCCCTGACTTACCCATTCGCCGTTCACCCACGCGTAGTAATCATAAGGGGCTTCCGTACCTACAGCCATGAACCCGTCAACTGCCGAACCATCGGGAACAGCGGATTTCAAGGCTTCAAGGGTGGCGTATTCGCCGGCTACCTTAAATGATTTCCCAGGTTCTCCTTGTATACCTGGCTCGCCTTGTTCTCCTTTCAAAAATTCTAAAGGATAATTGACCACAGAAGCTTCACTGTCGCTTCCTGAAGGTTTAAATGCAGGCAATGACGTTACATCATCCGCTTTGTCCGCATTCGGTACTTCATTAACCCCTATGGAGTTAGCCATAAGGCGGGCAACTATTTCCTGATAATCCTGTTCTGTCCAAGCCATAATTATTCCTGTTTATCGGTTACTTCTTCCGGTTGATTGTTGATAGCACGATTGAGCGCGTCAATAAAAAAAGGTTTGCAAAAAGCATTTGCATGCTCTTGTATCAAGGATACTTCTTCATCGGTATACTCTGTCTCTTCATTGGAGTTGTATATCTTCAAAGCGAGTGCATGCGATGCGATACCGTTACCGTTCCGGTATAATACATTCGCAAAATTCTCTCTACAATCTATATTTTCACAATGCTTACGGGTAATGTCCGTAGCAATCAGTAATTGTTTAAAATTTATCTTTTTCATAACTTTTGCGTTTATTAATTTGCTGGATACGATTTGGTCCTAATATTGTCTTTATAGAAGAAAAGGCCCGCTCTAGGCTCTAAATTGCAGAAATAATTATGTCCTCCCATATTTACCGATATTGATATGTTTCCACCCGATAAACTTACGTCAGAAATTTCTTCGTCTCCATGATATGTATGCAACCTAATTTTGGGATAGTAATTATTCGAACCTCCCCATTCTTCAACCATAAAATTAATACCTCCCACTTCCTTACCGTTTTGATTATACATCCGAATAGAATTAGTATTTGGGTCTATTTCTATTTTTGTACCTGATGAAGCGGTTGACATTTTGCCAACAATGCTAACATTCCCATTTTCGTCTATCACCAAAGAGTTGTTAGGAGTTCTTACATTTTTAAACACCCCGCTGTTTGCATTTATCTCTCCTTCAAAATATCCACCAATAGCCTTTATTGTCCCGTCTGCCTGAATAGACACATTCCCGTTGGCGGATATATTTCCGGTAAAGTATATGTTTTTGGAAACCACGGAAATGTTATCAAGTGCCACATTGATTTCCGAACCTAATCCGTCTTTTTTGACATATAATTTAAGTTCATCGGTAACTCCATTGATGTCCAGTCCCAACTGCGTTACATCTTCCTCTATTTTTGTAACAGACAACTTAATGCTATCAGCCCGCTGCTCAATCTGTGAGAACCTTTGATTGTTGCTTTCCGAGAGTTCCTTTACTTCTAACCTGATACTTTCTGCTGTCTGCTTTATTTCGGAACTCAATTTTGTATACAAATCCTCGAATGCGTTTTCGGCAAGAGCCAACGAATGTATGTATATATCCCCCGTAAACTTCAACTCAAAATCGCCCGTTCCGTCCCATGTGCCGGAATACTCCTTCATTGCGTATTCCTCACCCGGTTCAAGACGTTCGGTGAAATGCAGGTTCTGACCGGGAAATCCTATTGTCAGCGTTCCGGCTGTAGCTACCCTATACCGGAAAGAGATAAAGAATTTTCCCGGTTCTTCCCCTTCCTCATAGGTCGGTTTATTGGCTAAATCAGCATTTGACTGTTTAATTCCGGAAGAAAGAATACGAAGCACGTTTCTATCCCCGTCTCTGATAATGGCAGCCATGGCATCCTTGCGGGAATAGAACTTGTCGTTAACCAATAAGAACTTTCCGTTCACAGTAAAGAAACGAACATCGTTCTTTGTCTCCCAACCGTTCGTATTGCTTGCAAATGATGCGTTATACAGATAATTATCCTTTGCCTGCACCTCGTCAAGCACTTTGGAGATTTCAGAGTAAATCAAATCTTCCAATATCTTGAACTGGGTCATAATGTTTATTCCCGTTTTCAAGATAAAGTCTCCCATGAACTTGTTGCCTTGCGGACTGATAACCGTCACTTCCTTGCCTGCTAAAGAATAGGAATCTATCCCGGCATACTGATGGATACTCGGTGCATCATCGCCATACACAGACAATGTTATTGCGTTCTGACGCTTCTTGTCCGTTCTGTTTCCGAGCTGTACAAGGCTATCGCCTTCCTGCGGTATGTCGCTGTTTGCATCACAGTCCGTTTTGCTAAGGTCTATGTAGTCCTCGCCAACACCTACGCATAAACGCCAATAATAACGGTTGGACACATTCTCGTAGACACCCGGTTTGATATTAAAGTCTTGGAAACGAATCTGGTCACCTTCCTTGAACGGGTTCTCGATAGCCGTTTCTCCATCATCCACCAAAAGAAAGCAACGCCAAAAATCCTCGTGTTCTTCCACCGTTCCACATTTCATTCCGGCAGCGGTGAACATGTAGTTTCCGCCTGCATAAGAGAGCTTCTTTATCTCCAACTCGGAGAACATCGCCTTAATACGCACAAAGAGTTCGTCCACTTCAATGTAGGATTTACCCGTCTTGCTGTCTACTTTAATGACAAAGCCTTCACCGAGAGCACCGGAAGAAAAGTTCATGGACTGGATATAATCTGAAAACAATCCACCTAAGAATTTTATTAAATAGCTGGTTTGGTCAGGTTTGGTTTTATTCAAAAACAGCTTTTCTCCAAAGGCTTTAATGATTGATTCCACTTGTTGGGTAGTTAATCCTCCACCGCCTTGCCCGCCTACTATTGAATCTATCTGATTCTGTATCTTTTCTAAAGTTCCTACCGCTTTGTCATTGCGAAGGGTAATATCATACGTTGGAATGAGAGCGTCTCCTTCCTTTATTGTAAGGCTGTCAATAATAATGCTCCCGTTGATGTTTAAGTCTTCATCCTCGAACAACATTAAATCACCTTCCTTTATACTGTCATGCAGTTCCGGGTGACGCGCCATAAATATTTCATCTACTTTAGGCTCGTAAGTATATCTTACATAATCATTTTTTGCAAGATATTCTTTGGAAGCTGTTAGCAATCTTTGGGAAGCAGCTTTTATATACACATCCGGCATATCAATACCCAAAAGCACAAATTTATCTCCGGCTTTGATAGTAAAATCCTTATATGGGAAATAAAGATTCAAACCTTCATCATAGATTCTGTTGCATGTCAAGACCCACATATCACCTTGTTTTACGGGCTTGTCTGCATCTCTAAGTATTTCAAATTCACGTCCACCACACATTCCGCTTTTCATGGATATGGTGGGAGTTTCATCGGTAAAGTAATCGTTTATGTCAAATCCAATGTCTTTGAGATATATTTTGAACGGTGGGATGGTTTCTTCTTCTTCAAAGTAACCATCATCTGCAATTGGCGTATTATCTTTGTTCACTGAATCGGAAGCGATTTCATCCAACGCTCCGGTAGCATTTACGATTATTCCCGCGTCTTTCAACTGCTGTGCTGTCATTCCTTCCATAGACGGATATATTTCCGGCAAAGAAGTATCGCTCTCGTCAAAGAAAACCGAACCTTCCCGAACTCCGATAATATCTATGTTTTTACTATCAAGGTATGGGTCAAGTGTCTTTTCCGGAAAATCAGGAAGCATCAAGTTTTTAACAGCCATATTATTGGGAACTAATGCTCCAGAAGGTCTTTTGTACTTTCTTGGAACATTGTCCGTCTCAATGCCTTTTTCTATCCGCATCTTTGCACCTATGCGGACGTTGTCCTTGTCGGCTTCGCTATTCAACAAAACGTAGCATTTCCCAAGAAAGCTACCTCTTCTCATTTTATAAGAGTGCCCATTGATTGTCACATCATACAATGCTGTATCAGATAGGAATTTCATGTAAAAAGGAAGCGTCACAACAGCACCGCCTATCAAATGTGTATTAGGGTCATATCCGTAAGATACATCCTCGATGGGAGCTTCAACAATAGGACTTCCATATGTTGTATAATAGTTGTAAGGCAAGTTTTTGGTACCACCATATGCTCTTAGGCGGGTAATTATCTTCTGTGACGAATCCGCGGTTTTTTGTATGGAGTACAGCCCCTTGCCCTTTCCATAGCCGAACATGTTTCCTACTGCAATTCCGGCAGTGCCTATTGTTATCGTTCGTCCTCTTATGATAAAGTTTGCCTTAAACTCACTATTTACCAAAGCAAGTGCGTCCCAAACGTTTATACTGCTTATTGATATGGATTTGTTAGTCTCATTAACATATTCGGGATGTACTGTAACCGTCCATTTTTGCTCTCCTTTATAGATACGGTCAAGGTTCACCTGTATTCTTTCTGCGAGAGCATTTATGCTTTCAGCGTAAAAACTGAATGTAGGCAGGGAAGAGTAGTGAATTAAGTTATCCTCTTTTACATAGTCCAGGAATTCGCATCTTGTTAGTTCATCTGCGAGAGAGTTGAAAACTACGTTCTCATATTTGAAAGCCTCTCCGTATGTATTTTTGGAGGCTTGCTTCAATTCAGTAGGGTCGTAGTTTATTTCAAATCTTTCTCCGCGGTATATCAGATAGTCCCCGACTGTAAAATCAATCGGAGTGGGGGACGTAACGGTAATGTTAACGGAACAAGCTCCCATGAACTCTCCGTTATACTCTAACTTGTTAGCGACACATCGTTGCGTCTGCCCGTCTTTGCTGTATATTATAAACCGTCCCATTATGCCGTAAGAATAATTTGTGTTTTAGGGTCAGTTACCCGAAATGTAATGTTGAAAGTTACAACATCCCCCTCATCTGTCTTGCGGACAAAAAGGTCGGGTTTTATGGATTTAAAATAAACTCCCTGCCTGCCTATTTGGGTATAGGTGTCATAAACCTTTAACTCTGTTCCGTAACCGTCTTTTCCTATCAGATAGTCCAGGAAGGCGACAATTTTTTCATTGGCTGTTCCCATATCACCTTTATAGGCAAACTCTACTTCTATATCATAGGCTTGCATGTAGAGTTCTTCGGGGAAAAAGGTGTCTTCTCCGTCTTGGTCTATCCAGTCCCTTTTGGGCAAACCCTTAATATCTCCATATACAGTAAAAGGGAAGTCCTTGCACACAATCCCCCATTGGGATTTGGTGTCAATAACAGGACTCCCCAGCTTACTTTTCTGAAAATAGATACTGTAAGGCTTTGCCATGTGTTATTTTGAGTTTGTGTTGTAAAAACAAAAAGAGCCAATCAACGGCATATCCGTTAATCAGCTCTTTGGCTTGTATTATCAATACTGCAAATATATGGTGTATTTTCTAAATAATCAAGTAAAATATTAGAAAATTACCCGCTATTTTGTATCCTCTATATCTAAATAATGCTCTTTTGTTTTTCGATAAGATGTTTATTTAACATCTTTAGGTCTAAAGGTGTTTGGGGAATAATAGAGTTTGTTTTGATGATTGTCATATTTTCTCTTCCTACCAATTTCATTATTTCGATTTTTTCACGCTGTATGTCATTAACAATCCCGAATAGTCTTTTTCTAATAGTATTTATATTCATAGTCTAATTTTTTTCAAGGTAAGGCATAGGAAAATGTCGCCTGATGTGGCGGTTAACGACAACACTATGCCTGTTTAATCTTGTTCCAGTGCAACCGCCACGGAGCAATGGTAAGACAACGTTGTTTACAAAACAAACTTACGCATTTTTAGCTGTTGTCCCAAACATAACCTTGCTATTATTTGATTTTTTCTATTGATTGATAGAGCTATTCAAAAACTTGTTTACGAAGTAGACCTGCCCTTTTCCCGTAAGTTTTGTCGTAATTGTAGTATGTAATACTCCGCCGCTACCTGAGCGTACGCCTTTCTTTATCTCGAATAATCCCTGTTCTACATATTGTTGATTCGGAATGTTGTATCGCTCTCCATGCTTACCTAAATACCCGTTTTCACGCATCCATGCAAATAACCTCTTTTCGCCGATAGGGTATCCATTCTGTGTGATAATCTTTGCTAATTCTCCGATTAAGCAAGAACTATTCGCTGATTGTACGGCATTGGTAAAAGCTATGGCGGGAGTGGCTTCGGCAACTTTCTGTTCTGCTTCAACTCTCTTTTGGCGTTCCTCTTTCAAATTCTGTAATGCTTGTATAGCGAAATCCGGATTAGCAAGTAGTTTTTCTATGGTAATATCTGTAGCATAGATTCCATGCTTACGGATTAATGGCAGGACTTCTTCGCATACCCAATCTTGAAATTTTTCAGCATCAGGAAGATTGCTTCTCATTATTAAACGATATACATCCTTTTCAGGAATATATACCATATTTACTCCACCAACGCCGTTTTCGTGTGGGTGAAACACCTTTTTGCCTGATTTACAATGTCTTTGTGTGGCGTCTGCTGTATCAGAGTATCCTAATGCGGCGGCTACATCTTTTGCACAAAACAAAGGTTCATTGCTCTCGTTCATTATAATTCTTACTTCTCCGAATTGTTCGTTTTTGAAAATTTGAATATTGCTTTTCATAACTTTATATCTTTATATAAATGAAAAGGGGAGCACCAGCCTAACCGTATAAAGTGGAAGTTTACGAGTTAGACCGATGTCCCCAAATATCTTTATCTATGCAGAACTTCCACAAACTGCAACTATGATAGCTATCTTGTGGAAGCAAAGTTATTAAGCATTTGAATATCAGTCAAATGTTAATAATGTCACTTTCTATTCTATTTTGGAATGAGTGAAATAGAATGAAATAGCGTGAAATGGAATGAAAATCAATTCCAATAAAAAACTTATTATTTTGCTGCAATTTAGATGTTATCCAAACAACAAGCTAATGATTGTTTATCGCCGTTAATTTCATGGGCTTTGTACCGTAATGTGTTAACCAATGATAATGTCTGTGATACCCATAACTTTATGTTATTACGTAATGCTTTGAAATATAGTTTACTGCTGTTTGGGTGTTAATCCCATACTTGCCATGTCAAACAACCTTCGCAAACAATTAGCCGAAAGGAAAAACTTTCTTCTTGATAGGGTATAGTCTTTCCCCTCTGCAAACCATTCTTTTATAAAAGTCCTTGCTTCTTTTTCATTAGTGAAAAACAATTGACTTATTTCATTCAGGCTGCACGGATATTTAGTTCCGGCATTATGCTTGGTTACGATATTGCGTACATATTCTTTTATTTTAGGGACAGGGGTGGAGTAGGTGAGTTTATTTGTTTTCATATTCTTTTCTTTAAATTATAATTTATCTATTGCCAACCCGCCAGCCGTATTACTGGCGGGGCATCATAACGTGAACGTTGGTCGAACCTCAACGTGCATCTATGCTAACATGTGGCAATATTTCCTTATTAAGGCTTCTAAGGTCAAAATCTGACTTAGAGGCGCTCGGGTTGTATTTTGATATAGACATAGGGGCAAGAAGCGCCATTATTTCCAGCTTCTCCTGCTGTATATCGAGTATTACTTCATCCAGTAGCTTTCTTAATTCTTCCATTTTCGTTTTGGATATAGTTGTGGCTGTCGGGCATTGGAACCGACTGCCGGATGATTAAAATAGCGTGATTAGTATTTTTTCATGCAGCTAACGAATAAGGCTATGATAGATATAAGGACGCCTACAATGGCAAGTATTAAATTCCAATTGATAGGATTGTGCAAGTTGGGGTTAACGGCAAGATAGTGCTTGCCCTCTTCGGTGAGTTTAGCACTCCATACATAACCGCCAATTAAATAATTGGCTTTCACCAATCCTTTCCTCTCAATGGAACGGATGGAAGCAGTAAATACATGCTTCGGGTATGTTGCCGGGCATTCTCCGCCAAACTCTGCAACAATCCGAAATGCTTGTTTCTCTTCCTTTGTTAATTTAATCCGTTCCATAACCTCTCATTTAATAAGGTACACCCGACAAATAATGCAAGCAGCGTAGATACGGCAGTAATCGTTGAAAGCACAATCAATATGATGTCTTTCCACGGGATAGGATTTTTCAACATGGGATTATATTCCATGTATGCTTTTCCTTTTATTGTAAGTTTCGCCATATACACAACTCCATCTTCATCAGCCTTATATGATACAAGTCCTTTTTCTTTCAGAAGGTCAAGGGTTGTCACAAATAGAAACGGAGAACATTTCAATGGTAATTTCTTGCCGTTGATACTTACACTTCTGAATACAGCCTTTTCTTCCTTTGACAACCTTATCCGTTCCATAACCTACTCGTTTTCTGCAAATTTACTAAATACTACGCAAATATGTGTTGTTGTGCTATACTATTTTATAGGCGAAATCTTTCTGTCAGAAGGCTTTCCGCCAAATAGATGGTTGATATAAGCAAGTCCTTTGGGCTTGCAAAACACCTTTTGGCATAGTATGTCTGGGTGGTTGTCTCTGCGTATTGGCGGCAACAGCGTCATTTCAAAGTAGCCTGCGTCAATATATTTTTGTTTCGGCTCGTTTCGGTCTTTGAAGAATATACCCGCATCCCTTAGCTTCCCGAAAAGGGTGTTTCTCCCAAAACCGAGATTGAGTATCTTTGCGGCTTGACCTATGTCTACTTTGCCCTCTGCTTTGAAAGCGGCTTCGGCGAAGTCGGCTTTAGGCTGGAGTTTGGTAATCTTTGCATCTTTCTGCTCGATTTGCTTTTGTTGCTGCTCTGTTTCAATACGGAGTTGTTCCTTTTCCTTTTCAGAAGCTACTAACGCTTCCAATGCCTCAAGATAAGTTTGTGGAGTCTTGATAACTTTTTTCTCATTTTCGAGGTATTCTAAACGGTTGATTATTCTTTCACGCAGAACTGCATCATAACCAGATGCAAGAATAAGGCATCCCTTTGGGGTGAGATTAAAAAGAGGTCTTTTTTGACCGTTAGCGTCTGTGTATGACCCCAATCCAAAATTGGATGCGGATACACCTTGTGATAAGAGGCTGCGAATGTCACGCATTACATGGGCATGTTGTTTGCCCGTAACCTCTGCTATTTCAAGAGAGGTCATACCTTTTTGATTTGGAATTAAGCTTTCCATACTTACTATTGTTTGGCATTGTAATTATAGACAGAAAAACGGCTGTCATTTCCCGTGTCGCCAAACAATAGTAAGATTTTCTCCGAAGAGGAAATATTACGCAGGAAAAACAGCCGTGTATTTTTATACAAGCAATTGGGCATAAAAAACAGCCTAACTAATATAGTGAGCGATAACCGTGCTCTACGGAGAAAGAATACTTTACTATTGTTTGGCATCACAAAGATAGTGATAACCTTTGAAAGTGCAAATTTCTTATTAGAAAATCAATTTCTTTCGTTTATTTTCTAAGTTATTGCGCAAATATATAGAAAATATACTTGTTTTTATAATTTAATATATTAA
>OGRJ01001146.1_pt1 | contig 23344 bp, 16 predicted proteins | sample 1553411 | NCBI WGS metagenome assembly OGRJ01 (sample SAMEA2580084, study PRJEB22360) | human gut metagenome | biome: human gut; feature: human-associated habitat; material: faeces | place: Denmark | collected 2008/2010
GTCGAGGGGTAGGTGACCATCAGGCCGCACAGTTCCGACGAGTGCTCTTTGGCCTTGGCTTCGAGGTCCGCCACGTCGATGTTGCCGCGCTCGTCGCACGTCACCGTCACGATCTTCATGCCGGCCATGGCCGCCGAGGCGGGGTTCGTGCCGTGGGCCGACGCGGGGATCAGCACCACGTTGCGGTAGCCCTGTCCGCGGCTCTGGTGGTAGGCGCGGATGACCATCAGCCCCGTGTATTCGCCCGCCGCGCCCGAATTGGGCTGCAACGAGCAGGCCGCGAAGCCGGTGATCGTCGCCAGGTCCTGTTCCAGCCCGGCGATCAGGTCCATATAGCCCTTGGCCTGGTCGGCCGGGGCGAAGGGGTGCATGTTCTGGAAGCCGGCCAGCGAGAGCGGCTGCATGAGCGCCGCGGCGTTGAGCTTCATGGTGCACGAACCTAAAGAGATCATCGAGTTGGCCAGCGATATGTCGCGCAGTTCCAGTTGTTTGATGTAGCGCATCAGGGCGCTCTCCGAGCGGTAGGCGTTGAATACGGGTTCCTGCAAATAGGGCGATTGGCGGCGCAGGGCAGTTGGAACGCAGCTTTCGGTGACGGCCTTTACCGCCTTGGCTTTCTTGCCTTTGGCGGCGGCGAAGATGCGGATGACCTCGGCGATCTCCTCCGGAGTCGTGACTTCGTCGAACGACATGCGCACCGAACCTTCGGTCGGGTAGAAGAAGTTGATGCCGCTTTCGAGCGCCAGCGACTGTACGACGGCGGCTTCGGCGGCGACTTCGAGCGTGTCGAAATAGGCCGTTGCGGCGAGTTTGTAGTCCATCGCTTCGAGCGCCTTGGCTACCGTCGCGGCGGCCAGATGGGCCGTGTCGGCGGCGCGCTTCAGCCCTTCGGGACCGTTGTAGACGCAGTAGAAGCCCACCATCGAGGCCATCAGCGCCGAGGCGGTGCAGATGTTCGAGGTGGCACGCTCGCGCTTGATGTGCTGTTCGCGGGTCTGGAGCGCCATGCGGAGCGCACGGTTGCCCAGACGGTCGATCGATACGCCGATGATGCGGCCCGGCATGTTGCGCTTATACGCTTCGCGCGTGGTCATGTAGCCGGCGCTCGGGCCGCCGAAGCCCATCGGAATACCCAGACGCTGCGTCGTGCCGACGACGATGTCGGCCCCCCATTCGCCCGGAGCCTTCAGCAGGGCCAGCGACAGCAGGTCGGCAACAGCCGTTACCAGGGCGCCTTTGGCATGGGCCGCTTCGGTGAAGGCGGCGTAGTCGCGCACCTCGCCGTCGGCCGCCGGATACTGTACGATCGCGCCGAACTCGCTGCCCGTGAACTCGTAGCAGTCGAAGCGGTCGCTGACGATCTCGATGCCGAAAGGCTCGCTGCGGGTCAGCAGCACGTCGACCGGCTGCGGGAAAATATTCTCATCGACGAACAGCACGTTGCATCCCTCGCGGACCGCCTCGCGCGAACGGAGCGCGAACATCATCGCCATAGCCTCGGCCGTAGCGGTCGCCTCGTCGAGCAGCGAGCAATTGCTCACCTCCATGCCCGTCATCGAGACGACGGCGGTCTGGAAATTCAGCAGCGCTTCCAGTCGTCCCTGCGAAATTTCGGCCTGATAAGGCGTATACGAGGTATACCAGGCCGGATTCTCGAAAACGTTCCGTTGGATCACGGCCGGCGTAGCCGTTCCGTAATAGCCCATGCCGATCAGACTGCGGTAGAGCTTATTTTTGCCGGCAATCGCGCGGATATGGGCGGCGAATTGGTATTCGCTCATTCCTTGCGGAGGCAGGTTTAGCGGTTTTTTCAGTCGGATCGCATCCGGAATCACCTGTTCGATCAGCTCTTCGGTGCTGCGGACTCCGATCGTGCGGAGCATCTCGGACACTCCGCGTTCGTCGGTTCCGATATGTCGTTTGATGAATGGGTCTTGTGACATGCGTTCAGCGTTGCAGTGGTAAAACGAGAGACAAAGGTAGTAATCCGCAGCGAATTACGGCGCGGAACCCCTCCGTCGTCCCCGGAAATTTTGAACAATTTTTGATAAGTTCGCGCAGAAAGCTGTCCGGCAGGATGTTACGCTTGCGCCGGGAATATGTCTTTCTTTAGTATTCGAAACAGCTTCCGCCGATAAATTCGCGCAGGATGGAGGTCGGCGGGATCTCCGCTTCGAATCGGTCCATCGAGGTGAAGTGATCGAGGAATTTCAGCAACCGATGCGCTTCGCCGAATTCGGGCACCGTGTCCGGAACTTCGCGCAGCAGCGGCCGCACGTAGTCTTTCAGTACGGAGAGTTCATAAAAAAGCGACGAGTTGAACATCAGGTCGGCCTGTTCCTGGTTCGGGAAAATATGCTTGTCTTCCCCGCGGCGGACGCTTTCCCAGCGACGCAACGTGTCGGTAGCGCTGTTGCCGCGGGTACGGTGATCCCGCACGATGCGGCGGATCAGCCGGCTGTCGGTCGTGGCGATGCGGTTCAGGTTGTCCATGGCGATCGACGTGAGCGCCGAGACGTAAATTTTGAACTTCATGTCGGCGGCGACGTGCGGCGTGAGTTTCGGGTTCAGGCCGTGGATTCCTTCGATGACGAGCACCGAGCGCTCTTCCATTTGCAGCGGCTGTTCGTGGAACTCCCGTTTCCCGGTGATGAAGTTGTAACGCGGGATTCGTACCGTTTCGCCTTTCAGCAGCCGGTTCAGATGGTCGTTGAACAGTTCCACGTCGACCGCTTCGAGGGCCTCGAAATCGTAATCGCCCTTTTCGTCGCGCGGGGTTTTTTCGCGTTCGACGAAGTAGTCGTCGAGCGAGATCAGCACCGGGTGCATACCGAGGATGCTGAGCTGGATGCCGAGCCGTTTCGAGAAAGTCGTCTTGCCGCTCGACGAAGGACCCGAGATCAGCACGATCTTCGCCCCGCCTTTCTGGTGCTGTATGGCTACCCGGTCGGCGATGTAACCCACGCTTTTTTCGTGCAGGGCCTCGCCCATGCGGATCAGCTCGCCGCCTTTGCCTTCGAGAATCTTCGAGTTGAGCGCCCCGATGTTCGAGACGCCGATGATATCGACCCAGCGCGCGTATTCCTTGAAAATCTTGAACATTTTGCTCTGCGGCACCTCTTTTTCGAGCTGCGTCGGCGCGGTGCGGTCCGGTACGGCCACCCGGAACCCTTTGTAGTATTTGTGCAGGTCGAACAGGTGGATGTATCCGGTCGAAATGGCGAGTCCCCCGTAGAAATAACCGACGATGTCGGCCATTTTATAGAGGGTGACGTACAGGTGCGGACGCGTGACGAGTAGGGCGATCTTGTCCTCGAGTCCCATTTGGCGATACGTCTCCACGGCCTCTTCGCAGGTCACGCGCTGACGCACGATCGGAATGTTCTGCCCGATGATGTCCTGCATACGCTCTTTGATCCGGCCTATTTCGGTTTCCGGAATATCTTCCATGCCCTCTATCTCGCAGTAAAAGCCCTTCGCCACGGCATGTTTGATGTGGAGCTTCCGATCCGGGAACAGGTCGCATACCGCTTTGTCCAGGATGAAGAAGAGCGTCCGCTGGTAAACGCGCATACCTTCGAAGTGCGTGATGTCGATAAAGCGGACGGTCAGCGGCGAATAGATCCGGTAAGAGAGTTCTTTGAGGCGGTTGTCGACGTAAGCCGCCAGCAGCGGGGTGTCGTTCCCTTTTTCCAGCGACAGCATCTGCGCGACCTGCAGCAGGCTGGTGCCCTGGTTGACGAATAGGTTGGCGCCCGTGTTTTCGCAAAATATTTTTACGGTGTCGTTCATAATCATGTTTGATTGAGTAAAGATAAAACGTTGTAAAGCGTGAAACAAGTATATAAAGATACGGACTTCGGAAATAATATTCAAATAAAGAAGGTTTTTTAGGGACGCAAAGGCGTTCTTTATTGTGAATCCTTCATAATTTATTATCTTTGCACCGCTTTGTTGTCAAAGCTCTATAAATAATGTCTAACGTATTAATTTGCAAAACACACAAATGACAGCTAACAACGAAAATCAGGAAAAGAAAAAAGCCGCTCAACCGGTGGCAGCCGCTCCCGTAAATCTCGACTCGTTCGATTGGGATGCTTACGAACACGATCTGGGAGTTTACAACGACTCTAAGGAAAACATCGAGGCCAAATACGACCAAACGCTCTCGAAAGTGCAGGTCGGCGAAGTGGTCGAAGGTACCGTGATCGGTCTGAACAAGCGCGAAGTGGTCGTGAACATCGGTTATAAATCGGAAGGCATCATTCCGATCGGCGAATTCAGATACAATCCCGAACTGGCCGTAGGCGAGAAAGTGGAAGTTTACGTAGAGAGCGCCGAGGATAAGAAAGGCCAATTGCTCCTTTCGCACAAAAAGGCGCGTCAACTGCGTTCGTGGGATCGCGTGAACGAGGCCCTCGAAAAAGACGAAGTGATCAAGGGTTACATCAAGTGCCGCACCAAGGGCGGTATGATCGTCGACGTATTCGGCATCGAAGCGTTCCTGCCGGGTTCGCAGATCGACGTGAAACCGATCCGCGATTACGATATCTATGTGGATAAAACGATGGAATTCAAGGTCGTGAAGATCAACCAGGAGTTCCGCAACGTGGTTGTTTCGCATAAAGCACTGATCGAGGCCGAGCTCGAAGCGCAGAAGAAGGAGATCATGTCCAAGCTCGAAAAAGGACAGATTCTCGAAGGTACCGTCAAGAACATCACTTCTTACGGCGTATTCATCGACCTGGGCGGCGTAGACGGTTTGATCCACATTACCGATCTGAGTTGGGGCCGCGTGAACCATCCCGAAGAGATCGTTCACCTGGACGAAAAGCTCAATGTCGTGATCCTCGACTTCGACGATGCCAAAAAACGTATCGCTCTGGGTCTGAAGCAGCTTTCTCCGCATCCGTGGGATGCCCTGGATACCGAACTGAAAGTCGGCGACAAGGTAAAAGGCAAAGTGGTGGTTATGGCCGATTACGGCGCGTTCATCGAAATTGCTCCGGGCGTAGAAGGTCTGATCCACGTTTCGGAAATGTCGTGGAGCCAACACCTGCGTTCCGCTCAGGAATTTATGAAGGTGGGCGACGAAGTGGAAGCCGTTATCCTGACGCTCGACCGCGAAGAACGCAAGATGTCGCTCGGCATCAAGCAGCTTACTCCCGATCCGTGGGCCGATATCGAGAAGAAATACGCCGTCGGTTCGAGACATACCGCCAAAGTGCGTAACTTTACCAACTTCGGCGTGTTCGTGGAGATCGAAGAAGGTATCGACGGCCTGATCCACATTTCGGATCTGAGTTGGACGAAGAAGATCAAGCATCCGGCCGAATTTACGCAGATCGGCGCTGAGATCGAAGTGGTCGTTCTCGAAATCGACAAGGACAACCGTCGTCTGAGCCTCGGTCACAAACAGCTCGAGGACAATCCGTGGAACGCGTTCGAAGCGCAGTTCGCCGTCGATTCGATCCACCAGGGAACCGTTTCCGAACTGACCGAAAAGGGCGCCATTATTTCGCTGGGCGACAACGTGGAAGGTTTTGCCGGTTCCAGGCAGTTGGTGAAGGAAGACGGGACGACCGCCAAAGAGGGCGAAACGCTCGATTTCAAGGTGCTCGAATTCTCGAAAGCTACCAAGCGGATTCTGTTGTCGCACACCCGTATTTTCGAAGAGGTGAAAAAACAGGAGGCGCAGGCAGAAAAGAACGAACGCCGTAAGGCCGACGACGCAGCGAAGGAATCCGTGAAGAAGATCAACGCGTCGGTCGAAAAGACGACTCTCGGCGACATCTCTTCGCTGGCCGAACTGAAAGCTCGTATGGAAGAGAGCGCAGCCGAAGCCAAACCGAAAAAAGAAGCTGAAAAGGCCGAATAATATGAATTACTATGACGTTTCGGGTTACCATATTGGGTAGCGGTTCGGCTCTGCCGACTCCGAGACGGAATCCCTCTGCTCATGTACTGAACGTACATGAGCAGTTTTTTTTGGTCGATTGCGGGGAGGGAACCCAGGCCCGGTTGATGAGCTGCGGGATCAACCCGCTGAAAATAAATGCGGTATTTATTTCGCATCTGCATGGCGATCATGTTTACGGGCTTTTCGGGCTGATTTCGACACTCGGGCTGACGGGGCGCCGCACGCCGTTGCAGATTTTCGCGCCGCGGCCGTTCGACGAGATCCTGGCGGCCCACCGGCGTTATTTCGATACGGAGTTGCCGTATGAAATCCAATGGAACGAAGTGCGGACGCGCCGCAGCGAGTTGATTTACGAGAACAAAGTGCTCGAAGTCCGTTCGGTGCCGCTGCGTCACCGGGTGCCCGCCGCCGGATTCCTGTTTCGGGAGAAGACGCCGCCGCTGAATGTCCGCAAAGAGGCGGTCGCGCGGTATGGGCTCGGGATCGCGCAGTGTGTCGCCGCCAAACGCGGCGAGGATGTCGCGCTGGACAGCGGCGAGACGATTCCGAAAGGGGAACTTACCTATTTGCCTTACCGGGGGCGCAGTTACGCCTACCTGAGCGATACGCTGCCTTCGGCGCGTGCGGCCGGGCTGGTCGGGGGGGTCGATCTGCTGTATCACGAAGCGACTTTCGCCGCCGGGGATAAAGCGTTGGCCCGACAGACCGGGCATTCGACGACGGTGCAAGCTGCGCAGGTCGCGGAGAAAGCCGGCGCGCGCCGGTTGCTCATCGGACACTTTTCGTCCCGGTATAAGGATGAGAGCCTGCTCGTAGAAGAGGCCCGCGGCATATTCGCAGCGGCGGAAGCCGCCGTCGAAGGGGCGAGTTACGAGATTCCGCTTAAACGGGAGCCGTAAGCGGACGGTCGCCGCCGTGTCCGGGCGATTGCCGGCGGGACAGTTTGCGGTAGCGGCGGTAATAGAGCCATGCGGCGATACTGAGTCCGAAGATGAACCCGATCCACAGGCCCGAAGGCCCTATGCCGAGCGTGAAGGCACACAGGTAGCCGACCGGCAGGTTGATCAGCAGGTAGGAGACGAACGAGTAACTCATCAGTACCGCTACGTCCTGCATACCGCGCAATACGCCTACCAGGATGATCTGCAAACTGTCGGACAGTTGGTACAGCCCGGCGAAGATAAAAAGCTGGCCCGCGATGGCCACGACGGCCGCATCGTCGGTGAACAGCATCGGGATCCGGTATCGGAACAGGATCAGGCAACTCATCGTGACGACCGCGAAAGCGAGCCCCAGATGACACGAACCGGCGGCGGCGAGCCGTATGCCTTGCCTGTCTTTGCGACCGTAGGCATGACTGACCAGGATGGTAGTCGCCGTCGAAATGCCGACCTGCATCATGTAGGCCATCGTGCCGACCGACAGTACGATCTGGTGTGCGGCCAGTTCCGAAGGGCCGATCCAGCCCATCATGATCGACGACAGGGCGAAAGCCATCACTTCCAGCACGACCTGCACCGAAATGGGCAGTCCGACCGACAGCAGTCGGCGGATGTTTCTCCACGTTTGGACGGTACGGGAAAAGAAGGCGAAATAGCGGCGCACCGACTGGTTCCACAGGAAGTAGGCCAGCATGAACAGCGGCATACAGATCCGTGAAATCAGCGTGGAGAGTCCCGCCCCGGCGGCTCCGAGTTCCGGAAATCCGCCTTTGCCGAATATCAGCAAATAGTTGAATACGATGTTGATTGCGTTGGCGATCAGCACGACGGCCATGCCGGTGCGCGTATTTCCGACTCCTTCCAGGAATTGCTTGAAAGAGAGGTAGACCATATAGGGAATGATGCTCCATGCCAGGTAACGGTAATAAGGAACGGCCAGCCGCACCACCTCCGGCGATTGTCCCATGTATTCCAGCAGGTCGCCCAGCATCCACAGAACGCCGAATAGCAGCAGACCGACCAGCGAGTAGAGTACCAGCGCGTTTTGCAGCAGTCCTGCGGTGGTGCGGATTTTCCGCTGCGCATAGGCTTCGCCGGTCAGCGGCGTCAGGCCGAGCGACAGACCGGTGCCCCAGAACAAGAAGATCGTGAAGACGGCCCCGCCAAACGATACCGCCGCCAGCGGCAGCGCGCCCAGCCGAGCGACCATCAGGTTGTCCGACAGTTGTACGATGACCTGACCGATCTGAGACAGCACGACCGGACCGGCCAGCGCGAGGTTGGCTTTGTATTGCGGGATCCACTTGCGGAGGCTGGCGGTACGGTTCATGCGGTTGCGGTTTGCGGAGTGCAAAGGTAGGTCGAATCTTTCGGATTGGCAACCGAAGCGCCGGGGACGACATAAAAAAGAGGCGGAAACCATTGGTTTCCGCCTCTTCGTGAGTTCGATAGAAGGTGTTTATCCGGTTCAGGAGGCCATGGTGCGCGTTTCGTTTCCGGGAACCACCGTGAATTTGATCTGACCGTTTTTGCAGTCGACCGTGATCCGGTCGCCCTCGTGCACCTCGCCCGATATGATCAGTTCGGCCAGCGGGTCTTCCACTTTGTCGAGCAACACCCGTTTCAGCGAGCGGACTCCGTAGTGCGGGTCGTACCCTTCGCGTACCAGACACCGTTTGGTCGCGTTGTTCACTTCGACCATGTAACCCTGGTCGGCGATCCGTCTGTTCAGGCTGCCGAGTTCGATGTCGATGATCCGCAGGACGTCTTTTTCGGTCAGGGTTCCGAACGTTACGATGTCGTCGATCCGGTTGATGAATTCCGGGGCGAAGTTCCGTTCGAGGTTCTTGCGGTAGAGCGACTCCCTGTTCCGGTCGTCGGACGTCGGCTTGCGGGTCGTATTGTAGCCTACGCTTTTGCCGCGTTGCATAACCTCCCGCGATCCCACGTTCGAGGTCATGATGATGATCGTATTGCGGAAATCGATCAGGCGTCCCAGTCCGTCGGTCAGTCGGCCTTCGTCGAAAATCTGCAGCATCAGGTTGAATATGTCGCTGTGCGCTTTTTCGATCTCGTCGAACAACAGTACGCAGTAAGGGCGGCGCCGTACTTTTTCGGTTAGTTGTCCTCCTTCGCCGTAGCCGACGTAGCCCGGAGGCGAACCGATCAGGCGGCTTACGTTGTGCTTCTCGGAATATTCGCTCATGTCGATGCGGATCATCGCTTCCTCGCTATCGAACAGGTATTTGGCCAGTTGTTTGGCAACATGGGTCTTGCCGACGCCGGTCGGCCCGACGAACATGAATACGCCGATCGGACGGTTGGCGTCCTTCAGCCCGGCCCGGCTGCGGCGGATGGCCCGCGTTACGCGGGAAACGGCCTCGTCCTGTCCGATGACGACCGATGCGAGGTGAGCGTCCATCTCTTTGAGCCGGCGCTGTTCGCTGTCCGAAATGCGCGTTACCGGAATACCCGTCATCGAAGCGACCACTTCGCAGATCGCCTGCTCGTCGATCTCTACCGGACATCGGGTCATCTGCTCTTTCCACTGCGTTTCCATCTCTTGCAGGCGGCTGCGCAGCGCGCTTTCACGGTTTTTCAGCGTGGCGGCCGCGTCGTAATTCTGCATTCGGATCGCTCGGTTCTTTTCGGCGCATACCGTCTCGACGTCGCGTTCCATCGAGGCCAGCGGTTCGGGCGTCTTGACTTTGAACACGTGGGCGCGGCTGCCCGCTTCGTCCATCACGTCGATCGCTTTGTCCGGGAAGAAGCGGTCGGGCACGTAGCGTTGCGTCAGGTGGACGCAGGCTTCCAGCGCCGCTTCGGTATAATGAACGCAGTGGTGCGATTCGTAGTGTTTCTTGATGTTGTTCAGCATACACAGCGTCTCTTCGGCCGACGGCTGTTCCACGATGATCTTCTGAAAACGCCGCTCCAGCGCGCTGTCGCTCTCGATATTTTCGCGGTATTCGCTCAGGGTGGTGGCTCCGATGCACTGCAGTTCGCCCCGGGCCAGCGCCGGTTTCAGGATGTTGGCCGTGTCGAGCGACCCTTGCGTGCTGCCGGCGCCGACGATCGTGTGGATTTCGTCGATAAAGAGGATCACGTCGCTGCCGGAGAGTTCCTTCAGCAACAGGTTGATCCGTTCTTCGAACTGTCCGCGGTATTTCGTCCCTGCGACCAGCGAGGCGACGTCCAGCGAGAAGATCCGTTTGTGCAGCAGTGCGTGCGGGACTTTCTTCTGCGTGATCCGCAGCGCCAGCCCTTCGATGATGGCCGACTTCCCGACGCCCGCTTCGCCGATCAGCACCGGGTTGTTCTTTTTGCGCCGGCCGAGGATCTGGATCACCCGTTCGATTTCGGCGTCCCGGCCGATCACCGGGTCGAGTTTGCCTTCGGCCGCGCAGTTGGTCAGGTCGACGCCGAACTGGCCGAGCATACTGTCTTTGGCCGCCGGTTGCCCGTCGGTCACGGCGATACGCATTACTCCCGATACGAGTCGTTCGGGGTGTTCTCCGTTCTCTTCGCCGAGCAGCGAGAGATATTGCATATCCTCGTAGTAGTCCTCGTTGGGAGGCATGTCGCCGAGGTAGGAGACGATTTTTTCCGAAGTCACATTGTACAGCACCAGTATCCGCGAGCTGCGCGAGCTGCGGTCGTCGACGATGACCTGCAACAGGTGTCCCGTGTTACAGGTGTCCTGCACCATGCAGGGGCCGGACATACGCATCTGCTCGAGCAGCGCGTTTTCGTCGAAACGGACGTCCGGACAGGAGATGTTGAGCGGGGTGTCCGGCAAAACGACCGGGCCCAGTTCCCGTTCGAGACGTATTTTGATCTGATAAAGTTCCCATTCTTTCAGCAACCTTTTCAGCAGGTGAGATGCGTGCCCTCCTTCCTGTTTCAAGATAGCCAGAAACAGGTGGTCGAGGGTTACCTCATCGGCGTGACGTCGGCGTGCTTCGCGGCATCCTGCCGCAAAAACAGCCTCCAGCGTCTTTGTTTGCTTTACTTGCATAGCGTTTTCTCTAATTTTAATTTCGTGAAGATAACGCCGGAATATTCGGGTTTATTATGATGTCGGACGCCGGGGCCATTCTCCGACTTCCAGCTCCCGGATGTCCTCACCGTCGATTACGAGCCGTATGGCCGTCCTTACCTGGTGAAAGCCAGCAATCCCTGCGGCCCCGGGATTGATATGAAGAAGACTGTTTTTTTTATCGTACATTACCTTCAGAATGTGGGAATGTCCGCATACGAAGATTTTCGGCCGGTGCATCCGCAGTTGCATTTCCACCCCGGAAGCATAGTGCCCGGGATAGCCGCCGATGTGGGTTATCATCACCGGAACCTGTTCGCATTCGAACAGCTCCCACCGCCGGAATGCCACGCGCGTCTGCCCTCCGTCGATGTTGCCGTACACGCCGTGCAGCGGCCTGAAGGCGGCAATGGCGTCGGCCGTTTCGATGGAGCCGAAGTCTCCGGCATGCCATAGTTCGTCGACGTCTTCGAAAAATTTCCGAAGAGGCTGATCGAAAATACCATGCGTGTCCGAGAGAATTCCTATGCGTTTCAAAGCCGGTGCGATCTTAAAAATTGTGCGGGAAAACGATTACCTTTGTAAAGATAACATTTTTTCTTTATGCAGACAAATATACCATTGGCGGAACGGTTGCGTCCGCAGTCGCTCGACGACTACGTCGGACAGGCCCATCTGGTCGGCGGCGGCGGGGTGTTCCGCCGCTTTCTGGAGACGGGCAACGTGCCGTCGTTTATCCTGTGGGGACCGCCGGGAGTCGGCAAGACGACGCTGGCGCGGCTGGTGGCGACGGCTCTCGACCGGAAGTTTTTCACGCTGTCGGCGGTCAATTCCGGCGTGAAAGAGGTGCGCGAAGTGATCGAGCAGGCCCGCAAGAGTCATTTCTTCAATACGCCGGCGCCGTTCCTGTTTATCGACGAAATCCACCGTTTCAACAAGTCTCAGCAGGATTCGCTGCTCGGCGCCGTCGAGCAGGGCGTGATTACGCTGATCGGCGCGACGACCGAAAATCCGTCGTTCGAAGTGATCTCGCCGCTGTTGTCGCGTTGTCAGGTCTATGTGCTGAAAGCGATGGAGGACAGCGATCTGCAACGATTGCTGGATCGCGCCGTCGCTGCCGACACGGTGCTCCGGGAGCGGGGCGTGCGGGTCGAACAGACCGGGGCGCTGTTCCGTTTCAGCGGAGGAGACGCCCGCAAGCTGCTGAACATTATCGATATTCTCTGCAATGCTACCGAGGGAGAGATCGTCATTAACGACGAAAACGTGACCGAATGTTTGCAACAAAATATCGCTTTGTACGATAAAAACGGCGAACAGCACTACGACGTAATCTCGGCTTTTATCAAATCGGTGCGCGGCAGCGATCCGAACGCGGCGATCTATTATCTCGCGCGGATGCTCGCCGGCGGCGAAGACCCGAAGTTCATCGCCCGGCGGCTGGGGGTCCTGGGGTCGGAAGATATCGGTCTGGCCAATCCGAACGGGCTGTTGCTGGCCAACGCCTGTTTCGAAACGGTGCACAAGGTCGGTATGCCGGAAGCCCGCATCCCGCTGGCCGAGGCGACGATTTACCTGGCTACCAGTCCCAAGAGCAACTCGGCCTACCTGGCGATCGACCGGGCGTTGAAATTCGTGAATCAGGATACGACGAACCATCCCGTCCCGCTGCACATCCGCAATGCGCCGACCAGGCTGATGAAAAATCTCGGCTACGGCGACAACTACAAGTATGCGCACGACTTCGAGGATCACTTCGCCGACCAGGAGTTCATGCCGCAGGGCATGGAAGGCCGCCGGTTCTACGATCCGGCCGACAACCCGAAAGAGCGCGAAATCGAACAGCGGATCAAAAAACTCTGGAAAGGAAAGTATTGATAGTTAGAAGTAAATCTTCATAATATGGTATTTAAAAAAACACCTTAGAAATATTCTTTTCCGATTGTTTAATGCCGCAAAAGGTTTTTTTTCAGTTCTTTTTGCGGTATTTTATTTTGCTTTTTGCGAAAGGATAATATAACTTTAGAGACAAACCAATATAAGAATGCCTATGGATGAAGTAGAAATGTAGGAGAGAAAGCGTATGTGAAATCAAAATTGATTGAAATAGTTGTATAATCTTATTAATTAAAAAAAAAATGAGAATGAGAAGTTTAATGGTAATGTCTACAATTACCTGTGTAATCGCGGTAATGGTGTTTAGTCTGAGTAATATTTTTGAATCTGAAAATGGTCAAGATTTATTTTCGGCTAATGTAGTCGCATTGACAAATGGTGAAGAAAGCGAAACCGGGCAAAATTGTCGTACGGTATTAGATCAGGTCACGTACACGATGCCATGTAATGGTGTAACGAAAGTTGTGTCTATAGAAATTATCCATACATGTGTAGGGCAGGATAAAGGATCTTGTATGTCAGGAAGTATATATACTTTTTTTGATTGTGAAGGATATATGCAATCCACTAATGATTATACGAGAGTAATCGTTTGTGGCTGATTTCGGTCGAGTGGGGTCGAAGCGTTTGTTGGGAAAGACTCTCTAAATGTGTAAAAATGAAGTTTTCTTTCTTTTGTATTTGTTTGTTCGTCTTCTGGATTTCTTGTTCTACGAATTCCGGGACGAGTGGGGTTTTACGGAATGACAGTCTGTATGTTGTCGATGTCGATCATGCGGAGCGAGAAAAAGTGTTATTCATGTCTTCGTTATTTCAAAAAGCGAATGCTATTGTTCTGGACACATCGGTGTGGATAGGAAGTCTTGACAAAATACAAGGTTTGAATAATCGCATCTTTATATTAGATAGACATCAAGCTAAAGGAGTATTTGAATTTACGCGTGACGGTGTATTCGTACGGCAGATCGGAAGTCGGGGGAATGGGCCGGGCGAATATATCGTTCCGGGTGATTTTTCACTGGATATGGTGAACGGTCGGATTTATATACTCGACGATCAAAAACAAACGATCAGTCAATACAATATCTCCGATGGGAAATTCCAGAAAACAATTGCATTGGACAAAGAGTCCGGGATTCGGAGCCATCGGATACAGTGGGCAGACGGATCATTGTTTGTAGATCTGTATTGTTTTGATGAGCAACCGGCTACGGATGGTTTGTTGCGGCGAATTGATCTTTCGACAGCAAAGAGTGATGGTGTTTATATGAGTTCGGCATACAATAAACAATGGCACGATCCGGAACGGATAGATAGTAAAGTTTTTTATCCGGGAGAGAAGAATGCGTACCGATTCGTGAAACAGTTTATGGATACTGTATTTTATATCGGTTCCCAAGGAGTAATGCCTTATATGGCTTTGCAAAGCGAGGATCTGTTACGTCCGCAGGATTTAAAAGTTGTGGATATGAATTCCCGATTACCGCTGGAGGCACAACTTTTTCAGACGAAAAAGATCTATGGTATCCATGATTACAGGGAACATAATCATGTTATTTATTTTCGGTATATGAAGGGAGGAACGATTGTTTTTGTTGCGTTCGACACCAGAACGGGGAATACGACGTTATTTGATTTAATGACGGATGACCTGCTTTTTAGTGAAAATGCACAGACATTAATGCCGCAATTCGGTTGTTCGACAGGTGAGGGTGAATATTATTATTTTAATAATGCCCCTTTTATAAATTTGAAAGGATGGGTTGAAGGTGGGGTGCTGTCTCCGACATTGGAAGGGCTAGATAAATTGAAAGTTTTAAATGAAAATTCGAATCCCGTGATATTTTATTATGAGTATAAGAATTAATGGTCTTTGAAAGGTGTTTAGCCTGGCCGGCGTTTTGATTTAGTGTCGGGGGGGGCGGTATCGTCCTAACGGTAAAAGCATTGCAAAAACGACTTTTTGCAATGCTTTTATTTTGTTTTTCGCTTCTAAAAGAGTAACTTCACGAAAGTTTGGCAGGATACTGCTATATATAAATGTCTGCGCGGATTATGAGGAAACTTTTATGGGTATTGTCGCTTGTCGTACTGCTTTTTTCGTGCGGCGATCGCGATACGGTCGTTATGGCGAAGCGAGCTTTCCCGCAGGAGAAAAAGATCCGGGCCGTCCGTATTCCGGCGGGTGAAACGATGAATCCCGGACACATGCTGCAAAAGGGAGATTATCTTATCATTGAGAGTATTCTGTCTCCGAAAATGCTGTTCGTTTACTCCGCTCCCGATTTACGGTTTGTTTGTGCGACCGGGAATAAGGGAAACGGGCCCGATGAGTTTCCGAGTATCCCCTTTCTGATAGATTCGCAAACCGACAGCATATATGTGTTCGGTTACGGTCTTCGGTATCTCAAGTCGATGGCAGTCGATTCCGCTGCCGGTGTCCGTCTCACCGAACGGTACGCTCTCCTTTTTCACGAGGCTTTTAACAGTATGCATTTGTTGAAGGATTCCGTGCTGGTTTATCAGACCGTTATGCCTCCCCAGTATTCGATTAAAAAGTACAATCTGAGGCAAAACGAGATGATCGGCGAATTGAAAATGGAAAGAGAGAGTCCTCAAGAGGAACTTGCGTGGGATCTTAGCAGGGGCAAGATGGCTGCGAACGATTCTGTAATCGTTTATGTATATCTGTATAAAAATCAGATCGATCTGTACGATCTGGAAACTCTGGAATTGAAGAAGCGGATTGTGGGGGAGTATAAGCCTCAGCAGCCGACGTTTAAAGATGAAGAATTGTATTATGTAAGCGCCTTTGCCGGTAAAAAATATTTTTATGCTCTGTTCAAAGGCGAGCGGAATGCGGAAGGTAAAAATCCGAGCAATACGATCGAGGTGTACGATTACGACGGCAATCCGGTCGCTCTGTACCGGTTCGATATACCGCCGTTGTATTTTTATCCGGACGAAAAAAACAATTGTATCTACGCCACGCATCCTTCCTGCATGGATACGTTGCTCCGGTATGATTTGTAGGACGGCTGCCCGGTCGGCGGGAGGGAAAGTGACGATTACGTATTTTTTGCTGTGACCGGCTGGAACCGTACAGCATTTTATCGAACTGATCGGAACGTTTGCCGACGGTTTTATTCATCCGGCAGGGTTTTGTATTTATAGAAAAATATCACGGGATTGGCATCGTCCTTCATTTTTTTCAATTTATCCGATTTGTTTAAGTTTTTGGAAAATAGATTCAGGGAAAAGCCCTCCATGAAATTTCCTATTGCATTTGTATTGACATAATAATATACACCCTCGTTACCGGCGCAGCCGAACTTAGGAAACCATACGTGCGTATTATCTTTTTCAAAAAGCAGGTCGTCGGCAATCGTGTCGTATAGTTTCGTTTCGTTCGTTTCCGTATCGTACGTAGTAAAAGTCGAAGTCAGGCCGTTGCGATATACGAAGTAGATACGACCGTCGTGTTCGAAATAGCTGTTGATATCGAAAATCTTATTTTTTGAAAATATGTAATCGAATACCGAATGGATTGGAGCGTCTTTTTCAATCGATTCTATATCTTCCGCGGTCATGATATCTTCGCTTTGCAAAGAAAGGTAAGGCATTACCTTTTCGCGGCTGATGTAAATAATGGTATTCATGAATACTTGCATGAACCGTGAAGATTCTTCGTTCACGGTGTAAAAAACATGGTCATGGATATAACTGGGATTCTTCCATCCTTTGTTGTACTGCGTTGCATTTAAAAAAGTACTTTGTTGTTTGCCTTTGCAGGTGTCTAATTTTTGTAATAAAAAGTCCCGTTTCGATGGAGCCAACGTATATACGTCCGTGAAAATAACTCCGTCGTTATATTGGATGTGGTAACTTCTTATTGGATCGTTTTTATTGATTTCGAAATGTCCGAGATACTTGCCCGATGTCATTTCGTATTTATTGATCCGTTGTCTTGGCCCGTCGAGAATGTAGATGATTCTGTTTTTCTGATCCAAGGTGAAATCGAAGGGTTTTATGTATTCTCCGGGACCGGAACCGATGTTTCCTATTTGCTGAATATAGTTTCCGTTGCGCGAATATTTAAAGACGCCTTTGGAAATATTGATGTCCAAAATATAAATGATGCTGTCGTCCGCTTGTATTTTGTCTATATTTCCGATGACTTTCTCTTCCGAGTCGAGAATTATAGTTTCCAAATCACAGAAAATAGATGAGAATACAAACGATCGTTCCTTTGTTGAATGATCGAGGTCGATTGAGTATAAATTTTTGTTTTCCATGAGATTATCGTCCTGCCGCGGGCCTGAGCAGGACGATAATAAAAAACATATCGAAAATAAGCGAATGAAATGATCGAGTACGGATTTAGCGTTTTTTAGATCAAGCATGTTTAACCTTTGATTAGTTGCAATAGATAACTTCTACATTTTGCGATCCCCCCTGTCCGGTTTCCTTGGCAATCGTAGGTGTAATAAGTATATCCTTCCCAGCAACTGCCTCCGTTGCCGGCTTGGCACATATCCGTAAATGTCGTAAGCGTAGTTGCATGATTCCGCTGCAATTCGTTTTGATATTTTAATTGATGTCTTTATGAAGTATTCATTTGTGATATGAATGTATAACAAATGTATAACAAATGCAAATTAATATGTTTCGATTAACAGTTCTGGTGTCAAAGCGAAAATTAGTGGTTTTTGTAAAAAGGTCGGCTTGATTGAGGTTTTGCCTATTTTATCCGTATAAAAAAAAGCCGTAAACGGGCTTCTCCGGATGCGGTTTGCGGGGGGTATTTGTCGTATCGGGAGGTTTTGTTATCTTTACCGGATAAAATTCCGAGGATATGAACGAAGTGCTGAACCGAATTCCGAATATCAAACATACCGGCAGCGGCATGTTTTTCCTGATGGCCGGACCTTGCGTCGTCGAGGACGCGGATATGTTGAAAACCGTGGCCGAAACAGCCTGCCGGATCACCGAGCGGCTGCGTATTCCCTATATATTCAAAGCGTCGTACCGCAAGGCGAACCGTTCGCGGCTCGACTCGTTCAGCGGGATCGGCGATGAAAAGGCGCTGAAACTGCTGGCCGACATCCGGCGCGGATTCGGCGTGCCGGTAGTGACCGATATCCACAACCCGGAAGAGGCTGCGATCGCCGCCGAATACGTCGACGTGTTGCAGATACCGGCTTTCCTGTGCCGCCAGACCGATCTGCTGGTTGCCGCCGCGAAGACCGGCAAGGTCGTCAATATCAAAAAGGGACAATTTCTCGCTCCGGAAGCGATGTCCTTCGCCGCCGGGAAAGTCCGCGATGCGGGCAATCCGAACGTGATGCTGACCGACAGGGGCACGACCTTCGGTTATTACGACCTGATCGTCGATATGCGCGGCATCCCTGCGATGCAGAACCTCGGTTATCCCGTGGTTATGGACATTACCCATTCGTTGCAGCAGCCCAACCAGACGAGCGGCGTGACCGGCGGGCAGCCCGAAATGATCGAAACCATTGCGCGCGCATCGGTCGCGGCCGGCGTCGATGGTCTTTTTATCGAAACGCATCCGAACCCGGCCATTGCGAAAAGCGACGGGGCGAATATGCTGGCGCTGGATCGACTGGAAAGTCTTCTCGAACGGCTGGCGCGGATTCGGGAGACGATCAACGCATTCGGAAAATAGTCTTCGGACGGAGTGCCGCGCGGCGGCGCCCGTTCGTAAAATGACCATAAAAACCTCTTTCCGGACATTGCGCGTTCGCGGGAAGGAAAGTAATTTTGCGGAATGAAAAAAAATTGGAAAGTCATTGCGGTTTCCGCGGGCGGGGTGTTGGTGCTCGCCGTACTCGTTGTTTTGGCGCTGAACCGCAGCGGAGCGCCGTCCGAATCCGACGCCCTCGTTGATGTGCCTCAGGAAGATACGACCGTCCTGCTTTACGGAATCGACGTCGGGAAATACGACCTTGCCGAGAATACCGTGGAATTCGGCGAAACGATCGGGCAGATTTTCGGTCGTTACGGCGTGGGGCCCGGCCTGGTCGATCAGATTGCCCGGAAGTCGGAGCCCGTGTTCAGCCTGCGCGGGATCAAGGCGGGGCAGAAATATACCACCTTCCAGACGAAAGACTCGGCGGCCCGGCTGGCCTATTTCGTGTACGAGGCTTCGATGACCGATTACCTGGTGTTCGACCTGAGCGGGGATTCGGTGCGGGTCTATATGGATACGAAGAACGTGACCGTCAAACGGCGGATGAAGACGGCCACCATTACGTCGTCTTTGTGGAATTGCATGATCGACAATGGGATGAGTCCGATGCTGGCGATGGATCTGTCGGATATTTACGCCTGGTCAATCGACTTTTTCGGGATTCAGGAAGGCGATAACTTTACGGTGATCTATGACCAGAAATACGTGGATACGGTTGAAATCGGTCACGGGACGATCTGGGGCGCGCGATTCGAACACGGCGGAAAGAACTATTATGCGATCCCGTTCATGCAGGACGGCAAAGTGAGTTACTGGGACGAACAGGGGCAGAGCCTGCGTAAGAACCTGCTGAAAGCTCCGTTGAAATACAGCCGGATCAGTTCGCGCTTTTCGGCTTCGCGGCTGCACCCGATATTGCGTATCCGGCGTCCGCACTACGGGGTGGATTACGCCGCGCCTTCCGGTACGCCGGTCGTAGCGGTCGGAGACGGCGTGGTGATCGCCAAAGGATATGGCGGCGGAGGCGGTAATACGTTGAAAATTAAACACAATTCGGGACAGTTGGTTTCGGGCTATCTGCATTTGAAGGGGTATGCGAAAGGGATTAATAAGGGAACCCGAGTGCGTCAGGGACAGTTGATCGGTTACGTCGGTGCGACGGGATTGGCCACCGGGCCGCACCTGGATTTCCGGTTGTGGCGCAACGGGACGCCGATCGACCCGTTAAAAGTGCCCACCGAGCCGGCCGAACCGGTTCGCGCCGCCAACAAGCAGGCGTTCGACGGAGTCCGCGACCGGATCATGGCCGAGTTGAACGGCACGTTGGCCGATAGCCTGAAAGTCACGTCGTTCGCTCCGGCCGCCGATACGTCGCGCGCGGCGAACCCCGATTCGGTGAAACAGACTCCGGCCCGATGATCGACGAACGGATCGCGAAATTTCTCGCGGAGCATCATGTGCTGACGCTGGCGACGGAGGATGAGGAGGGGCCGTATTGTTGCAACTTGTTTTACGTTTACCTGCCGCAGCGCAACTGGTTCGTGGCGACTTCGGCCGCCGATACGCTGCATGTGCGGCAGGCGACGCGGAATCCGCGGGTCGCCGCGTCCGTGGTGCTCGAAACCTCGGTCGTCGGCAAGGTGCGGGGATTGCAGTTGCGCGGTACGATGGCACGGCCGGAAGGGGAGGAGCGTCGGGTCGCCCGGAATGCTTACCTCAGGCGGTTTCCGTTTGCGGCGGTGATGGATCTGGAGCTGTGGATCATCCGCCCCGTTTTTTTCAAGTACACGGACAACCGGCTCGGTTTCGGAAAAAAAATAATATGGGAAAACGATACGAACAGTTGAATTGAATACGCTGAAAGACAAACGAATTACGGTTACCGGAGGAACCGGATTGGTGGGTAGTCACCTCGTTGCCGAACTGCTCCGCGCCGGGTGCACGGTGAGGATGTTGGTACGCGATATAAAGCGGCAACAGTTGTTGCACCGGACGCTGGAGCGCATGGGTGTTTCGTCTTTTTACGACCGGATCGAATTTCGGGAAACGGCGCTGAATAACCCGCATGCGCTGCGTGAAGCGGTGGAGGGAACCGACGTGCTGTTCCACTGTGCGGCGCAGGTTTCTTTCGATCCGGAAAGGTCGGACGAAATTATCGTTGCGAATACCGAACTGGCGACGCATGTCGTGAACGCCTGCCTCGACAGCGGAGTCGGCTTGCTGGTGCATGTCAGTTCCGTGGCGACGCTCGGCCCGGCCCGGCCCGGGGAGAAGCTGGTCGATGAAACGTGCATACCGGACAGTCTGGTCGGATTGTCGGCCTATTCGGTCAGTAAGTTTTATGCGGAAAATATCGTCCGGCGGGGCGCCCTGCAGGGGTTGCGGACGGTTGTCGTCAATCCGTCGATCGTTATCGGCGAAGGGGACTGGAAATCGGGAAGTTCCCAGTTGATCGCATTCGGTGCCCACGGGAACTTTTTCTATACGAAAGGCGTAAAGGGGTACGTGGATGTCCGGGACGTGGCGCGGGCGACGGTTTTGTTGGCCGAAGTGCCGGAAGCTGTCGGACAGCGGTATATTCTTTCCGCCGAAAACCTTCCGTTCAAAGCGTTTTTTTCGATCGTCGCCGAGACGGCCGGCCGCCGTTTGCCGCGCATTTGTATCGGAACCCGTGCGCTGAACCTGGCCGCCGTCGCCGAGCGGGAACTTCGGCGGGTGACCCGGCACAAGCAGCTCCTGTCCGAATCGATCCTGTCCAGCGCCGTCAGCAGTTCGTATTACAGCAATGAAAAGGTGTTGCGGACGCTCGATTTCGAATTTACCCCGGTGCAGGAGACGCTGCGAAGAGTCACCCGGGCCTATCTGGAAGAGAAGAAGAGATGAACCGTATCGCTGTGATTATCGTGGCCGGAGGTAGCGGCTCGCGGATGGGCGCCGAGGTACCCAAGCAGTTCCTGGTGCTCGACGGGTTGCCGATCCTGATGCATACGATCCGGCGTTTCGCCGAGACGCTGGCGGATGCCCGGACGATCGTCGTACTGCCCGCAGCGCATATCGGCTATTGGCGGAACCTTTGCCGCGAATACGCTTTTACGACGCCGCATGAAGTCTGCGAGGGCGGAGCGACCCGTTTCGAGTCGGTGCGCCGCGGATTGGATCATGCGGGCGATGCCGGAATAGCGCCAGTCGCGATGGCTGCTTGTCGGCCGGGAAGTGATTCTGCGCGCCGTGCGGGATGCGCAGGCCTACGGGGCCGTGATTCCGGTCGTCGCACCGGTCGATTCGCTGCGGCGGATCGCGGACGGGGGCAGCAACATCGTAGACCGTTCTGCGTTCCGCATCGTCCAGACTCCGCAGGTTTTCCGCACGGAAATTCTCCGGAAAGCCTATCGACAGCCTTTTCGGGACTCTTTTACCGACGATGCGAGCGTGGTCGAGGCGGACGGCGGACGGATATATCTTTGCGAAGGTTCTTATATGAATATCAAAATTACTACGCCGGTCGATATCGTGACGGCCGAGGCGTTGCTGAAAGTCCGGTAGTACCGCCGCGTCAGTCCGTTCCGCCCGTACCCGTACCTTGGTCTTTTTAGAGAATCCGTGGATTACTGTTTGTGCATGAATTTTTTCTTGATCCAGCGCGGGAAGATGATCGCGCCGATGGCGAGGTAGGGGTAGTAAGTTACCCCGCGCCACAGCAGGGCGATCAGCGTGGCCGCTCCCAACTGCATCGCCGGCGAAACGCTGATCAGGTCGCTGCAATAGCTCGAAAATACGTATTCTGCGAAGCCGCTTCCGCCGGGGGTAGGCATCACCAGCATCATGATCCAGATCACCAGCTGCCGCGCGAACAGCAGGAATTGGTCGCTGACTGCGAAAAAGGCCATGATCAGCGCATTGGCCACCAGGTAGCGCGAACTCCACGACAGGAAGGTCGAAGAACACGCTTTCAGCCAAAATTTGTAGTTGTAGCGCCGGATTTCGTGCGACGAGCGGATGATGTCCGTGCCGGTCTGTCCGGCCGCATGGTACCAGCGGCGCAGGAATTTCAGTTTGAAAACTTTCAACAGCAGCCATTTCAGCCCGCGCGGATTGACGAACAGCCCGTACGAAAGCACCAGCACGAATCCCAGTTTCAGGAAATAGCCGGTCAGCGCGATTCCCATCAGGCTGCGCGTAAGCACTCCGGAAGAGGTCGAAACGTCGAAAAGTTCCGACGGGCCGACGATCAGTATCAGCAGCGGGAACATCACGATGAAATAGAGTTCGTCGAGGAACGAGGTGAGCATTACGATCGCCGAGCTGCGCCCGACGCTGATCCCTTCTTTGTGGACGTAGATGATCGCGACGCTGGTGCCCCCGACGGCCGACGGCGTGATCGCCGACGTGAACTCCCACAGCATGATGACGCGAAAAGCCTGCCGCCAGTTCAGGCTGCCCCCGCTCAGCACGCGTATGCGGATCATATAGCCCAGATCGCGGCCGAACATGAACAGCACGGCCATCAGCAGCCAGAACGCGGTATGCCATGTGAACGAAATGCCTGCGAAAACGGCCGGGTCGAAGTCGCGCCACAGCATATAGCCCACGACGCCCAGCCCGATCAGGATCGGATATATGGCATTGCTGAGCTTGATCTTGCCCAGCGGGCTTTTCTTTTCCGGTTGCCGTTCCACTTGCAGTCGTTTTTACGCTTACCTGTTCCTGTCGGCCTTCTCGTCGGAGGGAACCGTTTTGAAGAGTTTGTCGCCCCGGCGGATCAGCGTCGGAACCTTGATCGAGCAAAGAACGCCCTGCGGAGCCTCCTGCACGGGTTTCAACGCCACACGGATCTC
>OGRJ01001150.1_pt1 | contig 23314 bp, 19 predicted proteins | sample 1553411 | NCBI WGS metagenome assembly OGRJ01 (sample SAMEA2580084, study PRJEB22360) | human gut metagenome | biome: human gut; feature: human-associated habitat; material: faeces | place: Denmark | collected 2008/2010
CGCAGTAAATCAGCGGATTTCGAATATTTGGAGGATTGCGGGAGCAGCGTAGCTGGGTCGCAATCCGGGGTATCAAATGAGTGGCAAAAGACCTTTTGACACTCATATCATTATATATCTATTATCATTTGTCTTTATTTTTCTCCACAACATGTACATCCATCTGTGGATACGGAATGGAAATTCCGTTGGCATCAAAAGATTCTTTGATTTTCTCATTGAGGCGCCATTTGATCTTCCAGAATTTATCGGTGGGAACCCAGACGCGAAGCCCCATGACTACGGCGCTGTCAGCAAGTTCATCTACAAAGACCAGCATGTCTTTGTCCGATTTGGTTCCGGGATCTTCCTGTAAAATGTGCTGCAAAAGCTTTTTTGCTTTCTTAATATCGGAATCATAGGAAATTCCCACTTTGATTTCCAGGTTACGCAAATTCTGCGCAGTTACATTGATAATGGTGCTGTTGGATAATTTTCCATTTGGAATGATTACGTGCTTATTGTCAATGGTGATCAGGGTCGTATAGAACATCTCAACCTTATATACGGTTCCCTCCGTTCCACCAGCCTGATCCTGTATAATATAATCTCCTACCTGAAAGGGCTTAAACAAAAGCAGCATAACACCGCCAGACAGATTCTCCAGACCGCCCTGCAAAGCAAGACCAATGGTAACGCCGGCAGTTCCCAGAAGAGCTGCTACGGAAGATTCCTTCACACCGAAATTAGTAGCTATATTAAAAATCAGAATCAGATACAGCAAAAATTTTCCAAAAGAACAGATGAACTGGGCAACCCCCATGTCTATGCCGGCCTTTTCCATGGAACGCTTCGCAACCTTCAGCAGCCACTTGATCAGCTTTGTTCCCACATAAAACGCTACAATAGAAAGAACCACTTTCATTCCGAAGCTGATCAAATCCGGCATATGACCGTTAAAGTAAGCCTTGATCTGATCCCAGTTGGAGTTTACTTTATCCACTGTTTCCTGGACAGTCTCCTGAACTGCATTCTCTATAACCTGTCCTTCCAAATTCCCATCTCCTTTTTTCAGTCCTTTCTCACAAACAACTCTGTCCCTTATTATCCAAAAACAATTTCGTCCACCCCGCTCAAAATCGCAAAAGCGGCAGGAACTAATACCCATTTAAAACAGAGCAATCTGTCCTGTTTTCCACAGGAAATTCATTTTGGAAGCAAATTATCCACCGTCTACTGCAAGACTCTCCACAGTATCAACTGCGCTGCCAGAATTAACGGCACACCCAGGCGAAATTTCCACTTTCTGGTTTTATGATGAAAAAACTGCATTCCAAGAAGAGCCCCAGCGGAACCGCCAATGGCAGCCACCGCAAGAAGCTGAGCCTCTGGGATGCGCCACTGTTTTCTGATAGCTTTCTGCTTGTCCATGCCGTACATCCCGAAGGCTGCGATATTAACTAAAACCAGATACACAACAAGCATATTTTCTAACATTTTAATCCAACTCTCTAATTCCTCTGCCAAACACGCTATAAAGCGTGTTTGAAAAAGGCTTTCTGCAAGGCAATGTCAAGAGAAGAGAAATAATGCTTTCCCTCTTCTCTTTATTTATTTAACCCTTTCATAGAAAGGCTGATCCGGTTCTTCTTCTCATCCACACCGAGAACACGAACCTCCACAACATCTCCGACGCTTACAGCTTCCAACGGATGTTTGATAAATTTTTCACTCATCTGGGAAATATGAACAAGTCCGTCCTGATGAACTCCGATATCAACAAAAGCTCCGAAATCGATTACGTTGCGGACAGTTCCTTTCAGGATCATACCCTCTTTCAGATCCTTGATATCCAGTACATCTGTGCGGAGAATCGGCTTCGGCATCTCATCACGCGGATCTCGTGCCGGTTTCTCCAGCTCTTTTACAATATCCCGAAGAGTGATCTCTCCAATTTCCAGTTCATCAGCAGTCTTCTTGTAATCCCTGATCTGTCTGGAAAGTCCGGCAAGCTTGCCTCCTGCAATATCCTCAGCGGAATATCCCAGTTTCTCAAGAAGCCTGGAAGCCGCCTCATAGCTCTCCGGGTGAACGCTTGTCGCGTCAAGAGGATTGGAGCCGCCTGTAATACGCATGAAACCAGCGCACTGCTCGAATGCTTTCGGTCCAAGCTTCGCAACCTTCAGAAGATCTTTTCGGCTTGTGAAACGGCCATTCTCCTCACGGTAAATTACAATGTTCTTTGCAATAGCCTTGGAAACACCGGAAATATACTCAAGAAGGGAAGCAGAAGCAGTATTTAAATCCACACCTACTTTATTTACAGAATCCTCAACCACACCTGTCAGAGCCTCGCCAAGCTTCTTCTGGTTCATATCATGCTGATACTGCCCTACACCAATGGATTTCGGATCGATCTTAACCAGCTCAGCCAGAGGATCCTGCACACGTCTTGCAATGGAGGTAGCACTTCTCTGTCCTACATCAAAATTTGGGAATTCGTCTGTAGCAAGCTTGCTTGCAGAGTAAACAGAAGCACCTGCCTCATTTGTAATCACATACTGAACCTTCGCTTCCGGAATCTCCTTCAGCATATCAACAATAACCTGCTCAGACTCTCTGGAAGCAGTACCATTTCCAACAGAAATCAGGGAAATGCCATACTTCTTGATCATAGCTTCTACTGTATCCTTCGCAGCGCGAATCTTCTTCTCGTTAGTAGGAGCAGTTGGATAAACAACTGTGGTATCCAGAACTTTTCCAGTAGGATCTACAACGGCCAGCTTACAGCCTGTACGGAAGGCCGGATCCCATCCAAGGACAGTCTGTCCGGCGATTGGAGGCTGCATGAGAAGCTGCTCCAGATTTTTGCCAAATACTTTGATGGCTCCGTCCTCTGCCTTCTCAGTCAAGTCACTTCTGATCTCGCGCTCGATTGCAGGAGCGATCAGACGCTTGTAACTGTCCTCTGTCACTTCTTTCAGAATCGGTGTAGTAAATGGATTGTCTCGGGTGATCACCTGCTTCTCAAGGTAACGAAGAATATCTTCTTCTGGTGCAGCTACCTTGATAGTGAGGAATTTCTCTTTCTCACCACGGTTCAGCGCCAGCACACGATGTCCAGCCAGCTTCTTCACCGGCTCCTCAAACTCATAATACATCTCGTATACAGACTGTGCCTCCGGATCTTTTGCCGTAGAACTGATGGTTCCTTTTTTTGCAGTAAGATCACGGATGTGGATTCGATAATCTGCCTCATCGGAAATATGCTCTGCAATAATGTCCTTTGCACCAGCAATGGCATCTGCCACAGAAGCAACCTCTTTTTCCTCGGAAACAAAGGCTTCTGCTTCTTCCTCGATGGACTTGCCTGTCATCTGAAGCATAATAATATTTGCCAGCGGCTCCAGACCTTTTTCCTTGGCAATTGTTGCCCTGGTACGTCTCTTCGGACGGTACGGACGATAAAGATCCTCTACCACTACCAGTGTCTGTGCTGCCAGGATCTGTGCTTTCAGCTCTTCTGTCAGTTTTCCCTGGTCCTCAATGCTGGAAAGAACCTGATTCTTCTTGTCTTCCAGATTTCGAAGATAAGTCAGTCTCTCGTTCAGGTTACGAAGCTGCTCATCATTTAAGGTTCCAGTAGCTTCTTTTCTATATCGTGAAATAAAAGGGATGGTGTTTCCCTCATCGATCAATTTAACAGCAGCTTCTACCTGCCATTTCTGCACCCCAAGTTCCTGGGTGATTACCTGTAAAATATCCATTTTTTCAATCTCCTCTTGTTGCTTGTATTTCTAATTTCTGTAACCGTCATTATTTTCTGTATCATATCCGTTTCCAGAATCATTGGTCCAGTTATGAAAGCCGCCGTCAGCAGTTCCATCTCCTGGCAGTCTGTAGTCCAGTTCCCCATCCAGATCCCGATAAAATGCCACCATGGACATTTCCATATAAGGCATGATCCAGAAAAGTGCAATATAGAACGTGAACACAGATAATAACAAAAGCGGGATAAAGCTGAGATTCAGCTTCACATATCTCCAGATATTTCCCTTCATCAGCCTTGCGCTCTCTTTCAGTGCCTGGATTCCTCCAAGCTCTGTGTCATCCGCCATGAGAAAGTAGGTCATGGCAAATGGAAGGGAAATAAGAAAATTCAGCAAAGTGCTTACAGCCAGCAGTCCCAGAGTCATGGAAAGCCACTGGATCTGGGAATCCACAGTCAGTCCCGGATCTGTGGTAAAGCTCACATAATAGTAAGGGATTGCTGTGACCAGCTGGATCAGCGCCAGCACAAAGCCTGCAACGATCACCCTGTCTGGCTGGTTTTTGAAAAAGTAGCCCAGATCTCCCAGAGAAAACTCCTTTCCCCTGGAAATATTCAAAAGCATATACCCCAGACCAGCGGAAATGATCCCCACGATCAGTGACACCACCAGCATAAATACTTCACTGAGAACCAGATCCAGCGCGGATGTGCCAGAAAATAAATTGGTAGAAAGGATTGTTCCTAAAGTATTCAGACCATACACTGCCAGAAGCCCAAGGATCACAGTTCCAACATGTCCCTGCAATGCCTTTTTTGCCTGCAGTTTGATTTCCTTCGTACTTCTTTTTTTCATAATCATCATTCTCCTTTGCAGTGAAACAGCAGGCCGGGATTCTGATGCATCCCGGCCAGATATATTGCAGCACCATTTCGCTGTTTTCACTTTTTGCTCCATTAAGCCATGCCAGTTGTTCCCAATATAGCATTCTTCCATCTGACATCTGTAATTTTTTAATTACGCCGTTCTCTTGTTTCCCCAGAAAAACAGCGCTACCGTACCAGGACCTGTATGGCTTCCGATGGTAGTTCCGATGTTATTGATCTCAACCTTCCCATTTAATTTCGGGAAACGCTCTTCCACCAGCCTTGCCACTTCCCTGGCATCCTCTATACATGCGGACTGGGAAATATAACATTTCCCACTATAGTCAAGTCCGCCCTCAGCGTACTCTTCCATTTTGTCTACAACAGCCCGGATCACCTTTTTCTTGGTACGGATCTTAAATCTTGGGATCAGTTTTCCCTGATCATCCATATTCAGCAGCGGGCAGATATTCAGCATCGTGCCGAAAAAGCCGCTGGCCTTGGAAATACGGCCTCCTCTGATATAAAACGTAAGATCTGTGGAAAAAAACCAGTGATGCAGGTTCAGCTTGTGTTCCTCCGCCCAGGCATGAACCTCCTCAATGGGTCTGCCCTCATCCCGAAGGTCTGCAAGTTTATCCATAAAAAGCCCATATCCGGAGGATGCTCCCAGAGAATCCACCACCAGGATCTTACGCCCCGGATATTTTTCCTCCAGATCCGCTTTTGCAACGTTAGCTGAATTGATAACGCCAGAAATTCCTGAAGACAGGCAGACATGGAGCACATCTTTTCCCTCTTTCAGAAATCCTTCGAAATATTCTTCGAATTCATCTGCATTTACCTGGGAAGTCTTGGTGGATGCACCATCCTGCATGGCCTTATAAAATTGGTCAAATGGCATAGACTGTCCCAGATCATCTGCATATTCTTTTCCATTTAGTTCATAATGAAAGCAGATATAGGAAATATTTCTTTTCTCAAAATGTTCTTTCGTAAGGTCTGCTGTGGAACAGCAGCTGATCACATAGTCGCTCATATTTCCCTCCTGTTACTAATTTTGCAAAACCTCCAGATCGGGTTCTCCCTTATTCTGGAAGAATTTCATTTCTGTACGCAACACTTGCCACTGTATCCGGATCCTCATCCTTGTTAAACCAGAACTGTGCCCGGTTGTCAATCTTGGTATCTGCAGTCTTATAAATATTCAGGTAATCTCCGTCCTCATCACACGCATAGCCTTTTTCCTCTGCAGCTGCGATCAGGTCCGCCTTCTTCGCACCCAGGGTAAATCCACCGGAAAGAGTAAGGGTAAGAGCATCACTGTCGTAATTGCCTACCTCAAGCTCCCGTACAAAACAGTTCTCGATGGCAGTTGCATCCTGGGTAAAATTGTAAACACTGAAATGCACACTCTGGTTATTCTTCATCATGTCTACAAATTCCAGATCCCGGCCAGCCACATAAGCGCCATCTTCCACATCCTGAAGCTCCCAGCCATTCTCAAGGAATGCAGACACCGGAGCCGGAAGGGAATAAAGATCTCCGCAGAATTCCAACTGTGGAGCCAGCAGATCATCTCCCAGCTCAGTAGGAGCGGTATAGGAAGATACGATTTCTGGAACTTCCTCGCTTACACTTCCCTTGTCATATCCTTCTGGCTCTACGAAGTTACGCATATCTACCTGCTTCAGAGTATTGTCATCCTTATATACATAGAAATGAACTTCCTCGTAATAATCTTTCGAGTAGGAATACTTGGTATACAGGTCTCCCTCGTAAGTATCGCTTGGATCACCATAAGCAGCTTTGATATCATCAAAATTGGATTTTCCCATTACGATTCCGCCAGGCAGTTCTACAGGAGTAGCCGCCACATCAAAATCATAGCTTGCATCAATATCAATTCCTGCTACCAGACACTGGTTTAATGGCAGCTGGTTGATTCCAAGATTGATCACATCTACGGAAACGCGGTCGTCCCCTTTGTAAAAACTGATGGAACCATAGGAATTGGTTCCAACGCCCATCTCCGGGTCCTCGTTCTTGCCAAGTGTCCAGTCTGCTGCAAAATCCTGGTAATACATAGGGAACTGGTAAACCTTATCCCCGATCTTCACCTGAAAATCGTACAGGCTGTCGGACAGCTCTGTAACCGTTTCTGCACCAGCCTCAGGCTCATCAGCAGCCTCTCCTGCTGCCTCTGTAGTTTCGGCTTCCTGTGCCTCTGCATAAGCCGCGGACGGAACCGCACACAGGCACATTGCTGTAAAAAGCACTCCCAATACTTTTCTTTTCATACAGAAATTCCTCCTTAGAATGTATATTTGATCAGTCGGCAAGGCCGAAAGCATCGTGTACTGCATTCATAGCCCGGATTCCGTCTTTTTCGTTGATAAGGACGGTAATACGGATTTCAGATGTGGAGATCATATTAATGTTTACGCCTTCATTGTAAAGGCTCTCAAACATCTTGGCAGCCACGCCAGGATTGCTGAGCATACCGGAGCCAACAATGGAAAGCTTGGCGATATTGCGCTCAGAGTGAAGCTCCTTGAAGCCAAGGCGCTCCTGGCTCTCCTCCAGAGTGGCAACTGCATCATCCAGATCATCCTTATTTACGGTAAAAGAAATGTCCTTTGTTCCTGAACGTCCGATAGACTGCAGGATAACATCTACATTAATATTTTTCTTTGCAAGGGTATCAAATACCTTAAATGCAACACCAGGCACATCACGAAGTCCCAGTACTGCGATCCTCACAGCGTCTGTATCCAGCGCAACACCGCTGATCAGCATTCTTTCCACGCTAACTACCTCCTTAACTACCGTTCCTTCACTGTTATTCAGGCTGGAGCGGACCACAAGGGGCACTCCGTATTTCTTCGCCATTTCCACAGAACGGTTGTGAAGTACACCCGCTCCTGATGTTGCCAGATCCAGCATCTCATCGTATGTGATCTCTTTCAGCTTTCTGGCATTTGGAACCTTACGTGGGTCGGCTGTATAAACGCCGTCCACATCTGTATAAATCTCGCAGGCGTCTGCATGAAGCGCTGCTGCCAGTGCCACGGCAGTGGTATCAGAACCGCCTCGTCCCAGGGTGGTATAATCATCATACTTATCCACTCCCTGGAATCCGGTAACGATGACAATCCTGCGGGCATCCAGCTCACGGCGGATACGCTCTGTGTCAATTCTTTTCAATCTTGCATTCTGATGGCTGCTTGTGGTATGCATGGTCACCTGAAAAGCATTCAGGGAAACCGCCGGAACGCCCAGCTTGTGCATTACCATGGCCATCAGAGATACGGACATCTGCTCACCGATGGTAAGGAGCATATCCATCTCACGCTTCGGAGGCTTGTCGTCCATATCATGAGCCATACGGATCAGCTCATCTGTATATTTTCCCATGGCGGACAAAACCACCACCACGTCATTTCCTTTTTTATATTCCTCGATACAACGGTTGGCAACATTATACATTCTCTGTTTGTCCCCAACGGAAGTACCGCCGAATTTCTTAACTATCAGCATAGTTTTTCCTTTCACGCTGTCAGTTTTATTTTTTATCTGCGCATACAGACAGTTTCACGCAGCTGCCCATTACCTGAATAACTGCGGTTTCATGTTATCAGTCTTTCACGCGGATCATGCCCAGAACATTCTCTCCAAGCGCTTTCACACGCGCTTTGTACTCGCCCTGTGTCATAAGTCTGGTAATAAAACCAAATTCTTCCGGAAGGGAATCCGGCTCGATCACAGCCTCAACCTTACCAAAAGCCTTATCCACCTCATCCAGGGAAGTATCCTTCACACGGACAAAGAAACGGCCTTCTACAGAATCCGGCTCCATCAGGGTCATCTCTTCATTGCTCCAGTTATTCGGAATGGTGTCATGAAGATGCTTTGCAGCCTCCACAACGTCTGCTGCAATTGCACTGGCAGTAGGAAGCTTGCCAGCTCCGCTTCCATAGAACATGGCATCGCCAAGCATATTTCCATGTACAAAAATACTGTTGAACACACCTTTTACGCCATAAAGAGGATTATCCTGTCCAACAAGGAAAGGTGCTACAAGTGCGTAGAAGGAATCGTCTCCCAATTTCTTGCTTGTGCCAAGAAGCTTGATGCTTCTGCCCATTTCTCTTGCGTATTCCATATCCTCTGGTGTGATCTTTGTAATTCCTTCTGTATAAACATTTTCAAAATTCAGGAATTTTCCATATGCCAGAGAGGAAAGAATGGCAATCTTACGGCATGCGTCCTGTCCTTCCACGTCAGCGGTAGGATCAGCCTCTGCGTAGCCTTTTTCCTGAGCCTCTTTCAGAACAGTATTGAAATCAGCACCTTCTGTGATCATCTTATCCAGCATATAGTTGGTAGTTCCGTTCAGAATTCCGCTGACCTCATCGATCTCATCTGCGGTAAGAGAACCGTTGATGGCACGAATGATCGGGATTCCACCGCCGCAGCTTGCCTCGAAAAGGAAGTTGATCTTTTTCTCTTTTGCAATTTCCATAAGCTCAGGACCGTATTTGGCAACCAGAGCTTTATTTGAGGTGCACACACTCTTGCCGGCTTCAAGTGCTCTTTTTGTAAAAGTATAGGCAGCACCGGTTCCTCCCATTACTTCTACTACAATTTTAACTTCCGGATCGTTTACGATCTGCTCAAAATCATGAACAAGAATCTCTTCTACCGGATCTCCCGGGAACTCACGAAGATCCAGTACATATTTGATCTTAATCTCTTCCCCGGCTCTTTTGTTAATCAATTCATGATTGGTGCGGATGACTTCTACTACACCACTTCCAACTGTGCCATATCCTAACACTGCAATATTTATCATCTGTCCGTTACTCCCTGCCTAAAATTTTTAAATAATGGATTCCTTCCATCTGTTCAATGTCATCCACCATTGCCTCTGCATCCCCTTCTCCCTGAAGGATCTGCACACTTAAGGTAAGAGTGGCAATACCACTGATGGGAATACTCTGATGTATAGTCAGAATATTGCCATGATTTTCCGCAATAGCCCGAAGAACATTGGATAAAATTCCCGGCTCATCATCCATCTGTATAATAAAAGTGATGGTCTTTCCCTTGGCTTCCTCGTGGAAGGGAAAAATATCATCTTTATATTTATAGAAAGAGCTTCGGCTGATTCCCACAGCGTCTGCAGCTTCCTGAACTGTAACTGCCCGCTTTGATTCCAGAAGCTTCTTCGCTGCAACTACATTCAGAAGCACTTCCGGCACAGCCCGCTCTTTTACTACAAAATATTTATTCTTATCTGTTGTCTTTGGCATCCTGCATTTCCTTCCACTTTCACTGCGCCCTGCAAATCTCTGCCATTACAGCCGCTGTATCCAGACATAATCCGGAAACTGGCATTGCCCTGTTACCGTTACTTCGTGAACAGCAGCATGCTTTTACTGCTGCTCTGCAGGTCTCTTCGCAAGTGCGATCCATTTCAGATATGCATTAATAAAGATATCAATGGCACCATCCATAACTGCATCTACATTTCCGGTTTCTTCATTGGTACGGTGATCTTTGACCATGGTATATGGCTGCATAACGTAGGAACGGATCTGGTTGCCCCAGCCGATATCCGTTACTTCGCCTCGGATTCCGGAAAGCTTGGCTTCTGCTTCCTGCTGTTTCAGAAGATATAACTTCGCTTTCAGCATCTGCATAGCCTTATCTTTATTCATATGCTGGGAACGCTCATTCTGACACTGTACCACGATTCCTGTTGGGAAATGAGTGATACGGATAGCGGATGAGGTCTTGTTGATATGCTGTCCGCCGGCACCACTGCTTCGGTAGGTATCAATACGGATGTCCTCATCATTGACCTCTACGTCCAGATCTTTCTCAATATCCGGCATTACATCGCAGGATACGAAAGAGGTCTGGCGCTTTCCAGCCGCATTGAACGGGGAAATACGTACCAGACGGTGAACACCTTTCTCAGACTTCAGAAGTCCGTATGCGTTCTCTCCGTTTACCTGGAACGTAACAGATTTGATACCAGCTTCATCGCCGTCCAGATAGTCCAGAACTTCAATTGAAAAGCCCTTGCGTTCAGCCCAGCGTGTATACATACGATACAGCATACTGCACCAGTCGCAGGCTTCTGTTCCACCAGCTCCTGCGTTCAGTTTGATAATAGCATTCTCGCCGTCATACTCTCCTGAAAGAAGTGTCTTCACGCGGATACTGTCAAACTGTGCCTGGAACTCATCCAGCATTTCCTGGATTTCTTCGATCATGGACGGATCATTTTCCTCATAGCTCATCTCGATCAGGGTCTCCATATCTTCTTTCTGGGTTACCAGATTCTGATAGGTTTCCATGTCGTCCTTCATGCTCTTTAATTCTTTCATTTTCTTCTGGGATACTTCTGCATTGTCCCAGAAATCAGGCGCTTCCATTTCGCGCTCTAATTCTTCAACCCGCTTTTCTTTGTTAGCCAGGTCAAAGTGAATCCCTCACTTCCACTAATGGTTCTGTGTATGTTGCAAGAATGCTCTTGAACTGGTCTAATTCAACCATAGCTTCACCTTCTTTCTAATATTTCTGTGTAACAGTCCAGTGTTTTCTGAATCGTTACATTTCTCCAACAATGCCGCCGGCCTGGAACGTGTTTGAAAAATCATTCCCGCGATCCGCACGGCACACAGACTTTCAAACTATACAATAGCATATTCCGTGGAAAATTACAATAAAAAGCGGTGTGGAAAGGAACAGCCACACGTTACCGTTTTCTTTATGAATAACAGGCATTCTCTCTGTTGCGATTTTTTCTCAAAAATGGATTTTAGAATAGGTTGAAAAATTTCTGTATTTCTTATATCATAAACTAATAGTCCGTTTGTGGGTCATGGTTCTATGATATAATGATTTTGGTTAAAGCGATTAATGAAGAGGTATCATTTTTGAAGAAAAAAGAAGCGGTATTTATTGGTGCACTATTGGTTATTTCAGTGGTGCTTTGTATTTTTGTTTATGCGGTTCCACATGGAACTCATGGGTCGATTCAGATTATGGTGGATGGGGAGCTTTATGGGACTTATTCACTGGCGGAGGATCAGGTGATCCAGATTGGGGATACCAATGTGTGTGAAATTAAGGACGGCGAGGTAAAGATGACAGAGGCGGACTGCCCGGATCATCTTTGCATGAAGCAGCCGGCAGTGGGCAGTGCAGGCGGATATATTGTGTGCCTGCCAAACAGAGTAGTCATTCAGGGAGAGGGCGATTCAGATTCACAGGATTCCGAGAGTGGATTTGACGCAGTGGTGTAAGTGATGGATCAGAAAAAGACAGCGTATCTTGGGCTGTTTGCAGCCATTGCCATTATTTTCGGGTATGTGGAGTCGTTGATTCCATTTTTTGCGGGAATTCCGGGAATGAAGCTGGGGCTTGCAAATCTGGCGGTGCTTTTTGTGCTGGAGAGATATACGTGGAAAGAAGCGGCGCTGGTTTCCATTGTGAGAATTTTTATTATCGGTTTTATGTTTGGAAGCGGCTCCAGTATTATGTATAGTCTGGCGGGGGCGACCCTTAGTTTGATCGTGATGGTTTTTGTAAAAAATAAGATTGGATTCGGGCAGCTGGGTGTAAGTGTGGCTGGTGGCGTTTCCCATAACATCGGTCAGCTGCTGGTGGCGATTCCGGCAACGCATACGGTGGGACTGTTGTATTATTATGCTCCGGCGCTGATGGTTTCCGGAGTAATTACAGGACTGCTGATTGGAGTGCTGACGAAGGAAGTTTTAAAAAGAATTCCGTAAGGTATTAGTACCGGACGCGTTTGGACTGGATATATTCCACGCGGGGAGGCGCAACATTCCGCGGAGCTAACTGCTAACTGCGACTAAACATCTCAGGAGAGCCTTCGATGTTAAGTCTTCGTAAGCAGTGGATCTCCGCTCCATTAAGGGCGCGCCTTGAATGCCCCGCTTAGGAATATACCCAGCCCAAATGCTGTTGGTTGAAAAAGAGCTCCAGGCGATAGTTTTGAACTATCGTCGGGAGCTCTTCTTGCTATTCCATAAGCTATCAGTTTCTATGAATCTATCATGGACAACTTATAATTCGTTTACTATATATCCGTCTTTCATTAATTCGAATTTATCCATCAATCCACTTGTCACATACACATTTTTGTCTTCATCAACGAATACGGCTTCTGCATCATATTTCTCTAAAAGAGGTTTCGCGGCGTCCATACCCAGGACGAAGCAAGCGGTGGAAAGGCCGTCGGCCAGATAACCCTGGTCGCAGATGATGGTAACAGAGGTGAGACCATTCCAGACCGGGTAACCGGTCTTTGGATCCAGGATGTGGTGGTAGCGGATTCCATCATCTATGAAGTATTTTTCGTAGTCGCCGGAGGTGGAAAGGAACTGGTTGGCGTCCAGGGTGATGGCGCCAAGGTAGTCACCTTCGGTGTCACGGGGATCGGTGAGGGCTACTTTCCAGGGGGAACCGTCTGGCTTTTCGCCGTAGGTCATGACACTGCTGCCGCCTAGGTTCAGGATCATACCAGAAACATCGGGCTGGCTTCTAAGGTAGTCCATAATCAGGTCACAGCCCATGCCTTTTCCAACGGCACCAAGATCCAGGGTACAGCCATCAAGAAGGGTTACATTGTTTCCGTCCATCTGAATTTTCTCGTATCCCACTTCGGGAAGAAGAGTGTCAATTTCGGACTGGTCCGGGACATGAGGATTCTCGCCGTCAATGTCCCACAGACGGATGATTTTTCCAAGGGTGGGGTCAAAAGCACCGTCGGATTCCTGGGAAAGCTGGCGAATTTTCTCAAGGTCGGCGGCAAGTTCATCAGAGACTTCCATGGTCTTGCCATCAGCATTGTTCAACTGAGAAATCTGGGAGTTTTCCTCTGTCCAGGAAAGGAGGGTGGTTTCCATTTCGCGGAGCTTTTCGCCAATCTGGGTGTTGATGTCCTCGCCTGAGGTATAAAGGGTTTCGGAAACTACCGTGTCCATTGCGAAATCTGCGTTGGTGTATTTTTCCACGTCAGATGCATAAACAACTGTAGTTGTTTTTCCCAGTACTGTTGCGGAAATGACAGTGAGAAGCAGGCTGCCCCAGAGGATTCCTGCCGCACTTCTCTTTCTCAAATGCCTTCTCCCATTAAACATATCCAAGCAGGTAAGTGATTGACCTCTGGACTGCTTTTTATAATGTACCTTAATTAAATCGAATTCATTCTGAAATCTTACTTTACTTCTTTTTTTACTCATATCCTGTTCTTTCTGATTTTATTTTCTCTTACTTTCCAATAGCTTTCGCCCATCTTTTCCAAGCGCGTGTTTAAAAAGAGCTCTCATCTTTCATCTTCGGAATCCCGATCCGGATATTCTTCTTCGGGCAGATTCCCTGGCAGGCGTGGCAGCAGATACATTCTCCTGAGAGAAGGGTATCACCGTCAATGTCCAGATGAGCAGGACAGCGCTTTTTGCAGGCTCCGCATTTCGCCGGACAGGTGCTTCTGTCACGGTTGAACAGTGCAGAGGGTGCTATAGGCATTATAGCAAAAATCGCGCCCATTGGGCAGAGGAACTGGCAGAAAAATCTTTCCTGGGTGCACATTCCGATCATGATCAGAAGCAGCAGCACAATCCCCACCTTGTAGGCGGCGCCGGGAAGTCTGCCAGCGGTGAGCATGGAAAACACATCCCAGGGGCTCATGCCCTGAAGCTTGCTGTACCAGCCGGTAAGGATAGATACAAGGAGCACCAGAAGCCAGATATATTTCACCTTCTGCAAAATACGAATGGCTTTTTCTGAATATCCGTGACGGCCTTTTTTATGAAAAACCTTCTGGCGGATAAACACAGTCAGCTCATACAATGCATCCCCAAGGGAACCAAATGCGCAGGCATATCCGCAGAAATGCCGTCCGAACAGGCAGGTTACCACCAGCAGCACGGCAGTCACATCCAGAAAGGAATTCCAGCTGATTGTCTGATGTGCTGCGATTGCCTGAAAAATGGACTTCACGCCTGCGAATGCCGTGGAAAAAAGTGCCGGAGCAAAAATGAAAAACAGAAGCTGGATGCCGGCGCGGATCAGCCGGATTTTTCTCTGTCTCTTTTTCATTGATTTTCCGCCTTTCCAAGTGCATCATTTACAGCGTTGATAATTCCAGTGGAACTGAAGGTTGCGCCGGAAATGGTGTCAACGTCTGTACTCTGGGAAGCCAGAATGGTGCTGATCACGCCCTGTCCCTGGGAAAGGTATGCAGAGTCTTCGCCTGGTGCACTTACCACCTGAATGTCTGTAATCGTGTCATTTTCAAGTGTAACCTGAACCTGGATGTTGCCGCCAAAGCCCTGGCCGTCTCCTGTGTAGGTTCCGTTTTTGTAGACAAGATCTTCACTTTCTTCCTCAGAAGAAGCGTTCTCAGCCTCTGTCTCATCTGTATTTTCGTCATCTTTTTTCGCGTCCTCGGAAGCATCCCCGGAAGATATTTCTTTCTCCTGTGCTTTTTGATTCTTCGCTTCCTCTTCTGCTTTTTTCTTCGCCTCTTCCTGCGCTTTTGCAACCTCTTCAAGGGCACTTAATATCTCATCCTGCTGTTTTTCCAAGGCCTCCACTCTGGTTGTCAGACTGGCGATCTGCTGGTCTTTTTCGGTATCACTGTCTTTTTTCTGCATGGAGTTGTAGCCAAGGACGGCGCCAACGATCAGAAGCAGACATAAAACTCTCATAATAAAACTCTGGTATTTCATGGATTATGCTCCTTTTGCCTGATTTAATGCATTTCGAAATGCCTGAATAATTCCCTGGGAAGAATATGTGCATCCAGATACTGTATCTATACTGTCTGCGGACTGCTTTCCCATAACCTGTCCAAGAATTCCCTCCCAGGCTGTATCTGCATATTCTTCATCATCATAGGAAAAATAAGTTGCTCCCACAATCTGTCCTCCGGATATTGTTACTGTAACCTGTACACTGTCTGGTCCGTCATTGCCTTCTCCAATGCCAGTGTAGGTTCCATCTGTATATGCACCAGCAGGCACAGGCGTGGGTTCTGGCGTAGCTGTCGGTTCCGGCGTCACAGAATTCTCCGGTATATCCGTCGGTTCCGGCGCAGAAGTTGGCGCAGGCGCTTCAGTAGGCTCTGGTACAGCTGTAGGCTCCGGCGCAGTCGTTGGTTCTGGAACAGAAGTCGGCTTTGGCGTATTTGTGGGATTCGGCACCTCAGTGGGTTCCGGCGTTACAGAAGGCTGTACCTCTGTATTTTTTGCCTGCTCCAGTGCTATTTTAGACGCATCCAGAATTCCCATAGAAGAAAATGTTGCACCACTTACAGTGTCAATTCCTTCTGTACTCTGCTTTTCCAGTATTTTAGGCTGTATAGATCTCCATGCCTTATTGAAAAAGCTTCGGGTATCTGAGTTTGTATTTGTTACTTCCGTAATTTTTCCATCTTTAATCGTCAGTGTTATGTTAACCTTTCCAGAATATCCCATTGCAGACCCTGTATAGGTGCCATCTTTCAAAAGATTTACAACCGGCTGCTCATCTGACGGATTATCCGGAGTCTGGGTAGGCTGTGGAATCTCTGTTGGAATTGGTGTTACAGTTTCATCAGGTACAATAGTCGGTGTTGGAGTTATATCTTCTCCCTTTGAGTCTGCAGTTCCTGATTGATCAGCCTTTGAAAGAGCCTGGGATAAAGCTCCGAGAATTCCATTTGAAGAAAATGTTGCGCCACTTACAGTATCAATTCCAGAAGTACTCTGTCTGGAAATCACATTGGACTTGATTGTTTTCCATGCTTTATTAAAAAATTCAGGTGTGTCTGTATTTGTGTTGCTTATTTTTTTGATTTTTCCATTTTTTATTGTAACCTTTACTGTTACGGTTCCATCAAAGCCTTCTGCCTGTCCCTCATATACGCCATCTTTATAACTGACAGAAGTATCCTTCTTCGGTTTCTTTGCAGGTTTTGGCGTTGGCGTTGGTGTGGCAGCCGGTGTGGCAGAATCACTGTTTCCTGCCTGTGAAAGAGCATTCTGCACTGCCTGGATAATTCCATTCGAGGAATAAGTTGCACCGCTGACTGCATCCACATTAGGGGACTGGCTTGATAAAACCTTACTTACAACGCCCTGTGCGGAGGCAAAATAAGAGCCTGTTTCTCCAGCGGCACTCAATATATCAACAGCTATGATTTTCCCACCTGATACAGTTACCTGTACGGTAATCGTTCCTCCAAAGCCAGTACCGCTGCCCTGGTAAGTTCCATCTTTATAGCCACCTTCCGGAACTTCTGTAGTTGGTGTAGTGGTGGAGCCCTGACCTACCCCTGAAGATGCAGCCGTTTTTACTGGAAGGGTCTTTGAGCTTCCTTTTTTTATACCACTTTTTTTCTTTGAAATTTTGGAAGTTTTTTTCTTTGAAGAAGCTGATGATGTATTTTTTCCTGCTTTCAGCAGACTCTCCTCTTCTGCCTCGTCGTCTGCTGCCTCATAGGAATAAGCTGTTTTCAGAAGCGATTCCAGATCCTGGGATTTTACAACCTCCCTGGTTTCAGAAGTCACTTCTTTTCCACTGCTGCCAGCCTGAACACCTGCTGCAGCCACAGCCGCAATAACCACTGCTGCCGGAGCAAGCTTCACCAGATTCTTTTTTTCAAAAGGATTCTTATCACTGTCTCGTTTTTTCATGCTGTCTCCTGTTAAAATATGTAGTAAAATAATTTTCTTTTTACAAGCAAAAGCAGGGGCTGTTAAAAACGGCCCCCGTTCCTTTGCCTTGTTTTTGCACAAGTATTATTTGTTATCGTAAAAGCTTTGTAATCATTATTTTACTTTTACTTTGAATTTCTTAGATACTCCATTACTTGTAACAGTGATGGTTGCAGTACCTTTCTTCTTACCTTTTACAACACCTTTTGCAGTAACAGTCGCTACTTTCTTGTTGCTGGACTTGTATGTTACTTTTCCGGATGGTGTTGCGGTTGCTTTGATTTTTACTGTTTTGCCTTTCTTGATTGTTGCAGAAGATTTTGCAAGCTTCAGAGAAGGTTTCTTAACCTGGATTACTACCTTCTTAGTGTAGTTTCCAACTTTTACCGTAATGGTTGTCTTTCCTGCTTTTTTCGCTTTTACAACGCCTTTGGAGGTAACAGTCGCTACTTTCTTGTTGCTGGATGTAAATTTAACTTTTCCAGTTACATCATTTTTTACAACCGTAATGGTTGTGGAGGTTTTTCCTTTGGTGTAAATTGTGGAAGCTTTTGCAGTTGCTGTAATTCCTTTGGCCGGTGCTGCAGTCGGTGCCGGAGTTTCAGTTGGCTGTGTAGGTGCTACAGTTGGCTGTGCCGGGGTCGGTGTTGCGGTCGGCTGTGCCGGGACTGGTGTTGCAGTCGGCTGTGCCGGCGTTGCAGTTGGAGACGGAGCTTTTACAAGCATGTTAAGAGCTTCTCTTAAATGTCCGATCTGCTCTTCTACGCCATAAGTTGTCTGATTCTTAATATTTGCAAGCATTTCCTCACACTCTTCAAGCTCATTTGCAATGCTGTCTTTTGCAGCAGCCCAGCTCTCCGGAGTATAATCAGCCTCGTTCAGGGCTTTTGCTTCTGCGATAATGTTTTTCAGTGGTGTGGAATCTGCATCACCTGCAGGTTTCGCAATATTCTCAGCTGTTGCCTGGAATTTTACAACGTAATCCTGGTATCCAAGGGCATGAACAGTAAGGATCCAGTAACCAGTTCCGTCTGTTCCTTCCGGAAGCTTGCATCTTCCTGATTCTGTAAGGCCAAGCTGGATACCCATCATTTTATGCATCCAGTTATCAGCTGCAAATTTTGTTCCATAGTTTGCAAGTCTGTTTGTATAAGTGGAATCATTTCCATAATATGCCCACTCAACAGACTGCATATGTGCACCAAGATCGCCATAGTTTCCAGTCAGGTCAACTCTCAGGAACTCACCATAGGAACCATTTCCAGGCTTTACAGTTGCTGTAATTCCGTCTGCCACTTTCAGCTCTGCATCTTTGATACCAGACTCAGTTCCGTTCTGTCTTGCTCCGATTACAAAGCTTCCATCTTCAGCTTTTGTAGCTTTTTTCAAACCATTTGTATTTGCAGTTACATTTGCAACGGCTTCATAGGATTTCAGTTCTTTCTCGCCATAACCGCCGATCAGCTGTCCGCCATTTTTTACAATTGCATGGCTTTCTGCAAAAGCAGCAAGGTCAGCTCTCTTAATCTCAACCGGTACATATTTCAGTCCAGTTACGGTATATCCGGTTACATTGTTCCGGTTAAATACTTCTGATGTTCCATCGGCATAATAAACTGTTTTTCCGTCTGCGCTCCAGTGGGAAACTGTTTTTCCATTAAGAACCGCGATTGCCTGGAAGCTTCCTCTGTGAAGGCCATGGTTTGCAGTTGCTCTTGTTACAGCATCAAATGCTCCAAGGTCTGACTCACCTCTTCTGTCTTTTTCTTCAGAAGAAGCTGTGGAGCCTGCATTGTATACATCCTCGGAAGCCCAGTACTCAGCCCATGTAAGACCTGCGTATACATATACGTTTTCGTTGTAAACAAATGTTACATCTGGGTATCCGGCAGCACTTACAACTACTGTATCTCCATCGTTTACAGCTGTTTTAGAATAATCAAGAGTTCCATCCTCCTGAACAATCTTCACAGCACCTTTTCCGCTTGCAGCATACTCTTGGTCACCAATTTTTACTTTTGAAACTGTTTTGGTAAATGCAACAAACTGCTCAGCGGTAATATCTGCCGCAGCAACCAGTTTTCCTTCATACTCATCATAGGAAGCCATTACAGTATCTGTTGTTGCTGTAAAAGTAGCGCTGACAGGAGCATATTTTCCATTTGCATCGGAAATTGTCAGAGTATGTGTTCCAGGTGTAAGATTTGTAACCTTTACTCCTGTCTCTGTTGTCGCTGCTTCCACATCATCAACTGCATATTTCTTTGAATAATCAGATGGAAGTGCTTCAGATAATTCAACTTTAACCTCTGCATCTGTTACCTTGATGTTGTCAACGGTTGCACTGACACCTGTTTTTACCGGAACATAAGTATCTGGAATATCAAAATTAATTTCCCCCTTATCCGTATAGTACGTTACGCTGGAAATAGTTTTTCCCATCATGGATTTGTAGTGGTCAGAGCTTATTGGGCAACCGTGAGATTCTGTTGTAAAGCCGGTGCTCCATGCAAGTTCTTTTCCTTTCCAGATATTCTCAAGATGACGGAGTGCATAAGTGGTTCCGTCTGTTGTATTGATGATTACACCATAAATCTTATCACCATTAGATGCATTTACTACTGCCTTTACTGCTGTCTCATCCAGCTCAAGCTGATAATCTCCATATTTGGAATTAAGCTTTAATTCAGCATTCACACTAACATTCTGTTCGGACATTCCCTGAACAGCGCCAAAAGAAATATTTTCGTTCTCATCTACGCTCATTTCCTTGTAATATGCAGGAGTTTCTGCCGGAACATAATAAGTATAGCTTGGCTGTTCAATAAGAGCCGCTGCACCAGTATATGTATTAGTACTTACCTGGCCTTTCATGTTCGTAGTAATCTCTATAGTAGTGCTGTCTGTAATCTGTTTAAAATTTTCCAAATCAGAAGCTTTATTCACTTTTACCGGAAAAGTAACACCTGCAAGTTCATTTCCTTCCGCGCTTGTATGATAAGCAGCATTTCCATTCATCACGCCGCTCATCTTTGTTTTTGCTTTCGTCGCGGATGTAAATGCATCTACTTTTACATCATTGTTTTTCAACTCAGATCTGTAAAAAGCTTCATAGGGAATGTTCATCAGTACGATCTGACCATCCTCCACTGTTTTCACAGCTCCCGCTTCATTGTTGGTTTCGCCCTCAGTGTCTGCTAAAAAAACATCTTCTGTGTCTCCGGTTTCGCCGTCCTCAAATCCAGACTCCTCTTCTGCGGCTTCTCCAGATTCAAAACCATCCTCTGTGTCTGTACCAAAATCTGCTGAATCGTCAGCCTCTGATGATTCGTCATAGTCGTCTGAAATCTCATCAGAACCATATGCAGTCTCCTCAGATACCTCAACAGCTGCTTCTCCAGAAGTAAAGTCCTCTGCCATAACTCCAACCGGTGAACTGGTCATCGCTACAGCTGCACTCATAATGATCGGAGCAATTTTTCTTAATAACTTTTTGTCAGCCATCCTCTTCCTCCTTGTTTAACTTTTATTAGTATTTTCTAACCTTTGTTTATTCTACAGAATTGTGTTAGAAATGTCTATCTATTTTTAGTTTAGACATTGCACTTTTTTTATCAACAAGAGGGGCTGTTTCGTATATCAACATGCTGATTCCGTCTCCATATTTTATATAAAAAATACTTTTCTCTCTTTAGGCATAATGATATCGCTTACAGACATCACCCCCCATTTGCAGCAAAAAAGAATCCAGGCACGGAAGTCTTCTTACTTCTATACCTGGATTCTCCTACATTGAAAATTAAGCAACTGCCATATTGACTTGTCTGATTTTTCATCTGCTGCTCCTACGTCAGTCGCCGTAGCTACCGCTACACAGCCCCGGCCGTTGGGATGCGCCATATGCACCATATTTTCTTTCTATGAGAAAAAGCTCTCAGCCACGCTCATCTCCGCAATATATCCGACAGTTCCTGTCATAAAAATAGTTCCGTCTTCTTTAATGTCGATCTGGATCATACCACCTGGCTGGTTTACATTGATTCTGTTTTCCATCAGACCTTTTCGGTAGGCTGCAATGGCTGCCGCACAGCTTCCTGTACCGGAAGCTTTTGTGTAACCGGAGCCACGCTCCCAGATCTCGATATCCAGATTTCCTTTATCAATCTGGCGGCAGATCTGCAGGTTCACTCTTTCCGGGAACTCATCTGCATTTTCCACATATGGCCCCAGCTCTCTTACTTTTTCCTGAGATACCTGATCCATGAAAATAATGCAGTGTGGATTTCCTACTGTGAGACAAGTTGCCTTGTATTCTTTCTTGTTAAATGTAAATGGCTCATCGATCACCTCACGCACCTCGCCAGTTACCGGAATCTCTCTGGAAAGGAAAGAGGCTTTGCCCATGTTTACGCGGAACTCTGTCGCTCTGGCATTCAGACACTCTACTTCGATTGTTCCTGATAAAGTCTCAATGGCAAATTTTTTCTCTGTAACATACTCATTATCCATAAGATATTTTGCAAAAATACAGACACCGTTTCCACTGATTGCAGCTTCACTTCCATCGGAATTAAAAATATGCATTCCCATTTTTCCATTAATGTCAACTGGTCCGTAAAGCACACCATCCGCTCCAAGTCCGAATCCCCGCTGGCAAAGAAGCGCAACTTTTTTGCCCTGCAGCTGAAGCTGGTTTTTCTTCGCATCCAGTACCAGATAATCATTTCCAAAGCCCTGATATTTTGTCATGATAATGCTGTCTCTCATTGTTTTCAATTCCTTTCTGACGAAACGCCCGTGATCTTTTTTCTCAAATCACATCTTATATCCAGTATAGCGTTTATTTTTCCCATGTACATAGAATAACTTGCGAAATATATTGCAAAAAATGCGGTATTTCATTTATAATAAAGTCATATTTCAAGCGCAGAATTGAATTATGACGCTACGCAAACGTAGCTGCAAACAAAGTTTGCGGTTCCATACACACTATAGTTAAAACAGGGGCCATAACATATGAATTCTTTCAATGAACCTACTGAAAAAACCGGCTATCTGGAGCAGGATTTCCGGCTTTTTCACATCAAGGACCAAACCAAGCGGGAATTTTCCTACCATTATCATGATTTTCACAAGGTGATCATCTTTCTTTCCGGAAAGGCTGCCTACCACATTGAGGGAAAGTCCTACTACCTGAAGCCCTGGGACATTCTCCTCGTGAACCGTCACGCCATCCACAAACCGGAAATTGATTTTTCGGTTCCATACGAACGTTTTGTACTATGGATCCGCGACGACATCAAATCCACAGAACTGCTCCGCTGTTTTCAGAAGGCGATTGACCGGAGTTACAATCTGATCCGTCTGGACTCTGACACTCAGGAAAAATTAAAGCAGCTTCTCTACGAACTGGAAGCTGCCCTAAAAGACGAAAAATTTGGCAGCGATCTGCTTGGCTCAGCTCTTTTTACCCAGTTCATGGTTTATGTAAACCGCATTTTTCTGGAAAAGCAGTACATTTACGACACTCGCTCCTACAGCAGTGATTCCCAGATAGAAGAGCTTCTCCGTTATATTAACCACAACCTTACTGAAGATCTTTCCATTGAGACCCTTGCACGGAAATACTACCTGAGCAAGTATCACATGATGCGGAAATTCAAGGAGGAAACCGGTTACACCATCCACAACTACATCATTAGCAAGCGCCTTCTTCTCGCCCGCACAAAAATTTCCGAAGGCACCCCCATCCTGAAGGCCGCCCAGTTAAGCGGCTTCTCCGACTATACCACCTTCTCCCGGGCCTATAAAAAACAATTTGGCACCGCGCCGAGCCAGACAATATAATTGCTATTTAATGTGTTGAAAGTTGTTAAAAGCGGACGCATTCGGACAATGGTTATTGCTCACTCGCCGGCGCAACGCTCCAGCGAACTAACTGCTAACTGCGACTAAA
>OGRJ01001153.1_pt1 | contig 23276 bp, 14 predicted proteins | sample 1553411 | NCBI WGS metagenome assembly OGRJ01 (sample SAMEA2580084, study PRJEB22360) | human gut metagenome | biome: human gut; feature: human-associated habitat; material: faeces | place: Denmark | collected 2008/2010
TCGGGGATACAGCCCAGCTGATCCTCAAAGTGGATGATGGTCAGCTTGCGGGCAAAGGAAGCCAGGTACAAAGCCTCTTTTACCGCTCCGTCAGCGCCGCCCACCACATAGATGTTCTTTCCGGTGTAGGACGCTCCGTCCCGGGGGGCATTCAGACCCATGCCCTTGCCGGCCAGCTCCCCCCCGCCGGGAATGCCCAGTTTGCGAGGCGTACCGCCGTTGGCCAGAATCACACGGCGGGCCTGATAGCTTCCCTTGTTGGTGTGAATGGTCTTTACTTCGCCGACCAAATCCACGCCGGTGACCGTCTCATAGGCGATCTCCACACCTGCGTTCAGGGCCTGTTCCTTCATACGGGCGGCAAAGGTGGCGCCCGTCTCATGGGCCTGGAGGGCGGTATAGTGGGTGACCGTGGATACCTTGCCGATGATGCCGCCCACCTGGGCCTGCTCCAGAATCAGGGTTTTCTTTCCGCGGCTGACCGCATAGATGCCCGCGCTGATGCCGGCAGGGCCGGCGCCGATAATCAAAATGTCATACATATTGGATTACCTCCCATAAAATAAACGTTTTGTATTGGTGATTGTAATGTAGATTTACAGCAGACCCTCCAGGTGCTGCATAATAAGGCTGGCACAGGTGATGCCCAACCAGCAGCAGGCGCCCATAAAAATAGGTTTCCCACCGGTTTTCACCAGCTTGACCAGATTGGTGTTCAGACCAATCGCGGCCATAGCCAGGATAATAAAGAACTTGGAGAGTTCCTTAAAGGGCTGGAAGAAGGCGGCGTCCACGCCGGACACGGTAGCTACGGTGGTGATGATGGAGGCCAAAACGAAGAAGAGGATGAAGAAGGGGAAGATCTTCTTGAGCTGGAAGGAGCCGTTGGACACGGTGCTGCCTCGCTTCACCTGCCAGGTGCGCCAGAAGGCCAGGGCAAGGGTGATGGGGATAATGGCCAGGGTGCGGGTGAGCTTGACAATGGTGGCGTAGTTGAGGACTGCCCCGCCGGTGCCGTGGAGGGTGTCCCAGGTGGCGGCAGCGGCCGTCACGGAGGAAGTGTCATTGATCGCAGTGCCGGCGAACAGGCCGAAGCCCTGCGCATCGCCAAGGCTCCGGAACCGGCTCGTGCGGCCGCACGTTTGAAGCTCAATGACGCCGTCAAGACGGTTATTGCCGAAGGCCTTGACCTGCTTGGCGTCGCAGCCCCAGACAGGATGTGATCGCCATGGCAGTCACCCCCATCTGGCCGGCCGGCTCCAACGTGAACGAGCAAGGTGAAATCACGTTCCATGGCCGCACTGCCGAAAGCCTGCTGAACGAATTTGGCTCACCGCTCTACGTCATCGACACCGATGACGTGCGAGCCCGTGCCACCAAATTCGTCAAATCCGCGGCAAATGCATTCAACAACACCGTAACCCACGTCAGTTTCGCAGGAAAAGCACTGCTTTCCAAGGAAATCTGCCGTATCGTCACCGAATCCGGCATGCTGATCGACACATGCACCATGGGCGAGATGCGCATCGCGCTCGCCGCAGGCGTTCCCGGAAGGCGACTCGTGCTGCACGGCAACAACAAGTCCGATGCGGAAATCGAACTCGCCATTACCGAAGGCTTCGCCAAAATCGTGGTGGACGAGCCGAACGAGCCGGCCCGTATCGCCGAAATCGCCAAGCGTCTCGGCAAGCGCGCTCGTGTGATGTTGCGTGTTACGTCCGGCATTCATGCGGGCGGCCACGAGTTCGTGTCTACCGCGCATGAGGATCAGAAGTTCGGTGTTGCCTTGCTGCCGGTTGGTGCCGATGCAAGCAAGCTGAACGTGCTTGACGATTTGACTGACGTGACCCCTGCGGGGTCGAACGCACGCCTAGGTGAAAGTGAAACCACTCCGGGCGAAAGCACAGAACGCCAGCTGCAGTACGACATCAAATACCCGTACGACATGAGCCATGAGAAGGTTTCCGAAGGCGACCGCAAACTCGCCGAAGCCATGACCATGGTGGCTGATGGCCCCGCGCTCGCCGTGTTGAAGGAGATCTACCGCCATCAGGACGTGCTCGAATTGGTCGGCGTGCATTCGCATATCGGATCGAACATTCACGATGCGGACGCCTTTATCCAGGCCGCGAAGCGCATGATGCTGCTACGCAAGACCTTCTACGCTACCGACGCATACACCCTGCCGGAGGTTGATTTGGGCGGCGGCTATTCCGTGGCTTACACCGATGGTGAGGATTCCATGGACCTCGATACGGAACTTGCTCGTCTTGCCAGCGCGGTCACCACCGTGAACCGTGCGCTCGGCATGCCCGCTCCGGTCATTTCGTTCGAACCGGGCCGTTGGACGGTCGCCCCGACCGGCGTCACCCTGTACCGCGTGGGTACGGTCAAGCCGGTGCAGCTTGCCGGAACCGCGAAAGACAAGGCTGGCAATCCGGTTACGGAACGCGTGTACGTGTCTGTCGACGGCGGTATGAGCGACAATATTCGCCCGGCATTGTACGGATCGGATTACACTGCGAAAATCGCCAATCGTGAGGGTTCCAGCGAAACCAAGCTGTGCCGTGTGGTCGGCATGCACTGCGAATCGGGCGATATCATCGTCAACGAGGTGCGTCTTCCTGCCGATATTCAGCGCGGTGACGTGCTGGCGGTGCCTGTTACGGGTGCATACGGTCGTACGATGGCCAGCAACTACAATCAGGCGCTGATTCCTGCGGTTGTTGCCGTATCCGAGCAAGACGCGCATGTGATGATTCGCCGTCAGACGGTCGAAGATCTGCTGGATTGGGATGTGAGCGAATAGCGATTCGTGGCGTTTCGCTCGTGTTTCGTATTGTTCATGGTGATTCGTCTCAAATTGCGGACGCAACATGGATGTTGTATGGACGGTTTTCTGGGCAAAGCTTAGAAACCGTCCATTTTCGTATGATTTCGCGGTCTTACGTCATATCGGGACCGTACAATAGGCAGGGTTACACCAATACTTCACATTCAAGGGAGGATGCCTTGGTACAGGAAGATGTTGCGCCGATTCGCGTTGGATTGTTGGGCGCGGGCACGGTCGGTTCTCAGACCGCACGTCTGCTGGTGGAGCAGAAGGATGAGCTTGCCGCGCGCATCGGACGACCGATCGAACTGACCGGCGTCGCCTGCCTTGATCCATCGGAAACCGACCCGTTCCCGTGGATTGACAAGTCCGTGGTGACCACCGACACCATGAGCGTGGCCACCAATGCCGACATTGTGGTCGAACTGATCGGCGGGACCGGCGTGGCCCGCAAGTTCGTGCTTGCGGCCATCGAATCCGGCGCTTCCGTGGTCACGGCCAACAAGGCGCTGCTGGCCAAGTATGGTCCGGAGATCTATGCGGCCGCCGAAGCTAAGGGCGTCGATATCTACTTTGAGGCTTCCGTGGGCGGTGCTATTCCATTCCTCAAGCCACTGCGTGAATCCCTCGTCGGAGACAAGGTGACGAGCATGCTTGGCATCGTCAACGGCACCACGAACTACATTCTCGACGAAATGACCACCAAGGGTCTTGATTTCGACGACGTGCTGAAGGACGCTCAGGCTAAGGGATACGCCGAAGCGGATCCGACAGGAGACATCGAAGGCTACGATGCGGCCAACAAGGCAGCCATCATGGCCACGCTCGGTTTCCACACCAATGTGACCATCGACGACGTGTCCGTTGAGGGCATCACCAAGATCACCGCCGACGATATTGCCGCCGCGACCGCCGAAAACAAGGTCATCAAGCTGCTGGCCGTGGTGGAGAATGGCGAGGCCGGAGTGTCTGCCCGCGTGTATCCGGCGCTGATTTCCAACGAGCATCCGCTGGCTTCTGTGCATGGTTCCTTCAATGCGGTGTTCGTGAAGGCCGAAGCGGCCGACGATTTGATGTTCTACGGCCGAGGCGCTGGCGGCGCTCCGACCGCTTCCGCGGTGGTCGGCGATGTGGTGACCGAAGCGCGTCACATCGCTCAGGGCTGCACCGGACCGACCATTCCGTTGTACAAGGATCTAAAGAAGGCTCCGATCGAGGCTTCCAAGGCCGAGTTCGCGGTGCGTTTCGTGATTCACGACAATCCGGGCGTGCTTGCGGCCATTGCGGCCAAGTTCGCCGAGCATGGCGTGTCCATCAACGGTGTGAACCAGGATCTCAAGCCCACGCTGAAGGATCCGGGTTACGACGGCGAACTGCAGCAGCTGCGCCTTGTCACGCACATGACTGACGAGCTGACCCTGCGTGAAACCGTGAAGGACGTGTGCTCACTCGACTGCGTGGTCGGCGAGCCTTCCATCCTCCGCGTGCTCAACTAACAGTTATGAGACGGCTGCTCAAATCGTTGCGATTGGGTGGCCGTCTCTTTGTTCATATTCCGGCTGTTGTTTTAGGCAATTGCTTGCCGATTGTTTACTGAATTGTCTGCCGATTATGGGTTTGAATTTGACTCTTGTACCCTTTCGGGTATACGGTGCTTGACTTGTAAAGAAGATGCGACGAAGGACGACGAGATATGACTCCAGTTACTCGCAAAGTACGCGTGCGTGTTCCGGCTACCAGCGCCAATCTTGGTTCTGGCTTTGATACGGTCGGACTCGCTCTGGACTACCACGACGAACTTGAATTCACACTGAGCGCCGATCCGGTGAACACTGCGGCTCAGGTGATGATCGAAGGCGAAGGCGCCGATACCCTCCCGCGTGACGAAACCCACTTGGTGGTTTCCACGTTCCGCCGCGCATGCCAGACCTTCGGGCTGGGCCGTGTAGGCTTCATTCTTCAGGCTCACAACAACATTCCTCAGGCACGAGGCATGGGCTCTTCCGCAGAGGCCATTGTGGCGGGCATTGCAGCCGCGGCCGCCTTCGCGCAGGACGACGAACTCAACCGTGATGCCGTGTTCGAGCTTGCCGCCGCCATCGAAGGCCATCCGGACAATGTGGCTCCTGCCGTGTATGGTGGCCTCACCATGTCTTGGGACATGGAAACCCCCGAAGGTGTCGGTTCCGTGCCGATTCCGGGCGGCGAGCCGCTGCACAAGGGCTTCCACACCATCAACTATCGTGTTGCCGACGATCTGACCGCAGCCGTGTTCGTGCCGGATTATGAGCTGTCCACCGAAAAGGCGCGTCAGGCGCTGCCGGGTCAGCTGGCGTTCAAGGATGCCGTGCACAATGTGTCTCGTGTGAGCCTACTGCCGGCCGCCATGAATCCTGCGATGCTGGCGACTGGCCAGCATCAGAACGCCAATGCGTTGCTGTTCGCAGCCACGCAGGATCGTCTGCATCAGCCGTATCGCGCTCCTTTGATGGAACCGTCATGGGCGCTGATCGAAAAGCTGCGTTCCCATGGTTTCGCATCCATGGTTTCCGGTGCCGGCCCATGCGTGCTCGTGCTGCATCATGGCGACGCCCGCGAACAGCTGGAACAGCTCGCTTCCGAAGAGCTCGCTTCCGGCCATTGGCGTGTGCTGCATTTGGGCGTCGACACCAAGGGCGTGCAGGTGGAACGCGTATGAACAACTCCGTTCCGCTGATTCTCGCCTCCAAATCCAAGCCTCGTCGTGACGTGCTTTTCTCGGCTGGTATTTGCCCCACGATTCGTGTATCGAACGTGGACGAGCCGGCAGCGCTTGAACGTGAGGCAGCCGCCATGGGCGTTGCCGTAAGCGATCTGAGCGTGGAACAGCGGGTGATGATTCTCGCCACGGCCAAAGCTGAAGCCGTGCATCAGGCGTATCGTAACGTTGCCGCCACCGCTGCGGCGGCGCACGGCAATCGCATAATCGGATATCCGCTGAAAGCCGTTGCCGAATCTTCCGAACATTCAGATAATGCTGAAAATACTGGAGATTCTGCATCTTTAGAACATCCTCGTATTACATTGCGTGCGGACGAAGTGCAGTCCGCCTCCGACGTAAATACCCGCGATTTTTCGGGAATCACTATTCCTACGATCACTGAATCGATTGCCGATTTCGTTGATGGCAAGCCGAGTCTGACCCGTGCGGAAGTCGGCCCGCTGATTCTTGGCTGCGATTCCATGTTCCTACTTGACGGCGAATGCTACGGCAAGCCGCATAGCGTTGAGGTGGCTCGGGAACGGCTGCGTGCCATGCGTGGTGCCACCGGCGAACTGTGGACGGGCCATTGCTTGATCGACTTCGCCACCGGGCGTATCGCGCGAGGCGCGAGCAGGGCCACGCTGCACTTCTGCGAATATTCCGACACCGATATCGAACGGTACATCGCTACCGGAGAGCCGTTGGAAGTGGCCGGTTCCTTCACACTTGAGGGCTTCGGTGGAGCGTTCATCGACTCCATCGAAGGCGATCCGCACGGCATTATCGGACTGAGTCTTCCGCTGGCGCGCCGTTTGGCCGCCGAGCTTGGCGTGGAATGGACCGATTTGTGGAACGTGACACGAGCCGATCAAGAACCGGACGTTGAACACGATTCACGAACCGGTGTCGCGAAACCGCTTCCTCCCAAGGAAAACGTGCATCAGCCGGGTGATGGTTGGATTGATTGCGATTGCGGCCGCAAGCATTGGGGCACGAACGGCGCTTCCGGTGTACTGCTGGCCCGCCGAAGCGAACAGACCGGCGAAGTGACGCACGTTGTCATGCAACATCGCGCGGTGTGGAGCGCGGAAGGTGGCACATGGGGCATTCCAGGAGGTGCCACCGCCGACGGTGAAAGCCCGATCGAGGGCGCGCTGCGCGAATCGTACGAGGAAGCCAACATCACGCCGGAAGATATCGACGTGGTCGGTTCGTATTGCGAAGACCACGGACCGTGGGCTTACACCACCGTGTTCGCTTTCGAAAAGCCGGGACACCGCGTGGAGCCGAAGGCCAACGACGACGAAAGCATGGAAATCGAATGGGTGCCGATTGAGGAAGTCCCCAATCGTAAATTGTTGACCGCCATGCGTACCGACTGGCCCAACTTCGCAGCACGACTCGCTCAAATGGCTGAAAAATAGCGTCTGTTAGCGCTAACTGAGGTTGCGTGTAGAATAGTCGAAAGTAACAACGGTAATGTGCGAAAGGCGACGGGGCATGGCAGGCAGGCGCAATGCGGCGAACAAACGCCCTTCGATGTTCGAAGTGGCGAAAATGGCTGGTGTCAGCCATCAGACCGTATCCCGGGTCATCAACCATTCGCCGGACGTTTCCGATGCGACGCGTGAGAAGGTGCAGAGGGCTATTGACGAACTTGGCTATCGGCCCAGCAACTCTGCCCGCGCGCTTGCGTCGCATCGTTCCCGCACCATCGGGCTCATCGCCGGTGGGCAACGGTTTTACGGACCGATTTCCGCGATTTCGTCGATAGAATCGATGGCTCGACAGCATGGTCTGTTCATGACGGTGAGCATGGTGCACGAGGCCTTGTGTACGCAGGCTGAGTTCGACGACTTATGCCGTACGTTCGATGAGATGAACGTTGATGCGTTTATCTTCCTCACTCCGACTGACGTCATGTTTTCGGCGGCTTGCCGTACGCAGGTCATGCAGCCGCGTGTGATCGTCACTTCCACGCATGGCAGTATCGGCGTGCAGGATGGTTTGCGATTGATGTCTTCCGCCGATCGCCGTCGCGTATCCGTCGTCGGCGTGGACCAATGGTCCGCGATGGCCGACGTGATGCGTCTCGTCGTGGAATACGGACATCGTTCCGTACTGTATTTCGCCGGTCCGAAAGATTGGCGTGATGCTGCTACGAGATTGGTGGCATGGAACAAGCTGTGCGCGGCCAATTCGGTCAATTCCGTGACGGTGCAGTGCGAGACCTGGGAACCCTCCGAGGCGTACGGCAAGATGAATCATATCCTCGACAACGTCGGCCGCGCCGGCGGCGGTTTGCCAACTTGCATGGTGTGTGCGAACGACAGTCAGGCTGTTGGAGTGGCACGCGCATTGCATGAGCATGGCGTACGGATTCCGCAGGATGTGAGCTTGGTCGGATTCGATGACATGCCTGCGATGGACAACATGTTCCCTCCGCTGACCACGGTTCGTCCTGGTTTCGAGCAGTTGGGTGTGGCTGCGATGCGTGAAGCGTTGTATCTGTTGGGGGAGAGCGACGAGAATTCGTTCGCCGCGTCCCGGCATGGCGTTGGTTTGGTGTCGGCGGAACTGATCAAGCGCAGTTCAATCGGCCCCGTGCGGCGGCGTTGATGGTCGGTTGTTCTCTTCCTGTGATTTCGTGAACCGGTGCTGAGTGCGGACTCGGCACCGGTTCGCTGTTTTGGGCGATTGCGTTGACGGATTGTTTCTTTGACACGCGAGTTTGTGCGGTTCGTAATTTGCGTTTAAAATAGTGAGCGTTAACAGTGAGCGCTAACATTCGGTTGACAGAGTGGTTGTGTAGGCGCTTGGACACAAGGAGTTTGACACTATGGCGCAAGAGCAAGAACTTGACGATCAGGTTGCGTTGACTGCCGAAAAGATTCGGGCCGGCAAAACGAGTCTGGGCATCGAATTCGGTTCCACCCGAATCAAGGCCGTTCTCATCGATGATACCTACCATACGATTGCCGCCGGCGATTACGGTTGGGCCAGCCACCTCGAGAACGGTCTGTGGAGCTACACCCAGGAAGAGATTTGGAAGGGTCTGCAGACCGCATACGCGGCGATGGCTCAGAATGTGGAAGCCGCATACGGTGAGAAGCTCGCACGAGTCGGACATATCGGTTTCTCCGCCATGATGCATGGATATCTCGCCTTCGACAAGAACGGCGAACTGCTTGTGCCGTTCCGCACCTGGCAGAACACCAACACCTCCGAAGCGCATGAGAAGCTTTCCGAACTGTTCCAGTACAATATTCCGGAACGCTGGTCCATCGCCCACCTGTACCAGGCGGTGCTCAACAAAGAGGAGCACATCGGCAAGGTCGCGTACTTCACCACGCTCGCCGGTTATGTGCACTGGAAGCTCACCGGAAAGAAGGTTCTCGGCGTCGGCGATACCTCCGGCATGTTCCCGATCGATCCGACCACCCACACCTACGAAACCGAATTCATCGAGAAGTTCAGCGCGTTGCCGGAAGTCGCCGCACAGCCGTGGAACCTCTCTGACCTGCTGCCGGAACCGCTGGTCGCAGGCACCCCGGCCGGCACGCTAACCGCCGAAGGCGCCAAGCTGCTCGACCCGACCGGAACCCTGCAGCCGGGCATTGTCCTCGCACCACCGGAAGGTGACGCGGGCACTGGCATGGTCGCCACCAACTCCGTGCGCGTACGTACCGGCAATGTCTCCGCAGGCACCTCCATCTTCGCGATGGTTGTTCTTGAGCACAAGCTCAAGGCTCTGCACCCGGAAGTCGACCTCGTCACCACTCCGGCCGGCGACCTCGCTGGCATGAGCCACGCCAATAACTTCACTTCCGACCTCAACGCGTGGGTTGGTCTGTTCGGCCAGTTCGCGGCCGCCTTGGGAACGCCCGTCGATACGGGCAACCTGTACGGCACGCTGTTCCGTGCTGCGATCGCGGACGATGTCGATGCCAACTGCGGCGGGCTCATCAACTATCCGTTCCGCTCCGGCGAATTCCTTGCAGGTCTGCCGGAAGGCCGTCCGCTGTTCGTGCGTGGTCCCGAAGCCCGCATGAGTCTGGGCAACTTCATGCGCGCCCAGCTGTTCAGCGCGTTCTCCCCTGTCAAGATCGGCATGGACGTCATGACCAAGAACGAAGGCGTTGCGGTCGACTCCCTCGTAGGACACGGCGGCATCTTCACCACCCCGAAGGTCGCCCAGAAGATTCTTGCGGCCGCATTCAACACCCCGATCAAGGTCATGTCTACGGCTGCCGAAGGCGGCGCATGGGGCATGGCAGTGCTCGCCGATTATCTGTGGCACGCCGATCAGCCGCTCGATGAATTCCTTGACGCTCGCGTGTTCGCCGATGCCGCGTCCACTACGGAAAATCCGGATGAAAGCGATGTTGCAGGATTCGAGGAATTCTTCGATCGCTTCCGCAAGGGGCTGGCGATTGAACACACGGCAATCGCAAATATTCCCTTGGAAACCAAGTAAGTTTTGTAGAAAGGAAACATATCATGGCAACTTTGGCTGATTACGGCCCGGAAGTACGCGCCGAAGTCAAGCAGGTGCGCGAAGTCGTGGCCACCCTGCACGAGCAGCTCATCAAGTGGAACCTCGTGGTGTGGACCGCCGGCAACGTCTCCCAGCGTCTGCACACCGCCGATCTGATGGTCATCAAGCCCTCCGGTCTGCGTTACGAATACCTCACCCCGAGCTCGATGGTCGTTTGCGATCTCGACGGCAACGTGGTGGACGGTTCCGAAGCCCCGAGCTCCGACACCGCATCCCACGCCTACATCTACCGTCACATGCCAGACGTATACGGTGTGGTGCACACCCACTCCACCTACGCCACCGCATGGGCGGCCACTGGTCAGAACATTCCGTGCGGCCTGACCATGATGGGTGATGAATTCGGCGGTCCGGTGCCGGTTGGTCCGTTCCGTCTCATCGGCTCCGAAGCCATCGGCGAGGGCGTGGTGGAAACCCTGAAGAAATATCCGAAGTCCCCGGCCGTGCTCATGCAGAACCATGGCCCGTTCACCATCGGCAAGGATGCTGAAGGTGCCGTCAAGGCGGCCGCTATGACCGAAGAGGTCGCCCGCACCATGTGGGCCGCCAAGCAGATCGGCGACATCATCCCGATTGCCCAGGAAGACATCGACAAGCTTAACGACCGTTACACCAACGTCTACGGACAGCACTGACTTGACGGAGCGGATCCTGCATGGTTCCGCTCTGCCACATAACACATACCTCTATCCAACACAATGAAGTAAGGAAACAACGATGGCAATGGAAAACCCATTCGAAGGTAAGGAAATCTGGTTCGGCGTCGGTTCGCAGGACCTGTACGGCGAGGAAGCGTTGCGCCAGGTGGCTCAGCAGACCGGCGAAATAGTCGACTTCCTGAACAACACCGGCAAGATTCCGGCCAAGATCGTGCTCAAGCCCACCCTGAAGTCCTCCGACGGCGTCAAGGCCTTCATGACCGAAGCCTCTGCCAACCCGAACGTCATCGGTGTGATCACTTGGTGCCACACCTTCTCCCCGGCCAAGATGTGGATCCGTGGCCTCGAAGTGCTTACCAAGCCGCTGCTGCAGCTGGCCACCCAGCACCACAAGGAGATTCCGTGGGAGACCATCGACATGGACTTCATGAACCTCAACCAGGCCGCCCACGGCGACCGTGAGTTCGGCTACATGGTGTCCCGCCTCGGTATTCCGCGCAAGATCGTCGTCGGACACTACACCGATCCGGAAGTCGCCGAAAAGGTCGGCACCTGGGCACGCGCCTGCGCCGGCTGGAACGCATCCCAGAACATGAAGGTCATGCGTTGGGGCGACAACATGCGCAACGTCGCCGTCACCGAGGGTGACAAGACCGAGGCCGAACGCGTGTTCGGCGCCTCCATCAACACCTGGGCCGTCAACGAACTCGTCGCTGCCTACGACAAGGTCAAGGACGATCAGGTCAAGGCCCTCATCGAGGACTACAAGGCCAAGTACGACGTGGCTCCCGAGCTGCTCGACTCCCGCTACGACGAGCTCTTCATCGCTGCCAAGGAAGAGTGCGCCATGGTCAACATGATGCGCGAAAACGGCTGCACCGCCGGCGTTGACAACTTCGAAGACCTTGGTGCCCTGCCGCAGCTGCCGGGTGTCGGCCCGCAGCGATTCCCGTCCGAGTACGGCTGGGGCTTCTCCGCCGAAGGCGACTGGAAGACCGCCGTGCTGGTGCGCATCGGCGCCGTGATGGGCTACGGCCTTGAAGGTGGCGCATCCCTGATGGAGGACTACTCCTACAACTTCACCGCCGGCAACGAGCTCGACATGGGTTCCCACATGCTGGAAGTCTCCCCGTCCATCGGTACCATCGCCAAGCCCAAGCTGGCCATCTACCCGCTGGGCATCGGCGGCAAGTCCGATCCGGTGCGTCTGGTGTTCTCCGGCAAGCCTGGCGACGCCGTCGTGGTTTCCATGGCTGACGAGCGTGAACGTTTCCGTCTGCTCATGGACGAGGTCTCCATCGTCGAGCCGCAGGGTTCCCTCAAGAACCTGCCGTGCGCACGTGCTGTCTGGAAGCCGAAGCCGGACCTCAAGACCGCCGTGCAGTGCTGGATCGCGGCCGGCGGCTCCCACCACACCTGCATGACCACCTCCGTCGGTCGTGAGGCTTGGGAGGACTTCGCCCGTATCGCCGGTGTCGAGCTCGCCGTCATCGACGAGAACACCACCGCCCGCCAGTTCGAGAAGGAACTGCAGCTGAGCGAAATGTACCACCGTCTCAACAACCGTCACTGAAATAACGGAGCGTTGCGCACGTTATCTTCGATGACGCTGCGAGCGTCATCGAAGATGCAATAAAAAAATACGGGCCGCCGCTGGGAAATCCCAACGACGGCCCGTATTTTTCTCTACGATCGCCCCATTCAGCGCTTGCCGGAGTACAGCTGCTGATCGATCACCTGCGCGAACACGCGGTTCACTGCCGGACGCACCACTTTCAGCGACGGGGTCAGGCACTTGTTTTCCTGCGTGAACTGGGTATCTAGCACTACGAACTTTCGTACGGATTCGGCGCGTGAAACCGTCGCGTTCGCCTTGTCCACATACTTCTGAATCTCATCGTGAACGGCGGCGACGGTCGCGATGCGGTCGAGCGGAGTCTCTGCAGACAATCCCACGGACGGCAGCCAAGCTGCCAATCCCTCCAGATCCAGCGTGACCAGCGCACCGATGAACGGGCGATTGTCGCCAACAACTACCGCATGCTCCACAATCGGACATTTCACGATCTCCTGTTCCATCGGAATCGGGGAGACGTTCTTACCACCGGCAGTGATGATGATATCCTTCTTACGGCCAGTGATCGTAATACGTCCCTCGTCGTCAATCGACGCCAAATCGCCCGTCTTCAGCCATCCATCCTCGGTGAACGCTTCCGCCGTCTTCTCAGGCAGATTATGGTAGCCTCTGAACACGTTTGGTCCCTTGACCTGTAGTTCGCCATCATCGGAAATGCGTACAGATGATCCCGGAGCCGGTTGGCCAACAGTGCCGATCACATTGTCGGTGACGCGGTTGGCTGCGAACGGCGCAGCAGTTTCCGTCATACCGTAACCCTGAATCATCGGCAGGCCGATACCGTTGAAGAAATGCGCCAGAGACACGTCCAGAGGAGCGCCACCGCATGCCACGTAGCGGATGCGCGGGCCGAGGGCGCCACGCACGGTACGGTATACGGAAGCCTCATACGAGAGATGTTCGGCGGTCTGCTTCATGGTCGGCTTCTCACCAGCCTGCTGCATGTGCGACCAATCGCGTGCGGCCTCGGCAGCCTTGAGGAACAGGCGTCCCTTCCAACCCATGCCGGCCTTGCGGGAGGCCGCGTTATACACCTTCTCAAACACTCGTGGCACGCCCAGCAGATATGTCGGTTCGAAGGAACGCAAATCGGGCAGCAGCGTCTTTGTATCCGGCAGATAGCCGACCACACCGTCGTCGGAAGCAATCGACGCGTACTGGATGAACCGTGCGAAACAGTGGGCGAGCGGCAGGAAGAGGAGCAGTCGCGGATGATCTTCGAGAATGATCTCATGCAACGCCAGACTGCCCGCGCGCGTGATCGATATGAAATTGCGGTGCGATAGCTCGGCACCCTTTGGGGCTCCCGTCGAACCGGACGTGTACACGATGGTAGCCAGATCGTCTGCATGCACCGAATCGATGCGCGCTTCCAGCTCCTCGTCGGACACGGTGACGCCCAAGCCTTCCAACGCGCCCATGGCGTTGGAATCGAGCATCAGAATGTGCTTGAGAGACGGGCAGCGGTCGATTACGGAGTCGAGACGGTCGAAGCGCTCGCGATTGTCGGCGATGGCCAGTTTCACATCCGAATCGTTGAGGATGCGCTCGGCTTGCGCTGCGGAATCAGTGTCGTAGATCGGCACATTGACCGCGCCGATTGCGGCCAGTGCGAAGTCGAGCACACCCCACTCGTAGCGGGTGGCGGAGAAGATGGTGACGGCGTCGCCCTTGGCGATGCCGAACGCGATAAGACCTTTGGCGGCGGCGATCACATCCTTGTGAAATTCGCCGGTAGTGACCTTCATCCATTGGCCGGGGGCGGTTTTGCGTTCCGCGATCACGGTATCCTCGCCAGTGCGCGCGATGCGTCCGGTAAGCAGGGAATAGATGGATTCGTCGTCGCCGACCTCGACGGATTCGCCCGGTGCGGTGTACTCGGTGAGCATGAAGCGTTCTCTTTCTCGCGGTTTTTGCGTTATTTCCGCGTATTTCTGCTTGTGATGCGTGCGGGAGCGATGCAAACCGTGTGTCCGCGTTTCCTACCCCTTGCGCACCTCGCACATTCTAAGTTACGGGACCGTAAGTCTGCATTGTAAGAAGCGACAAGAAATATTTCATCAACTTTGTATGAACTGACAAATGGTGATATTCCGTCAAAAATCAAGTGTTTGATGTCGCGCTATATCCGTTCGAAAAAAGGCTTGACGTAACGGTTGCGGGGGAGCTGCCATGCTTCCCATACATCCCTGAAATGACCGTAAAACCAGCGAAATACGAAGAAATGGTGGTGCGAGTGATTTTTATCGAGTACACTCACGAGTGACGCAATTTACCCCTTGCGTCAGAGGGCTGCCTGCTCAACGGCGAACATCCAGCCTTTTACTCTTTCGCCGTTTCGCTGGTCGTGTGGCATGGGCCGCACATGTGCTTGGTTCGTGTGTTTTTGCTGGAGATGCGTTTGCGATTGCTATGTGCGATGAGCCCTTGACGTTTCTGTTTCCGGGCGGATAGGCTGAATTGAGAGACATGGTGATGCGGGCGCGCAAATTGAACCGCGTGAATGTGAAGGAAAGGATTTCGATGTTTGACAAACGGCTGTTTTCCCTCGCTCCCGGCGTAGGACGGTTGGTTGCGGCGAAAGTGCTCTGCCAATGGATCGGGTTACTGTCCAACGTCGTGTTCGTGGTGACGATGGTGCTCATGCTTTCACCAGCGCTTGCCATGGTGGAATCGGCGTTCGATCCCATGTTCTCCATGGGTGATAGTGGCCTGATTTCCCGCCTGTTCGTCGGCTTTGGCTACGGCGGATTCAGCGCGGAAACGTACGTCGGATGCGTACTGGCGATCGTGGTCTGCGCGGTGCTGCGTTTTCTGATGATGCGCGCCGCGGCCTATTTCGGCGCGGAAGCGGCCGAGCGTGTCAAACTCGCGTTACGTGAACAATTATTCAATAAAATGCTTGCGATCGGACCATCATACTCGCAACATATCAGTACTGCCGACGTGGTGCAATCTGCCGGTGAAGGCATCGAACAAATCCAAAGCTTCTTCGAATTATTTCTGCCGCAACTGTTTTATGCGATTCTCGCGCCGGTAACGTTATTTTTTATAGTTGCGCCGATTAATATGCCGACGGCTGCTACATTGCTTATATGCGCGCCGTTGATTGTATTGATTGTTGGCATGGTCGCAATGCGCGCATCCCGAGTATTCAAAAAATATTGGGGAAAATACACCGACATGGGATCTGTGTTTCTTGACAATGTACAAGGTCTTGAAACGCTGAAAACTTTTGATGCGGATGCGCATGCCGCCAAGAAAATGAACGAGCAGGCGGAACAATTCCGTGTAATGACCATGAATGTTCTGCAAATTCAGCTGCGCTCGCTCACCGCCATGGACATCGTTGCATACGGGGGTGCTGCGGCCGGCGTGGGCGTGGCGATCTGGCAGTATGCGAGCGGTGCCGCATTGCCGCTTGCCGGCGTGCTGCTGATAGTGCTTCTTTCCGCGGATTTCTTCATTCCGATGCGCCAATTGGGGTCGTTCTTCCATGTTGCGATGAACGGCATGACTTCAACCAAGCGTATTTTCGCATTGCTTGATACGCCGATTCCTGCGCATGGGATGCAGGAAATGCCGGAATTCGGTGCTTCCGATAACGGTGTGGACGTGTGCTTTGATGACGTGTCGTTCCGATATGCGGACGTGGGCGCGGACGCTGCGGCGGCTGTGAGTGTGGCTGCGGATACGGCTGCGACGGCGGATGCGGAAACTGGGGAAACTAGAAAACCCCGGAAAAAGTCCGGTGTGGTTGGTGCTGGAAAAACAGGCATGTCGAAAGATGACGATGGTTCGGTCGTCGCATTGCATGACGTCTCTTTCACTGCGCGGCGTGGGCAGGTGACCGCCATCGTCGGTCCGTCCGGATCCGGCAAATCTACCGCCGTCGAACTGCTCTCCGGAAATCTTTCCGGATATGAAGGATGTATGTGGCTGCTGTCCGGAAATGCAGGAAACAGCTCGACGCAGCGGTACCAAATCAACGATCTTTCCATCGAATCCCTTACGAGGGAAATCGCCATCGTGGCGGCGCAAAGCCACCTTTTTGCAGGAACGTTGCGCGACAATCTGCTGATGGCCAAGCCGAATGCCGCCGAAAGCGAACTGTGGCAAGCGCTGGAAGCGGCACATATCGACGAATTCGTGCGTGCGCAATCGCAAGAACTTGACCTGGCCATCGAACAGGGCGCAAGCAACCTGTCTGGAGGCCAAAAACAGCGCATCGCCATCGCACGCGCATTGCTGCGGGAGTCTGCCGTCTACATTTTCGACGAAGCCACCAGCAGCGTTGATGTGGAAAGCGAAACCCTGATTCTGCGAACCATTCGTGCGCTTGCTAATCGCGGTAAAACCGTGATCATGGTGACACATCGCATGGCGAATGCAGCCGACGCCGATCATGTGGTGGTGTTCGAACGCGGGCGCGTGGCAGAACAAGGCGCGCACGCTGAACTCATGCGTGCCAATGGAACATACACCAAACTGTTCCACGCCCAACAAACCGTGGAAAACGTAGGAATGCGGACGCAAACCCAACAGCTCACATCCGTAACCGACGTAACTTCAGCTTGCGCACCCAACATGTCCGATTCTCCCGAATCGGACAGCCAGCGTACCGAAACCGTACCTTGTATGTCCGTTTCTGCAGAATCGGACGTACAGGGTATGCCTACGTCGCGCCTTATCGCGCGGCTGCTGAAGGAAGTCGGGCCGCTGCGTAAGTACATGATCGTCGCATGCGTTTGCGGCACGCTCGGCCACCTCGCCGCCACTTTCCTGCCGGTATTCGGCATTGCGGCGGCTTTCGCGGCCGTCGGCTCGCCCATCTGGAATCTCAGCGTTCCCGCAGCGCTCACCGCCATGGCCGTCTGCGCGCTGATCCGCGGCGGCATGCGCTATGCCGAACAGTTCATGAACCACAATGTGGCGTTCCGGCTGCTCGCATTGTTCCGTACGAAAGCCTTCGCGGCCCTGCGGCGTCTCGCCCCGGCCAAACTTGCGGGCAAAGGCAAGGGCGACCTGATCGCGCTGGTCACCACCGACGTGGAGCTGTTGGAAATCTTCTTCGCGCACACCATCAGCCCGATCGTCATCGCTGTTGTGACCACCGTCGTCTACACACTTGCATTGCTCACCCTGAGTGCACCCTTCGCGGTGACGCTGGTCATCGCGCACCTCACAGTCGGCGTCGTACTGCCAAAGTTGTTCGCGTCGGCGGTGCGAGACATCGGTCCGGAACTTCGCAAGGAATCCGCCGCCCTCGACGACGAAATGCTTGACGATATGCGTGGTATCGGCGAAATCATCCGCTTCGGTCAGGGTAGTGCCCGGCTCGCTTCCATCGCTCGGCGCACCCTTTCGTTGTGGGGCAAACGTTTGCGATTGAGTGCGAAGAATGGTGATTTTGCAGGATTGGGTGCGGTATTGGTGATGCTGTTTACTGCGATTACTGCTTTCCTTGTGATGACGTTGTGCACTGCGGTTTCCACTGCCGTCGATATGCCGGAAGGCCTGATTTGGATGGGTTCCGTGGATTCGAACGCTCCTGCGTTGGTTGCGGCTTTCGTATTGCTTACCAGCTCGTTTGGTCCGACGCTTGCATTGAGCGCGCTGCCGGCGAATTTGACGCAAACGTTCGCTTCGGCGCGTCGCCTGTTTGCGTTGATGGATGAGACTCCCGCTGTGGTTGAGCAGGGTGCCGAGCACCCGGAATATCAAGGTATGACAATGGGCGATGTCACATTCGGCTACGGTTCCAGTGCCCATACTTCCGGCGGCCGCACTTCCGACAGTGCCTCTCAACCCGTGCTCGACCATGTTTCACTCGATGTTCCACAGCATGGCATTCTTGGCATTCAAGGCCCGTCCGGCCGTGGAAAATCAACGATGTTGAAGCTGCTCATGCGCTATTGGGATCCGGATTCCGGCACGATTTCGCTATCGAATATTCCATTGCCTCAGGTTGACGCTGGCTGGCGTCGCCGTGTGCAGACGATGATGGGGCAGGAAACTTACCTTTTTGACGGTACGATTCGAGAGAACCTCACCATTGCCTGCAATTCTGCCGATTCCGCAGCGTCCGCCATCCCCGATTCCGTATTGCGCGAGGCGCTCGCCAAAGCATCCGCGCTCGAGTTGGTCGATGCGCTGCCGAACGGCTTGGATACGCAGGTCGGTGAGCTGGGCGGCCGCCTTTCGGAGGGCGAAAAGCAGCGCATCGGATTGGCCCGCATGTTCCTGCGTGACGCCGATTTGGTGCTCTTCGACGAGCCGACGAGCCGTCTCGACGCCTATAACGAGTCGGTGATTCTTGGATCGGTCAACAATCTAGCTGAGCAGGGGAGTGCCGTCGTGCTGGTGTCGCACCGCGATTCCACCATGCGCGTCGCCGATCGCATATTGCGCATGTAGAGCTCCTTGCAGCATTATGCGGCGCATGCAGTGGCATGCAGTGTTATGCAAGTACGTGCGCATCGCACCCCTGTCCGCAATGTGGTCGTATGAAAATCGTGCGTCATTCGTATTTCTTATAACGTGCGTTGAAAGCGCTGCCGAAAGGCACTGTGCGCGCGAATCGAAAGCAAACAACGCATGACAGGTAAGAAAAGCGGGCGAAATCGTGGAATCGTCGACGGAATCGAAATCGTAAGAAAATGAAACAATCATGAAAATGATTGTCAAAATTTAAGAAAAGCAACTTTTTGAGACGTGCAAATATTCATTTCACATGATTTTGTAACGGAAAATCGTTAGTATCTGTGTCAAGAGATATCCGCTCTGTAGAAGAGTGGAATACGATTCGACGAAAGGCTGGCGATGGCCAACAACAGGAACGAACTGAACAAGAATCTGGCACAGATGCTCAAGGGTGGCGTAATCATGGACGTCACCACCCCGGAGCAGGCGAAGATCGCACAGGACGCGGGCGCATGCGCGGTGATGGCGCTCGAACGCATTCCGGCCGATATTCGTGCTGCCGGCGGCGTTTCCCGCATGAGCGATCCGGCCATGATCAAGGGCATTCAGGAAGCCGTGTCCATTCCGGTCATGGCAAAGGTTCGTATCGGTCATGTTGCCGAAGCTCGCATTCTGCAGGCCATCGAAATCGATTACATCGATGAATCCGAAGTTCTGAGCCCTGCCGACGACGTGTACCACATCGACAAGAATCAGTTTGACGTGCCGTTCGTGTGTGGCGCGAAGAACCTGGGCGAAGCGCTGCGCCGTGTCGCCGAGGGCGCGTCCATGATCCGCACTAAGGGCGAGCCGGGCACCGGCGATGTGATTCAGGCCGTGCGCCACATGCGCACCATGAACAAGCAGATCCGCGAACTCGTCTCCCTGCGCGACGATGAAGTGTACGAGGCCGCCAAGCAGCTGGCCGTGCCGTACGATCTCGCCAAGTACGTGCACGACAATGGCCGTCTGCCGGTCGTCAACTTCGCCGCCGGTGGCGTGGCCACTCCGGCCGATGCCGCGCTCATGATGGAGCTGGGTGCCGAAGGCGTGTTCGTCGGTTCCGGCATCTTCAAGTCGGGCGACCCGGCCAAGCGTGCCGCCGCCATCGTGCAGGCCACCGCCAATTGGCAGGACGCCGATCTGCTCGCACGTCTTTCCGAGAACCTCGGTGAGGCCATGGTCGGCATCAACGAAGATGAGATCGAAACCATCATGGCCGCCCGCGGCGAATGATCTCGCTGTGATTGTGCTGTGATTTCACGTATTGCGAGCGGATGGGGTGTGACTATCGGCCGCCTTATGCCGCCCGTTTCGCGTGATTGCATTTCGCATGATTTGTGATGGTCTCGATGGTTTGGGTAAGGAGATCCGATGGTTGTTGCCGTTGAATACATTTCGAAGGAAGAATCGGCAGACGTTGCCGAAGGTGCGGTTTCCGCGCAGCATGGCGTGACTGGCATTCTCGCGGTGCAGGGTGCGTTCGCCGAGCATGCCGCGATGCTGGATCGGCTTGGCGCACCGTGGAAACTGCTGCGTGCCGCCGAGGATTTCGATGATTCGATCGATCGCGTGATTCTGCCTGGCGGCGAAAGCACCACGCAGGGCAAGTTGTTGCGTTCGACCGGCCTGTTTGAGCCGATCGCAGCACATATCGCCGCTGGAAAGCCGGTATTCGGCACGTGCGCGGGCATGATTCTGCTGGCCCGCAAGCTGGATAACGATTCGAACGTCTACTTCGGTGCGTTGGACGCTGTCGTGCGCCGCAATGCGTACGGCCGTCAGCTGGGTTCGTTCGTTGCGACCGCCGATTTCGGCGCTTCCGACGATGCGGATGCTGTGGTGGTTGCGTCGGGGGAGTCTGTCTCTTCCGCGATTTCCGCGGCTGCTGGTGAGGAGGGGGCTTCCGAGGCTTCGGATACGTCGGTGGTGCTCAAGGATTTCCCTCTGGTGTTCATTCGCGGACCGTTCGTTGCCGAGGTTGGCGAGCGAGCCACGGTCGAAACGTCGGTTGACGGCAATGTGGTCGGTTTGCGTCAGGGCAAGATTCTTGCTACGGCGTTCCACCCCGAACTGACCGACGATACCCGCATTCACGAGCTGTTCCTCAGTTTGTAGGCTGCGGAGTCCGTCTCTTCGCCGTATGCGTTGTTTTGGGAGGTTTGCGATTCGCAGACCTCCTTGTTATATGTTCTTTATATGTTTTCTCTTGTGAGGTAGCTTTCTTACGATCCATTTTTTGGTTGAGATGCGCGGACAATCGCAGATTATTGTGCAAACGATGTCATTCTGTTTGTGCGAAACGCCGATGATTTCGTTGGCGCTTCAATTGTGCACAACAGTTGCAGGGGGGCTATCGAACCGGTTTGTTTGACACCTTGATACAACCGTGTATCATCGGAGCTAATGGTACACGGTTGTATCAGAAAGGAAACAAAGCCATCTTACCAGTCCAAATATCACCACGGGGGTATTGTTCGGCAGGGCGCGAACATACAAACATCACCAAGTGGAAAGCATGGCATGTGCATTCCGCGGCGGATGTTCCGAAACATATGCGACCGACATGCAATCAGCATGCGAAGCGGATGGCAGAAAGGGAAAAGAACATGCGCAACATGAAGAAGGCTCTCGCAGCGGTAGCAGCAGTGGCAACCCTCGCCAGCCTCACGGCCTGCGGTGGCAGCGACGGCGGCAACGACGCCAAGGCCAACGCCGGAGACGCAGACAAGGCGGATCTCGTTTTCTGGGGCTGGGACACCGGCAACACCATGAAGGCCCTGATCGCCGACTTCGAAAAGGCCAATCCCGGAATCACCGTCAAATTCAACAACACCGGCACCGCATCCGACACCCAGACCGCACTGAGCAACGCCGTCGCGGCAGGCAAGGGTGCCCCCGACGTGGTCATGCTGGAAGACCCGACCGTCACCCAGTTCGCGGTTACCGGCGACCTCGTTGACCTCACCACCTACGGTGCCGATAAGCTTGAAGACGACTTCTCCGCAGGCCCGTGGAGCAAGCTACAGTATGATGGCAAGCCGTACGCGCTGCCGATCGATTCCGGCCCGGAAGTCTTCTTCTACAACGATGCCGTGCTCAAGAAGGCCGGCGTCGACGGCTCCCAGATCAAGACTTGGGACGATTATTACGAGGCAGCCAAGAAGGTCAAGGCCATCGGCGCCTACATGACCAACAATTCCGGCTCCTCCATGGAATACCAGCCCTTCACCGCCCAGGCATGGCAGGCCGGTGCGCAGCCGTGGAAGGTTGATGGCGAGAACATCACCATTGACATGACCAAGGATTCCGGCATGAAGAAGTACATCGAATTCCAGCAGAAGCTCATCGACGAAGACCTCGTCGACACCAAGATCGCCAACTGGTCTGACGACTGGAACCGTGCGCTCAACGAAGGCGACATCGCTACCCTCACCATCGGCGCATGGATGCCGGTTAACCTCATGAACGGCGCTCCTGACCAGGCCGGCAACTGGCGCGTGGCCCAGCTCCCGCAGTGGAACGAAGGTGACGAGGTCTCCGCTGAAGACGGCGGCTCCGCACTCGCGGTCGTCTCCCAGTCCAAGCAGCAGGCCGCGGCCTACAAGTTCGTCGAATACTTGACCCACGGCGCCGGCGCCCAGACCATGGCCGACACCGGCACCTTCCCGAGCCTGAAGAAGATCCTCTCCTCCGACTCCTTCACCAATCCGAACACTGAAGCCAACAAGAAGGTCAACGACTACTTCGGCGGCCAGAACGTGAACGAGATTCTCTCCGAAGCCGCCCAGCGCAAGGTCTCCGCCTTCCAGTACCTGCCGTACAACCCGTACGCGCAGTCCACCTTCGGCGATCAGATCTCCAAGGCCTACAGCGAGGACATCACTCTGGAGGAAGCCTTCGTCAACTACAGCAAGGCGCTCACCGATCACGGCAACCAGCAGGGCTACACCGTCACCAGCAAGGACTGACGGCGCCCAGCCGCTGCCGTGCGGCACAACGAAAAACGCGATAATGCGATCCGCCATACGCAACGCATCATCGCAACCATGAAGATCGACGGCAGGTGGGAATCGTCTGACGTGACCCGCCTGCCTCACTTCGCAAAAATAATTTTAAAAACGAAATCTTACAATAGAAAAAGATTTCAAAAAAATAGCAATCCTGTAATTCAAACAATAAAAGATTTTGCGGATTAACAATCGCACATGGTTGTGCGATCAATAGAGCAAGAAGCATACAGAAAGAAGGAAGCATGTCTCAGCAAGCAGCAGTCGCGGCGGATGCGCTGCATACGCCTGCGGACCGGGTTCGCGTCAACCGTCACCGTGCGGATTGGCGTGGTTGGAAGTTTATGTGGCCGTTCGCGTTGGTGTTCGTGTTCG
>OGRJ01001175.1_pt1 | contig 23037 bp, 15 predicted proteins | sample 1553411 | NCBI WGS metagenome assembly OGRJ01 (sample SAMEA2580084, study PRJEB22360) | human gut metagenome | biome: human gut; feature: human-associated habitat; material: faeces | place: Denmark | collected 2008/2010
CACAGCTGCCGCCGTTTCCGAACCGGCGCCGAGGGCTATGGCATTTTCATTGGCCGCTTTTGCACCTGTACCGATAGCCACAGAATTAGTGCCTGTCGATTTGACCGTTTCACCGACTGCAATGGAAGATGCCCCGCTGGCCTCACTGTCCCAGCCTATAGCAGCAGCATTAACACCACTGGCGTTAGAGTTTGCCCCCAATGCGCGGGCGCCTGCAGCCAGGGCTTTTGCACCGTTACCGATGGCTACGCCCCAATCCCCTCTGGATTGAGAACCGTTCCCCATGGCAATGGCACCGCCATTAGCAGCTTTCGCATTATTCCCGAAAGCCATAGAGGAACCGCCCCAGGCCCTGGCATTGGAACCGAAGGCCTGGTCATTGTCTCTGCCTACAAGCACATTATTTTCATCAAAACCGGCGCGGGCATTATTCCCCAACGCAAAGCCGTTCGTAGATTGTGTCCGAGCTTCGTTACCGATGGCCACACCGTTATTAGCAATTGTACGTGCATTACGGCCGATAGCCACTGCCTGCGCACCTTGGCCGACAGTGCCGGTACCGAGAGCAATCGTATTGATATCTTTGGTTGTCGCATCATGCCCGATTGCGATCCCGCCGCTCTTATCGGTAATTCCCGGTGTCGCTGTGGCGGGGTTCACGGTAACATTCGCACCATTCCCGATGGCAATCCCGTTCTGGCTTGATACTGAATCCGGATCTCCCTTGCCGACAGACGCCGCATTACCGATAGCCACACTATGTGATGACAATGCCTTCGACAGAATACCGTAAGCGGAGCTGTTCACCGCCGCCGCCTGCGCCTGGTCGCCGACAGCAAGAGAATGCTCGGCTGTCGATTTAGACAGGGAGCCTATGGCGGTCGCCCCCTGCCCGCTAGCTTCCGCCTGATCGCCCATGGCTATGGCATAGATATTTTTCGCCCTGGATCGGCTGCCGAGAGCGATCGTATATTCCTCTGTCGTCTTGGCATCATCCCCGACAGCGATACTGTTCGCTGTAGCCGTTGTAGCACCGATCCCACCATTAAATGATGCTTCCGCCATGCCCGGCAGCAGGCATCCCGTGACGGCAAGGGCGCACAGAAACGCGCGGACGGGCATGCTCTTCTTTTCAGAAGCTGTTCCCCCATTTTTCCCGCAGCGGCCGGCGATTTCCGAAACTACCACATAGCAGTGTTTCACCCGGCTCCAGATGACTTTGTAAATCTGATTCATAACTTCCTCCTTTTACATAAAAAGATATCCGCTCTCTAAAGAACTAAATAATTTATATCTCTTTCATCCTATTATACATTTATAAAGTTATTTAATAAAGTTATTTATTATAAATTAGATTAGTATACCAAACGCACTTTTATTAAAGTATTTCACCGGAGATTTTCTGCACTCCGGTTCCCTTTCAATGCCCGTCGGCTCCATGCACCTTCCTTCATGTATATTTGACTAAGATATCCGTCATAATGGAACCCTTTTGGAGAAAATATGCCAAAAGCGGATCATCCGTATGCTCACGGTTCTCACATTGCTATGGAGAATGAGAAACAAAATACCCCTTTTCAGAAAGACAACTTCATTCCATATACCGGCAGTATTGCCGTCCAAAAGCAGGACAAAGCCGATTTCGGGTTAAAATATGAGACTCCCGCTTTCCATAATGGGTAAAAGACTCTCTCCTGAAAGCATATGCTTATAGAAGAAAGTCTTTTATCTTCTTCCTGATTTAGAAAGATGGTCTTATCCAATCAGGATCCTACGCTGTTTACGAACTGGATTGTCAGCACTGACGGAGTGGAAATAATCCCCAAAACGGTTACCCGCTGTCCCATAGGAACAACTGCACCATTGAGATTGATAAGAATTTTATTCCCCCGGGCGGTACGGAAATTCATAAGCCCGCCGCCGGCGCTGGACAGAATACTGCCCACAGTGCAGATCCTTGTCCCTACAGGAAGCCCGGACAAATTCCATGCTACCTGATAAGCACCCAGATCCTCTAATTTCAAATCTCCCGGATTGACCTGATACCAGTTGTCAAGATCGCTTTTCACCGGTCCCATGAAATACCCTGCATCCCGAGATGTCCGTGATCCTATTGGCATCTGTGACGGCTGCGGATTCCCAATATCTTTTCTGTAGCTGACCGCACGCTGATTAGGAGCCCGCTCCTGATAAGACACGTTCCGGATAATAAGTACAGGCTGCCCGGCCTGATTATAAGCCACATACCCTGTCGCCTGAAAAGGCGTATAACTCATTATCTTTCCCGCATGCTCCATCATGGCAGGGATTTCCTGTCCATCGGCAGTAACAAAACGATATACATTGTCCGCATAGGCTCCTTCAAACTGGCCGGCTACGGTGATATTATCCGCTGCCGCAGCCACCGTGCCCGGCAGCAGCAATATCAATATCATTCCTATCACAGCAAACCATGATTTCTTCATCTGAAAGCCTCTTGCTCCGATTAACCGCGGCCTTTGATGACGCGTACACGCTGGATATCAGGTGTGCCGTCCTTATGCTTGCTGATGGTATCTACCCTGATGCGTTCCAGTTCCGGTTCGAATTCTTTCAGTGCTCTGGCCATCCGGTCATCGGCAGCCGCACCATTCTGCATGGCCCTGTAGATCAACGCGGCCATTTCATACCTGGTCATCATGCGGTCTCCGCCGAACTGTCCGTCCGGGTAGCCCACGATGACACCGTTTCCTGCCAGAGTCGCCACATAGTCATAGGCCCAATGATTTTCAGGCACATCGGGGAAGAGCTGCATCTTGTCCATATCCATGGAATCCAGCGGTCTTCCGTCCGCAACCTTCAGCAGCGCCCCCTTCACATTTTCCAGTTCAGCGCGAAGATCCTTGATTTCCTTAGCCATCGCCACTTTGGATGTGGACACATGGTTGCCCTGTCCCAGCTTCATGGAAAGACCTGCATTCACCATATTCTCTCCGCCGCCGATGGAACCGCCTACACTGATCATCGTATCTTCATTCGGCCGATAGAAGGCACCGAGTGCCAGAGAATGGGCATCTTTATAGTTGCCGTAGCCCAAAGTGAAGTCCCACTTGTCATCGGGATCGAAGTCCAGCGGATGGAGTGCTGCCAATGCCGCCGCTCCTGCGCCGACTCTGTTGATACGGTTATCAACTTTGTTGATGGCTCCGCCGATCTGTTTCAGCTGCCCTACATTCACAGCATCCGTATCTGCCTTGCCTGCTGCCACATTGGTAATCCGTTTTCCGCCTGCGTCAACGCCGGTCTGCGTGATGCTCGGGCCGTTCTTGATCGTCAGGCCGCTGCTACTCATCACCGTATTTCCTGTAGTCACGGTCTTGAAGGTCGGTGTATCGACTACAGACACTTTGTAGTCCGTACCGCCGTTTGCATTTGTTCCTGTCGTTACGGAAATATTGCTGCCCGCCGTTACGGAAGAATGCTTGCCTGCCTGGCCGGATACAACCTTCAGCTGGTCTTCCGTCGCCGCCTGTCCGCTGGTGATATGGTTCGGATCCCAGGTCTTATTGGTCAGTCCGTTCACTGTGCCGGCCGTACCGTTGACAGTCACCTGCCCGGCCTTGATCGTACCTTCGGTACCTTTAATGCTGATCTGCTTGGAAGGATCGGTTCCCAGCGTAATATCATCATTCAGGTTGACATGGTACGTTTTGGATCCGTCGGCATTCGTTTCAGAAGTCACCGTCGTATTTTTGCCGTCCGCTACTTTCGTGGTGGCACTGGCTGCCGCTTTTTTCAGCTGGCTGACATTGACGGCATCGGTATCTGCCTCGCCTGCCGCTACATTGGTGATCTTCTTGCCGCCGTTATTCAGCCCATCTGCAGTAAGAGAAACCGTTCCGGCCGGAGTACGCGTCATTTTCTTGACATAGAATCCGGTCGTATCCATCACCACATTGCCGGCTGTTACACTGTTTAAGCCTTTCAAATCCTTGGCAAGACGTGCTTTCAGGTTGTTGCTGCCGTCAGATACCACACCGATGTTGTCATCCGTGGTCAGTTTGCTTTCATCTGAAATGCCGCCGATTACATTCACCTGGCCGTTCAGTTTCTTTTTGATGACCGCCCCTGTATCACCGCCGTACTTCATGCCGTCATCCAAGGTGGCAATGTCATGCTGCTTGCCGTTCTTTTCTTCAATGATGAGACGGGTGATATTGGTGCCGTCAACGCCTGGTTTTCCGTCGCCGCCTTTAATGGTGGCTCCGTCTCTGCCGTCTTTGCCGTTAATTCCAACACTGTCCGCCTTCAGGTTCTTATCCAGGCCGACAATCATATTTCCGTCAGCATCCACCATCGTTTTGATGTTTGACGGGTCGTATTCCGTATCTGCCTTTGTTCCGGTTCCCCTGATGGTCATGGTGCTGTTCAGTTTCTTTATTGCCAGTCCGGTATTTCCGGCAAATTTCATGCCGTCATCCATCGTTGCCACCTGATGGTCGCCTTTTTCATCCACATAGTAGAGACGGGTCATTTCGGTAGCCGACAGGTTCTTGGCCGGATCCAGGCTCGCAGGTCCTGCGTTGACGCCTATATCCGCATGGGTGGATTTTCCATCTTTCCCGGCAGGTCCGGTCAGGCCAATCTGCCCTTCCGTCCCATTGGCTCCGTCTTTCGCCTTGAGGGTAACTCCATCTTTGCCGTCTTTCCCCTTGATGCTGATTCCGTCTTTGCCATGGATCACTACGGAAGAACCGTCTTTGCCGTTGACTCCGATGGAGCCGTCTTTGCCGTCAGCACCTTTCTTGCCGAGCACCAGGTCATCATTTACATTGACTTTATACGGATTGGCAACGGTGCCTTCGCCTTCGACGGTGGTATTCTTACCGTCTTTCAGGATCGTCTTTCCCGCCGCGACAGCATCTTTCAGCTGGCCGAAGTTGACTGCGTCACTGTTCGCTGTGCCGTTAGCCACGTTGGTAATCTTCTGGCCGTTCGCATTGAGACCGTCTTTGTTGACATAGGTCTTTCCGTTAACGGTCAGGCTGCCGTCCGGTCCCAGGTTAACATCTTTCTTCAGCTTCACGTTGAGCTTCGTCCCATCAGATACAACGCCGATATTGTCATCTGTCAGGTCTGCCGAGGCTCCGCCTTTGATTTCCAGCTTTTCTCCCAGCTTTTTGTTAATTACCGCGCCGGAGTCTCCGCCGAAGTTCAAGCCTTTGCCAATGGTGTTATTGATGTTTGTAATATTTGTCTTATTGGTCTTCACGCCGTCGCTGACTGTTTTCAGCTGGTCTTCTGTTGCCGCCTGTCCATGTACGACTGTCGGGTTGTCAATATCCCATGTGCGGTTGGTCAGTTCATTCACTGTGCCGGCGCCTGTCACTTTGACTGTGCCCGCCTGGATGTCCCCTGTCGTTCCGTCGATGGTGACCTTGCTGCCCGCCGTAATCTTTCCGCTGGTTCCGTCTGCGACGATTTTCTTGTCAGCCGTGCCGAGGGTTACTTTATCACCCAGTCCGACGGTATATTCTTTACCACCGGCGGGATTGGTTCCTTCTGTAACGGTTACATTGGCGTCTTTCGCTTTGACGGTCGTTGCCTTTGCCGTACCGCCGATGGCTGCATTCAGCTGACCCAGGTTGACTGCATCACTGTTTGCCGTGCCGTCAGCTACATTGGTAATCTTCTGGCCGTTCGCATTGAGACCGTCTTTATTGACATAAGTCTTTCCGTTGATGGTCAGGCTGCCGTCAGCACCCAGATTGACATCTTTCTTCAGCTTCACGTTGAGCTTCGTTCCATCAGATACAACGCCGATATTTCCATCTGTCAGGTCTGCCGAGGCACCGCCCTTGATTTCCAGCTTTTCTCCCAGCTTTTTGTTAATATCTGCGCCCGAGTCTCCACCGAAGTTCAGGCCTTTGGCAATGGTATTGTTAATGTTTGTAATATTTGTTGTATTCGTATTCTGCTGCGCTTTGGATGCGATGTCTGTCAAGGTAACCTGTTTCTTATCGCCTTTTTCGTTCGCTACGGTCAGCACCATATTTCCGTTGCTGTCCGCTTTGTACTTGCCCTGGCTTCCCGCTTCCGGATTTGCTACCAGATGATAATCTTCCTTTGCCACCTCGGTGAATATTTTGCTCAGGTCTACATTGACTTTGCCCGTATCATTCCGTTCCAGTGTCAGGGTTTTGCCGTCATTGGAAACGCTGCCGCTTGTGACATAGTTGTTTTTGAGTCCCGTTATATTGGCGGTCAGGTTGTTCGTACCGGTCAATGCAGCCGTTCCGTCGCCGTTTGTCTGGTAATTTGCGGTACCGCCTGTCACATACTTGTCTTTCGCCGTCACAATACGGTTGATATCGCCGATATTGGCCGCATTCGTCGTTACATTGCCGCCGCTGGCTACGTTCGTGATCTGCTTGTTCCCTGCGTTGATGCCGGTATTGTTGATCTTTACGTCACCTACAGTCACGCTGTTGAAGGTCGGATCTTTGCTTACGGATACAGTCAGCTTCCTTGCGGCCGGATCGTATTCCACACCTGCATTGTCTTTTGCCGCGAATTCAAGGGTTTCTCCCGCCTTGATCGCGCCCTCATTGGTTCCTGCCTTTACCTTGAAGCCTGCTTTCAGTTTTTCCACGTCCGACGCGCTGGCAATATTATTGATTGTGACCGTGCTTGCCGGTGTCGTCGGATGCGCCTTGTCTTCCACTTTCAGATCCACTTTGCCGTTGGCTACGGAATAATTCCCGTCTGCCGCGTCAGGATTTTTAACCAAGCGATAGTCTGTCTTTGACGCATTGGAAATGGAAATGGCATCAGATACTTTCTTCAACTGGTCTTCTGTCGCCGCTCTGCCGTTCACGACCACCGGATTCTGCACGTCCCAGTCCCTGTTGTCCAGACCGGTTACATAGCTCTTGTGATCTGCCGAATCGACACCCATTCTGGCGGTTCCTGCCGTCACACTGTTCAGGCCGGTCACATCTTTCGCCAGTTTTACATTCAGCGCACCGTTTCCGGATATGACACCGATATTCCCGTCTGACAATTTTGATGCATCAGCGCCGCCTTTGATATCCAGCTGCTCGCCCAGTTTCTTATTGATAATTGTTGCGTCATCACCCTTAAAGTTCAGGCCTTTGGCAATGGTATTGTTAATGTTTGTAATATTTGTTGTATTCGTATTCTGCTGCGCTTTGGATGCGATGTCTGTCAAGGTAACCTGTTTCTTATCGCCTTTTTCGTTCGCTACGGTCAGCACCATATTTCCGTTGCTGTCCGCTTTGTACTTGCCCTGGCTTCCCGCTTCCGGATTTGCTACCAGATGATAATCTTCCTTTGCCACCTCGGTGAATATTTTGCTCAGGTCTACATTGACTTTGCCCGTATCATTCCGTTCCAGTGTCAGGGTTTTGCCGTCATTGGAAACGCTGCCGCTTGTGACATAGTTGTTTTTGAGTCCCGTTATATTGGCGGTCAGGTTGTTCGTACCGGTCAATGCAGCCGTTCCGTCGCCGTTTGTCTGGTAATTTGCGGTACCGCCTGTCACATACTTGTCTTTCGCCGTCACAATACGGTTGATATCGCCGATATTGGCCGCATTGGTCGTCGTATTTCCGCCGCTGGCTACGTTCGTGATCTGCTTGTTCCCCGCATTGATGCCGTCTTTATTGATATAGGTATTTCCGTTGATGGTCAGGCTGCCGTCCGTTCCCAGGTTGACATCTTTTTTTAAGTTGTATTTTACGGCCGTTACCTTTCCGGACGCATCTTTTGTCACGGAAGCCGTTGTATTTGTTCCATCGGCAAAGTTGACTTTACTGCCATTCTTTACGGCATTCACATCATTGCCATTCCCCTGTGCTGTCCAGGAAGCATTGGATGTTACCGCTTTCAGTTGAGCCACATTGACGGCATCGGAATCATTCGTGCCGGCCGCCACATTGATGATCTGGCGTTTTACCGTATCCGAGCCGACACTGACGGCGCCTGTCGTTCCTTTTGTCGCCTTAATGGCATTTACCTGTGCCGTGTCGGCACCGGAAGGAATGTAAGCATTGGATGTCTGCTGACGGTTGGAAACGCTGTCAGCGCCGAGTGCCACGCCTCCATCTACTTGGGAATTGGCATTAACACCCATGGCAATGGATTTTTTCCCCTTGCTGCGTGCCAAAGGCCCGATTGCCGTGCTGGCATCGCCTTCCGCCAAAGCATTGAGACCCATAGCCATAGAAGCGTCACCGGCGGCCTGGCTCATCGCGCCGAGTGCCACGGATGCCGTTCCGATGGAAGCAGTCTTGACATAATAGGGCTTATCATGCAAAGCAGCCGAACCAAGCGTTGCATCACTGGGCGCCTTATTATTCAGATTTTCATTATTCGCCAGTCCCGGCAGAAGGGATTGCAGTTTTGCACGATCCAGCTCGATATCATCCGTACCGATCGCCACGGAAGAGTTTCCGATCGCCCTTGTGTCTGCGCCGACAGCCACCGCCTGCGATCCGTAAGCCTTTGCCACGCTGCCGATAGCCACGCTCTGTGCATCACGCTTTTCCGTCGGACCATTGGTATGATCCACGTTTTTGACCCTTATATTCGTCTCTGCGCCGGAACCGATTGCCACATCGCCCCTGCTTCCGTAAGTATTGCTGTTGCTGCCGATCGCCACCTGTCCGGAACCGGGCAGCTGGTGGTATTTGGAAGCTACGGTTGTTGCCCTGTAGCCGACAGCAATGTCTTCATCAGACTGTACACTGGATTCCGTACCGATAGCAACCGCATTATTGACGGACCGCTTCGTCGTCAGCTTGGTAATCCGTTTCGCGCTGCCGGTCAGAGTAACAGAATCTGCATTCCGGGTTTTCTCCAAATCGCCGGCTTTGGCGGAAGTACCGAGAGCGATGGAATTATTGCCGCTTGCCTTGGCATCATCACCAATGGCCATAACGCCTTTTTTATCCAGCTGCTCATCAGTCCCGGTGACAAGCGGATTTGTGCTTGTCGCATTTTCCAAGGTCAACGCGCTGGCCTCACGCCCGATGGACAGTGAACCGGCACCTTCCGCATGAGCATTGTTGCCGATGGCTGTAGTCCTTACATCATTAGCCGTTGCCGCATTGCCGATAGCGACAGAAGACGGTCCGTTGCCGATGCTGTCATTCCCTACGGAAACGGAAGAACCCCCGCTGGCTTTAGCCGAATTGCCCACAGCTACCCCATTATTAGACGGAATGGTCGGTATACGGGGATCCTTATTGTCTGCCGTTCCCGATTCCGCATTATTGCCGATAGCCACACCGTCTTTCGCGTATCCTTTGGCACCCGCGCCTTCCGCGATACTGTTGTTCCCTATCGCTTTTGCCTGGTGTCCGATAGAAATGCTCTGTTCACCCGACGAAACGGATTTCAAACCTACCGCAATCGTCTGCTTATTCTTCGATTCCGCCTGATCTCCAAGCGCTACCCCGTGTTCTCCCTCGACTACGGAACTGGAGCCGATCGCCACACCGCCAATCGCATTGGCCCCTGCTTTTGCCTGATGTCCCATAGCGATGGCATAGTTTGCCAATGTTTGTACTTTATACCCGAATGCCAGCGCATAAACACCGTCCGCTTTTGCCTCTGTACCTTGGGCAACCGCATGAGACTTCTTTGCTTTTGCGTTTGTTCCTACGGCAACACTATCTTGTCCCGGAGCGGACGCGCCCGTCCCCCAGACTATCCCGCTTGCTGCATCTGCATCAGCAGGAAGCATACAGCCGGCAATCACCATGGCGCACAAAAGCGCGCGAAGCGGACGGATTCCCGTCACAGAGGCTTTATTATCTCTGCCAACCCTCTTCGTGATTTCCGAAACGACTATGTAGCAATTCTTCACCCTGCTCCATATGACCTTGTGTACTTGATTCATAACTTTAACCCCATCCTTTCTCTATTACAAAAATGTTTTCTCCGATGTACAAAACGCTGACCGTTTTCATCTCTGTTTTTTTAATCGATATTTTTGATATTTTCTGCCGGAGAAACTGCCTGTGCATGTTTTCCCTGAAGCCGCTGCAGCGGATCCGTGTTTTATTCTCTGTTGTTTTTATCCATTAGGAAATCATGCCTCTGCAATAAACACGAAAATTATTTTACCCTATACCTTACTTTTTTTCAACCATAAATTTTGTAAATATAAAACATTCAGTATTTATGCGGTTTTCCTATTATTTATAAATTGACTCTAAGACGGTTTGCCTTTATCTTTCTTCAAGAACCAGCCATCTGTGGAGCCCCCTATCTTACAGACACCGCTCTATGCCCGTCTCTGAAAAACAACCTCAGCAAACCTGCATCGCTGCAGAAACGCGGAAGACTCCGCGCGGGCAGGATATTTCCCTAAAAGTCCGTAACCTTCTTCATGACCGCCTCCATTTTCCATCACGCCTCCTCACGCCGGTATCGCTCCGGTTCGAAATTTCTCTCCTCGAATCCCACTTCATGCCGGCTTTTCAGGCATACAAAAAACGCCCTCGAAAAAGCCGCCTAAGCAGCCGCACAGAGCGCTCTTAAATTCCTGTGTATGTTCCGGACACAGATGTCACATCTACTTCGTGACTTGCCCCGGATATCCCAATAAAACATATCCATTATTAAAGCTCCCCCATCATCTCTGCCCCAGTCACTTCAGGGATATCTGCCGTTTTCTGCCATTACTCCGATTACAAAAAGCGGTTCTGCCGGCAAAAACAATCTCACCATCATACTCCCGTGGATGATAAGTATTCTTTCCATGCCGCAGCAGGATTGTATATCAGACTCAACTCTCCCCCATCCGGATCAAAAACGAATGGTATGATTCCGATACATAATCGTATGACTTTTCATAATCAATATATACATGTTTTCTAATCTTTTCATAATGCATCACGTTTCGGCAGACCATGCTGCATACCGCATTCACGTTTTATACACCCCTATAAATATTTTCTTATTTTTTGACTTTATTTCCTCATTAATCCTTAAGCTAAAGTCTACAGCATTACATCCCATATCCGGCATTAAGTAAAACACATAGATAATATATCATGTCAAATTGTACAAATCATGAATTCTACTTTATAGATAATGGTTGCATGCCCCTGCGTAATAAATCTATGACTCTGATGAGATTTTACGGTTTTCCCCACCATGGGTACAGATTCTTCGCTGGCGCTCTGAATGACGCCTTACCGTCTTCCTCACTACAACAGCAGATCCTTCACATTCGCTTCGGATGACGATTAACATTTCCCTCACTACAACAGCAAATCCTTTACTGATGTTTCGTATGACACCTAATGGAAATCATATGCTTCGGCTTTTAACTCACAGCTAACGGCTAATAGCTTACAGCTGACAGCTGACAGCTCACAGCTGATAGCTGTTATCTTCTTACCGATTCCCTCACCACGGCAACAGATTCTTCGCTGCCGCTCTGAATGACGCCTTACCGTCCGCCGTCATTCTGAACGGAGGTAAGAATGCCATATGAAAAAGCAGGGAAACGGAACAATGACACAGAGTGAAGAATCTGTTATGCTGATGACAGCTTACAGCCTTTCCACCATTGCCCGCGCCCATTCCGTATCAATAATGACATCCGTGGGCGAAAGGGCGTCTATGGTTTCCAATGCCTTTTCCAGGAGCGCGTCATACAGGGCTTTGTCAAATTCCACTGCCGCCAGCATCTCCCCATGGCGCAGGAGAAGGAATCCATGCTCTCCCTCTTCGTTGGTGGCAAAAAATATTTCATCGACCCCCTTATCCTTGTAATGAGCCTCCACATTGGCATAAATACCGCTCTTCATGACTTCCACAATCTTGTCATCGAATCCCGCGTCAAAAATCAATAGTTTTTCTTTGAATGCATTGTGAGACAGGACGATGCGTTTCGTGTAGCCTTTAAAGGCGTTGTCCTCTGCCGTGAGTGTTTCTTTCATCGCCGTGTAATCAGAACCGTCAGCGCTGCATACGATAAAAAGCTTCTCCGCCGGTTCATGATAGATGAAATTATAATGCAGCACAGCAGACGCACCGCAGTCCAAGCAATGAAAAGAAAAGGCTTCATCATTCCTGACCGCTTTCTTAAGCGGAGGATCTTCCATCGTATTGATACTGTCCCACACACGGAAAAATTGTTTTTTCCCGCACTTCGGGCAGGTGATTTCCTGCATCTGTGACTGTGACATAACCGCTCCTTATGATTGATGAATCGCGCGGAGGGCTTTAGCACCCCACTCCGCATTAATAACCGGCTGGTTCCTTGAAAGTGTTTCCAGCATATCTTTCACACCCGTTTCGATTTCATGGTACATCGGCGCCTCAAATGCATATGCCGCGATGACTTTTCCCTTTTCCTCAAAACGGAAATAATGGTTCCCACCAGCCCCCATATCAAAAAGGACACGCTCCGGATAAAGTTCGGGACTATGACGCCGGAGCGACATAAAGGCAAGCCCCTTCATCAATTCAATGACCCGGTCATCGAAACCGCTGTCAAGGATCATAAGCTTTTCCCGAAGTGCCTCCCGTGACGTGACAAGCCGTTTCTTCACGCCCCGAAGTTTTTCTTCATCAAGGCGGTGTTCTCTATCCTGCCCGGTAAGCATCTTCCACGCCTTTTCATAGTCTTCCTGATTTGCTGCATAGTACACCAGGAACAGCGCCGACGGCTGATAGTACAAAAAGGAATAGTCCATATGGGACTTTTTACCGCAATGGCCGCATATTGACGCGAAAGCCTCTCCGTCGCGCACTTTTTGTATCATCTCCGGCCGCTCTTCCGTATTGATATAATCAATTGGTGAAAACACCATAGACTTTCCGCAGTGAGGACAGGCAGTTTCAAGCAAAGACATAGGCTCCCCCTGTTTTCTTTTGTTCCATTATATCACGGCATGCCGGAGCGGACGGAAGTGGATAAAGAAAATGATTTTTCCCTGCCAATAAAATAACGGACTCCCTTTTATGAGAGTTCCGTTATTTTCCTTTTCTCCTATTCCTTATCTGAAAGTCAGTACTTCCTTTAAAGGCTTCCTTTCATTCGCAGCGGGTATGACTTCGGGATGGCCCACCGCAATGATGCAGGACACATCATACTCTTCGGGAAGATCAAGAATTTCTTTGATCTTTTCTTCGTCATACCGTCCCATGATGAGCGTCCCCAGATCCACCGCCCGTGCGGCAAGGCAGAAATGATCCGCCGCCATGCCCGCATCAAAAGACTGCCAATGGGTTCCCTTTGTCGTAGACGCTTCTCCATTCGGTTCATAGCCGGAAAGCCCTTTTACTGTGCAAAGCACGATGAGCGCAGGCGCTTCGTGGATGTTTTCCGTATTCCAGGGAAACTTCTTCGTGCATTCATCAGCAATACGGTTCTTCAGATCATTGTCCAGCACCGCCACATAGCGGACAGGCTGCGTATTTTCCCAGCAGGAAACCATCTGCGCGATTTCCACCACATTTTCGATGTCCCCTGCGGAAACAGGCTCTTTCGTATAATTACGGATACTTCTTCTTGTAACCAGGCATTCGATTGCGTCCATAGTACCATCCTCCAGACTACAAAAAATCCTTTTCTCTATTATACGGGATTCTTAAAAATCCGCCACTGTTTCATGAGAAAAACAGACATATTTTTCTGTTAAAGAAGCGCCCTGTCCTGCTCCCGATTTCTTCATTTTTTAAGAAATATCTTTTCCACATAAGGCGAAGTGAAGGCGCGGAGAACGGAGAAATACCCCAGCCGCAATTCCACGATATCTCCCACTTTGTATTCCTTCACGCTGTCTGTCACATCCAGAATGAGATGATCCGAACTGGCACCTAAGATAAGAATGCCTTCATCTACAGGCGTTGTCGTTTCCGCATCAAAATCCTGCCGTCCGATGGCACAGATGACCTTTTTCCTCTTTTCACCCCTGTTTGTAAAAACGGGTTTCCGTCCATAGCTGTCCACCCCCGTCGTCCCCCAGGGAAGGCTCGGTTTTACTTTCGCTTCCACCACTTCACATTCCAGAATAAATCCGTCATTCCTCGTTCCCGGCAGGAAAGTATACCTGCTCCGTTCCTTGCCGAAAAGAAGGCTTTCCCCAAGACGGAAACTGTCTATCCCTTCACAAATACCACCGCGCATCATGAGATCCAGGGCTGCGCTGTTTCCGCCGCTGACGATTTCCAATGTATGGCCGGCAGCATTTTCCACTTTCCTCCGCATTTCAGCAAGACGTTCCATTTTTTCCTCATCGGCCTGAATAAAAGAAAAGCAGGTCAGGTTGGTGCCGATACCGTAAAGATCCACATGCGAAAGCTTTTCCGTTTCCACCGCGGCGGCAATCAATTCCTCTTCATCCACATATCCCTCGCGGATATCGCCAAGATCCATCATGAGGATGATTTTATGGCGCTTTCTCTGCTTTTCACACTCCTTATTTATCGCACGGACAGTTTCCATTTCAGACTGGAGCGACACATCTGCATAGCAGACCAGATCCTCTATTTCCGAAAGCATGGGCGGACGGATGAGCCACTTTTCCGCTTCGATGTTTTTCAGTTTCTTCAGATTCGCCACGCGGGAATCGCCAATCATGGCAAGGCCGCCCGCCAGATAAGCTTCCGCCAGTTCGGGCGCACCGCAGCATGCCTTCGTCACGCCCATGACGCGGATACCGTGACCGGTACACAGCTGTCTGATAACCCGTGTATTTTCTTCAATCCGTTTCAAGTATATTTTCAACCGGGGATACATAGCCGCCTCCTGAAAAAGCCCACCCCGTCAATTTCCGGAATGAGCTTTTTAGTACGAAATTATTATTTCCAGTATTCCACTTCATCAAGATCCAGACCCACGTCAGCCGCATGGAAGACCGGATCCCTGCCTTCCTTCTTCTGGCGCTCATAGTCTTTCATCACTTTGACTGCCGTTCCGCCGAGGACAAGGCAGGCGGGAATATTGATCAGGCACATAAGAGCCATGAGAATATCGGCGATATCCCAGGCCGCTGCCATAGACATGCCCGCGCCGACGAAAATGACGAGGGATGCCAAAATTCGGAAACCTGTCATAAAAGATTTTCCCGGTTCTTTTTTATGAATAAAGATCAGGCAGTTATCCACATAGAAGAAGTTGCCGATCAGTGTGGAAAAGGCGAAAAGCACCATGCACACCGTGATAAGAATAGGGCCGAAGCTTCCAAAAGCCACAGTCACGGCATTCTGCACATATCCCGCACCGGCGATTTCTTTTGTAATCGGAGTACCGGAAGCCAGACACATCATAGCGGTCGCCGTACAGATGAGGAGCGTGTCAATAAAAACGGACAGCATCTGTACAAGTCCCTGCTTGACCGGATGGCTTACATCAGCGGAAGCAGCGGCATTCGGCGCGGAACCTACGCCCGCCTCATTGGAAAAGAGGCCGCGCTTTACGCCGAACATGAGACAGGATCCGGAAACGCCGCCCAGAATGGACCGGAAATCAAAAGCATCGGCAAAAATCATGCCAAACACCTGCGGAATAAGATTTATATGCATCACAACGACAATCACAGCCGCCGCCACATAGATGAGCCCCATAATCGGCACAAGAACGCCGGTGACACGGAGGATACGTCTTCCGCCGCCCATGATGCAGTACCCCACAAGCGCACCGAGAATGGCACCGATGATCCACGGCGTAACAGCCGGATCATACCAGCCATATGCCGCAAAAGTGGACTGCAGATTATACGAAGCAAGCATATTGAAGCCGCCGGCATAGGTGATGATGAGGAAGAAAGCGAAGAGTACGCCAAGGGTGCGGTTGTGCATGGCGGATTCGATGTAATAAGCAGGTCCGCCGTAGCTGTCTCCCTTGCTGTCTCTTCTCTTATAGACCTGGGCAAGGGTACTTTCAATAAACGCGGACGCTCCGCCGATGACGGCAATAACCCACATCCAGAAAACGGAGCCCGGCCCGCCAAGACAGATTGCCGTGGAAACCCCCAGAATGTTTCCTGTACCTACGCGGGATGCCGTGGAAACCATGAGCGCATGAAAGGGAGAAACCGCCCCTTCATTCTGCGGCTTTTCCATTACAAGGCGGATACTTTCCCAAAACATACGGAACTGCACCAAACCCGTCCTGCATGTAAAATACAGCCCTGCCGCCGTTAATACCACAACGAGGATAGGATAATACAGTATCCCGTCCAGATAATCAAGAATTGGCATCATAACCGTTTCCCCCTCTGCGTCCGCGGGTAAATACCGGGCACTTCATTTCAGTCCCCGAGCCCATGACGACTTCAACATAAAATTCCTGTCCTGATTTGAATCATAACTATAAAAATAGTAATAACTTATATGCCTTTTGTCAACAAATTCCGTAAAAGCGCAAACAGGATTCACTAGGAGTCAAGGAAAACCCAAAAGGTATTCCTCTTCTCCCTTTTCCGTTTGCAAAAGCCAAAAAAATTTTTCCGCCAACTTGATTTTTTTCAACTCTTCTCATCCGGTTCCATGCCCACATATTCTTCGCCCCGGTCTTCCACCTTTACTTTTCCACCGGTCATATCCCGGAAATACATTTCATGCCTTGCTTTATTTTCCGGAAGGCAGAGGCATGTGATTTGCACTTCTTCCGCAAAGATTCTGTCCAGTACACGGATATCCGTGCCTTTGATGTAGTGTTCAAACGTGCCTGCCGCGGTATAGGGAATCGTAAGTTCCAGGCGGACGTGGGGTGTGAAACAAAGAACACCCGCTTCCTCCACGGCTTCCGCCAGAGTACCGCCGTATGCTCTCGCCAGTCCGCCCGTCCCCAGTTTGATGCCGCCGAAGTATCTTGTCACAACGGATAGAGTATTAGTGAGCGATTTCATCTGCAGGACATGGAGCATGGGATGTCCTGCCGTCCCCTGCGGCTCTCCGCCGTCGCTTGATTTCTCACGGATGCGGACGGTGCCGATGCGCCATGCCCAGCAGTTGTGGGCCGCATCTTTGTGATTTTTCCGCACAGTTTCCAAAATGGACTGCGCTTCCTCTTCTGTTTCTACAGGGAAAAGCTGCGCAATAAATATTGATTTTTTTATCTCCGTTTCTTTTCGGCAAGGTGTCCGCACCGAGCGGTAAGGAATGAGCATGAATGATCCTCCATGAAATATATTTCTATTGTACCATGGAAAAACACCTTCCTCTGCTTGCAGAGAAGGTGTCTTTATCATTTCAAGGTGTAATCGTAATCTTCTTTCAGGATGAGGATGGCGCCTTTATCGCCCTTCATGGCCGCTTTGATAAGCCATTCCATGGCGGACTTTTCATTTTTCCTTACGCCTTCCCCGTTGGCAAGGGCGCAGCCGTAATGGGCCATGGCGAAAGCATTTCCTTTTTCCGCCGCTTTTTTATAATATTTCACGGCTTTGGAAATATCCGCTCCTGCACCGAGCCCCGACTCATAGCAGAGCCCCAGCGCCGCATCGGCTTCGGGCAGTTTGTATTTCGCCGCTTTCTTAAAAGCATCAAAAGCTTTTTTCGCATGATTTTCCACACGGCTTGCGCGATAAGCGTATCCCATGCGGAGATAGACTTCTTTATCTCCCATCGCTTCCGCTTCTTTGGCCATGGCAGCAGCCTTTTTCTCATCCACCACGCCTGCCGCCCCTGTCAGATACTCCGTGCAGGCCACCGCCAGAAATCCGCGGAGCGTTTCATCAGCATCGGGGTCGCCCGCTTCTTTCCCCTTCCGTATCCATCTTTCTGCTTCCACGGTATTTTTGGGCACGGATACTCCCTGCGCATAAAAAAGACCGGTCATAAGCATGGCTTCCGAATCTCCCCGCTGTGCTGCCAAAAGGTAGTATTTAAAAGCAGTTGCGGGATTAACCTGCCCCATGACGCCTTCATCGTATATCCGGGCAAGAAGAACGGTCGCTTCCGTATATCCTGCCTCAGACGCATGCTCCAAAGCGCGTTTGGCTTTCCGCGGATTCGGCTTTCCTCCATTAAGCCCCCGAAGGTACAGCTTTCCCAGGTACAGCCACGCTTCATCATCGCCCATTTCCCCGCACAGGCGGTAGCAGTGGGCCGCTTTTTCCTCATCCTTTTCCAGCCCGTCTCCCTTTTCCAGCCGGCGGCCGATAACGCCAATTTCATGAGCCGCTTCACCGGCACCCAGGTTGGCCGCTTTACGGAAATAAGTGACCGCTTCGTCGATATCTCCGGCAGCCAGGGTATCCTGCCCCATGGAATAATAGTATTCCATCATTCGATCTGATGCCATGATGCTTATCCTTTCCTCAGGACGCAAAAGCGCCCTTCACACTTCGGGACAGGCCCGCTATTTCAAGTAGTTGCTGCTTAAATCGCAGAATCTGATTTATAAATGTTTTCTTAATTCCGGAAGCGGAAAACCGCCGCCGGAGAACGATTTTACCGAAATTCCACACAGAGATCTTCAAAAAGCGCAGCTGACGGCTTTTCCACGTGATCTGCAAGGCGCACATCCGCCGACGGAACGATTTCACCGAAAGGTACAGCGCCTTCCTCTTCATAAATAACGCCCAGTACGAGGCTGTCGGTGTCGGAAAGCAGATGGAACGCAGCCGCCTTATCATGAGGATCATAGTTTTCCCGTACATCTGCCAGTTTTTTCAGATGACCGTTGTACCATTCCACTGTATTGAACTGGTTGAAAGTAACGCAGGGCGTGAAAATATTGACATAGGAGAACCCTTTATGATCAACCGCTTTGGTAATGACATCCACCATATTCTTCATGTCGATGGCATACGCCTGCGCCACGAAGGTAGCGCCCGCGGCAAGAGCCATGGACGGAGCGTCAAGCGGGGTGAGGGGATTGCCGTCAGGCGTCGTCTTGGTCACAAAGCCTTTGGAAGACATGGGGCTCGTCTGCCCTTTTGTCAGGCCGTAGACCTGGTTGTCGAAAACAATATAAGTGATATCCATATTTCTCTTCATCGCATGGAGGGCGTGTCCCAAACCGATGGCGTAAGAGTCGCCGTCACCAGAGCAGACGATCATATGAATATCTTTGTTGGCGCATTTGATGCCCTGGGCAAAAGGAAGCGCGCGTCCGTGGGTCGTGTGGGCGCCGTAGCAGTACTGGTACCCGCCGATGCGGGAAGAACAGCCGATACCGGAAATCAAAACGATATCTTCATTCGGCCAGCCTTTAGCCGCACAGACAGCGGCAATCGCATTTTGAATCCCAAAATCGCCGCACCCGGGACACCAGTTCGGCACGATGGTATTTTTATAATCTCTCGGTGAACCCATAATCAGATGACCTCCTTGGATTTATTGATAATGGTCGAAGCAAGGAACGGCGTGCCGTCATACTGCAAAAGAGAAAGAAGTTTATCGTGGCAGTCAAAGCGGATGGCAAACTGCTCGCGGAGCTGCGCCGTCAAATCCTCTTCGACAATGAGAACCTTCTTCGCCCCTTCGATATACGGACGAAGTTCTTCTGCGGGGAACGGGGAAATCAGGCGGAGCTGGATATGATTTACCTTCCTGCCCTCCGCTTCCAGACACTCCCGCGCTTCTTCCAGCGCGCCATTGGTGGAAGTAATGCCTACAAGGAGCAGGTCGCAGTCCGTTTCTTCATGGGCTGCGGTAAACGGCTGAATCGCTTTGGAAACGGCAGCAAACTTCCTGTGGCGCTTTTCCATTTCCATCACACGGTCGCCCTGTCCTTCCGCCGGTTTGCCGAATACATTATGTTCAAGCCCGGTGGAAAGGAACATGCCGTTTTTCACGCCGGGAATTGTCCTTGGAGAAATACCGTCTTCCGTGTCCTCAAAACGGTGGAAATAAGATTTCGTTTTCATATCCAATTCAGAAAGGCCTTCCGTCACCAATTTACCGCGGCGGATGCCGATACGGTTCCTGTCGAAAGCAGGAACAGACTGCTTGCACATGCCAAACTGCAGGTCGGACAGCACAATGACAGGAGTCTGGTATTCCTCCGCCAGATTAAACGCTTCCTGGACGATATAGTAGCAGTCTTCGATAGACGCGGCAGCAAGAACAATCTTTTCCGCATCTCCGTGCCCTGAGCCGACAGCATAGCGGATATCGCTCTGCTCCACCTTTGTCGCCATCCCCGTGGACGGCCCTGCACGCATCACATCGATAATGACCACCGGGATTTCAGCAACAGCCGCCATGGAAATGGATTCCGCCATGAGAGAAAGCCCGGGGCCTGATGTCGCGGTAAACGCCCGGACACCTCCATAACCCGCCCCCATCGCCATCATAACGGATGACAGTTCATCTTCCGTCTGCACGACCGTGCCATGAATCTTATGAGACACTTTAATCATATATTCCATAATTTCTGACGCCGGAGTAATCGGGTAAGAAGCCATGAAACGGGAGCCTGCGGAAATAGCGCCGAGCGCGGCCGCTTCATTCCCAAGCAGGTACAGCTGGTCTTTCTTCTCGGGAACAGCCAGTTTCCCCAGCACCACCCCCTGCATGGCAGCGACAGCCGTGTCATAGCCTTCCTTGAAAATTTCTTTATTCTTATTAATCACCGTCTCCCCTTTTTTCGCAAAACGTTCCGCGATAAAGCGGTAGAACGGCGTTTCCGGAAACCCGAGCAGTCCTGCGCTCATACCGAGAGCGGCAATATTTTTCATCTGCATGGATCCGTACTTCTTTGCCATTTCCGTAATGGGGAGCGGCAGGAAAATACGTCCCGTATGCGCCTCCCATTTCGGTTTAAAAGCATCGTCAGCAATAATAACACCGCCTTCACAAATTTCCTTTCCGTGAAGATCGATCGTTTCCTGGTCAAGAGCTACAAGACAATCCACATGCTCCCCGATCGTCGCAATTTCCTTGGTCGCGATACGCAGGGCAATCGTCGTATGTCCGCCTTTGATCCGGGATGCAAACAGACGCTGGCTGAAAAGGGAATATCCCTCCTGTGCCAGAACACGCCCCAGAATTTCTCCGCAGGATTCAACGCCCTGTCCCTGCTGCCCTCCCATTTTCCAGATAAAATCTTTCTTTTCCACTCCATCTTCCTCCTTGTCGATGTTCAGTGAATCGATCCTATGTGCACGGTAATGGTCCGGTATCAATTTTTTATCATACACATACGATTTCATTATACCATTAAAGTCGTTTTTATAAATGGGATGCCGCCGTTAAAATGCAGAAATTTTCAAGGAAATAAAAACACAGGTACCGGATATTGAATATTGTCGGTTGCCGGCCCGGAATTATCGTTTTCCTCATTATGACGCCTTATCGTTTCCCTCATTATGACACTCTCTCCTTCAATCGTCATTCTGAACAGTGGCAAAAATGCCTTGTGGGAAAAACGGGAAACAGGATGGTGACACGGAGTGAAGAATCTATTACCGCACTTTCCCCTCTTGATTCCTGATAAAGAAAAAAGGAAACGGTCTCCCGTCTCCCTTATTTTCCTTTCCGCATCACCGATTACAGTGCGGACCCCTGCAAGCTTCCCGGTCATCACCGCTTCTCTCCGGAACACCGCAGACTCCCCGCTCACCGTTTTCTCCAATGGGACAGAGCTGTACGTTTTCATCCTGCGGCGGATTATCTCCGCCATCATACGCGGCAAAACCGCTGACCATGCCGCCTGCAAGCAGTGCCGCGGCAAGTATTGTTTTCTTCCACATAAGAACACCTTCTTTCAAAACTGAAGCTTATTCATATATTTATATATATCTATTATAACATACCCTGTATAGTGCCTTATTGACAGGAAACGGCAAAACGCCATCCGAAGCGAATGTGAAGGATCTGCACCCGCGATGAGGAAGACCATAAGACGTCATCCTGAGCGGCAGCGAAGGATCTATACCCGTGATGAGAAAAACGGTAAGCTGTCATTCAGAGCGTCAGCGAAGAATCTGCTGCTATGGTGAGGAAAGCCGGTAAGAAGATAAAAGCTATCAGCTGTGAGCTGAAAGCTGTAAGCCGGCAGCTGTCAGCTAAAAGTGCTGAATGACGGCGGACGGCAAAGCGTCATAATGAGGGAAACGTTAATCGTCATCCGAAGCGAATGTGAAGGATCTGCTGGCGTAGCGAGGGAATCGGTAAGACGCCATCCGAGTAATAGATTCTTCACTCCGTGTCACCATCCCGTTTCCCGTTTTTTCCGCAAGGCATTCTTGTGTCCGTTCTGAATGACGATTTGAGGAAAAGGAGTCATAATGAGGGAAATGTTAAGCGTCATCCGAAGCAAATGTGAAGGATAGGCTGCCGTGGCGAGGGAATCGGTAAAACGTCATTCAGAGCGTCAGCGAAGAATCTGTTGCTATGGTGAGGAAAGCCGTAAGATGTCATTCAAGGTAATAGATTCTTCACTCCGTTTCACCATCCTGTTTCCCGTTTTTTCCGCAAGGTATTCTTGTGTCCGTTCTGAATGACGATTTGAGGAAAAGGTGTCATAATGACGGGAAACGGATAGCGAAAAAAAGAAAGGATTATATAGATTATTAAAGCCATTCTTTTGATAAATCTTTCCATTCAGGATTTACGCTGTTTATCAAAACTTCTTTTTTATTTCGAGAAAATCCTTTTATGCTTTTTTCCCGATGAATGGCATCTTTTATATTACTTATCGTTTCATAATATACAAGATAATAAACGTGATATCTTTTGGTGAAACTATCATTGATTCCCATGCGATGTTCATATAAACGACGTTGCAAATTATTTGTGACACCTGTATAAAGGACGGTTTTGTTATAATTGGTAAGAATGTAAACATAACCCATAGAAGTACCTCCCATATAAGATTATATACAAATATGTGGCAGTAGGTAATAAATGAAAAGCAGCACCAACAGTAAGACGTCATAATGAGGGAAACGTTAAGCGTCATCCGAAGCGAACGTGAAAGATCTGTTGCCGTAGTGAGAAAGCCGGTAAAGTGTCATTCGGAACAATAGATTCTTCACTCTGTGCCACTATCCCGTTTCCCATCTTTCCCTCAAGGCTTTCTTGACTCCGTTCAGAATGACAGCGGACGGCAAGGCG
>OGRJ01001178.1_pt1 | contig 23003 bp, 28 predicted proteins | sample 1553411 | NCBI WGS metagenome assembly OGRJ01 (sample SAMEA2580084, study PRJEB22360) | human gut metagenome | biome: human gut; feature: human-associated habitat; material: faeces | place: Denmark | collected 2008/2010
GGCCCTCCCGGTCCCGCTGGTCCTGCCGGTCCCCGCGGTGTCGCCGGGCCGATGGGACCGCAGGGTGTCGAGGGTCCGATGGGGCCGCAGGGACCCAAGGGCGACACGGGTGAACGCGGGCTGCGCGGGGCAACCGGTGCACCCGGAGAAAAAGGCAAGAAAGGCGACAAGGGCGAGAAAGGTGATACCGGCCCAATGGGTCCTGCCGGGCCAAAGGGCGACACCGGTATGCAAGGCCCCGCCGGACCGATGGGACCGCAAGGCATCCCCGGTACAGACCATTCGGCGGAGATTGCCGAGCTTGAGTCCGCAGTCGAGAGGCTGCAATCAGTCGTAGGCGACCTGCTGGTTCGTGTTGTAGTGCTGGAGGGCAAGCTGTCATGAGCTACAAAAACGAGATTTTCACGGCACGACTCGACGAAGTCATGCAGAAAGACGACCGCGCACTTCCTCTCCTGCCGGGCGCACTGAATGATTTGAAGGCGCTCCTGTCGGATGACGGAGACTACACCTTTGCGAGCATCCGCAGCGACGCCAAGTATGAGGCGGTAAAAATCATGAACGTCGACGGCCTGCTTGTTGTTGACCGTGGCATCGAAGGCACCGAGCCCCTTCGACATCCGTACGGGTCCTGCATTACATTGGTGCAGCCCACACTCATTGCAGCCGTCAAGGATCTCATCTGTTCCTATGACTGCTGTTCCGACAAACCATGCGAATGCCGCCCGGCCGCCGTAGCAAGCGTTGCCATGCCTGACGTAGAGAGCGGCCAGTACTGGCATGGCTCCGTAGGATTCACCGGTGACCAGCCCATGACGATTGCCATAGATATCGGGGACAATGACTGGATTACGGCCCGACAGGACACGAACCTCGTGTACTTCGAGGGCCTCGCGCCCAGTATGATACCTGTGGCTGCCGACACCTATGAGAACGTCATGCCGCTTCGTGTCTCTGTGAGCGTCGCAGCTACAAACTGCAACGGGCATGTCGCGCTCGTGCAACCCACTTTTTACATCTACCCGCCGAAGTATAAGAAGGCCGAGTAGATTCAGGAATCGGGTCTGGTGCCGCACCGCGCACAGCGGCATACGGCCTGACTCCCGCATCGGGTCCGCTCCCCCGATGCGGGAGTTTTTTGCGTGAGGTCTTAAACGCAAAGACCCCCAAGCCTTGACAGCTTGGGGGCCTACCGTTAGAAAGAAGGTGCGAGCTACATATCCAACGGGGGTATGAGGGCCTCGCATTCACAAGAACCTCTAACCGCAAAAAGGAAACTACCAATGAGTAGCACAGATGTCAAGATTTTTGAGAAAGAAGAATTTGGTTCCGTGCGCGTGGTCATGCAGGGAGATGATCCGTGGTTCGTGGCGAAGGACGTGTGTGATTGTCTGGACCTCAGCAACAACCGTGGCGCTATCGCTTCGCTTGACGACGATGAAAAGGGTGTCAGTATTACTGACACCCTTGGTGGCCAGCAAGAAATGTCAATTATTTCAGAGGCTGGTCTTTACTCACTCATCCTGCGTTCTCGTAAACCCGAGGCCAAAGCGTTCAAGCGATGGGTGACTCATGAAGTCCTCCCCTCCATTCGCAAGACCGGCGGCTATTCTACAACGCTTCCCGACTTCGCCAACCCCGCCGAGGCCGCACGAGCTTGGGCTGACGAGTACGAGAAGAATCTCGCCCTCACCGCCGCCAACCAGCAACTGACGGAAGAGAAGGAGATGCTTGAAATCGTCATCGGCAATGCGCGGGAATGGAAAGCTGTAACCGCCATCCCGTGGCTCAAGCACTACTTCATCGACACGTCTCCGAGGACCTGTGCGGCCATCGGAAAATTTCTGACGTCATGCTCGCGTATGCGCGGCGCTGAGATTAAGAAGTCTCCCGACAGTCGATGGGGTGAGGTGAATGTCTACCGCACGGATATCATCGATGACATGGAGCGGCTGCTCGACATAGACCCCAATTTGCTGGCGTGCTACCGCAAATAAATCAAAGGCCCCCATATGGGGGCCTTTGTTCTATCTATCATCCTTAAAATATTCAATCGTTTCGACAAGTACAGCTATGGATAATGCAGCCATCACGCAGGCGGCTCTGCAATCCACACTCCATTCGCTTATATCCAGATTCCACATTATCAGCGAAGCAGCCAGATAACTGGCTATGCCAGCATAACATGCGGTCTTGAAGCGGACTCGGATGCGCCGTCTACCCATCTGTTCCCGCAGCTTCTCCACTTCATCCTTAAGGCGGAATTTTTCTTTTCTGCTTTCGGTCAGCTGATCTTCAAGTTTAATGCGCGCCATTTCCGAATTGCGTAATTTGTCGGTTGCTTGCGCGCACTTCGTTTGCGCCTTCTGCCCCTCCGCAGTCAGGCAATGCGCCAAAGATACCAGTTCATCGCCGGTGACGCTGCGGCCATCGAACTTGTAATACTTTTCCATCACGACCCCCAAACCAATGCCGAGCATGACGACATGAAGATGCAGATAATAACCAGTGACGTCAGGAACACGAAATTCTTTTCACTCATCGCAGATATCCTTTTATTGCCCGGCTGCGGGCGGTATGACGGGACCCACATCAATTGCGAACCCCAACTTGGTGAATGCGGTGGCGTCGAAGACCATGCAGCGCACGTAGGGCGTCGGCAATGCCTTGAGGCTTCTGGTCAGAGACATAACCTTAATGGTGCTTCTGATGCCTTTCTTGGCGAGTTCCTGCTTCACCACCTTGGGTGAAAGGTTCCGCGCCCGGCACCAGTCGTTGAACTTCGACACGGCCACACAAATGGCTTTTGCTTCTGTCTCGATACGGACGGTGATGTCCCGGTAGGATGCCGGATAGCGGATGACGAACTTGTCGAACTCCGCGATACTCATAGGGTCAGGTTCGGTCTGTTCGTCCCGCATGTCGCGCTTTACGACGAGCGTCTCGCTAGACTTCTCGAGCAGGAAGGTCGCCATCGACTCCATGAAATCCGGAGCGAATTCCTGCGTACCCTTGCGGTTCTGCGGAACGAACACCTTAAGCACCCACTTCTCGAGCGCGTCCATGTCATAGTCGAGCAGCCCGCATTCATTCGCCCACCGCCCCGCCTGCAATGCAAGGAACAAGGCATAGCCCATGAAGCGTTCCTTGTTGTCGAACTTGTGCCGCAGGAACCAGTGCTCGCCCCTGATGGTCAGAGTGTCGAGAAGGTCCGGACGCTGCATGATATAGTGCAGAAAAGTAGGTCCGGCCCATCCGTAGTTCTCGTTGCAGCAGGTCATACAGGCATTGATGTATTTTTGCACTACAGGCTGGTCTTCGTAGGATTCGAAATCACAGCAGTATTCCATGACGCGCTGGAGGGTGGCTTCCGAATCCCCGGCACAACGGGAGATGGCTTCCTTGAAGGAGCGGTTGGCTGTGGAAATGACGACGGTCGACCAGTCTCCGGTCTTCACGAAGGCGTCACCCGATGACTTCAGCTTCTGCTTCTCCTTGCCTCCCGTCAGGGTATAGGCAAGGGCGAAAAGATCATCGTCCTTCAGGTCGGTGAGCTCGTCCATGAAGCCGGGGATGTTCTGCCAGATGGCAAGCCGCCTTGCACGCGCTACAGACGACTCCATACGGGTGAAGAACTGCGTAGCCGGGTTGCCCCAGATGCTCGCGCAAGTACGCAGAAGCTGCGACTTGCCCTTGCCGGACTCGGCACTCCAGATGGAAAGGATGGCGTTCTTGGCTTCGCCCGAGCCGTATGGCATGAGCGGCCCCGCCAGAGACATGCAGACGGCAAGCTGTCCTATTTCCTGCTTGAGCAGCCTGTACATCTGCGGCACGGCCTTCCACTTTTCAAGCGACCCTTTGCGGACGAAATCTCGGTTCGCATGTTCGCGGGCGAGATCTCCAAAGCGTACATCCGCGAAGCCGTCTTCGGTTATGAGCCCGGCACCGGTGAGGAACCCTTTGCGGAACATCTGGGTATTGCGGTCCTTGTATTCCACCCATCCGAAACGGTCGTATGTACGCAGTTCCGGAACCGTCCCCTGTACTGAATTGAGGTATGCGTTCATAAAAGCGATATAGGTAGAAGGTTTGGTATACGGGTCCGCCGGATTTGCACCCGAATTGTAGAGCCATATCACGATGGCATCAGGACGCATGTGCTCTCTCACGTTGAAGACGACGTCGTGTGCGTAGCCACCCGTCGGCCACACGGAGAACACGAAGCTCCGCGCATCCTGCATCGCGGTTTCGTCGCGGTCGTAGACGCAGTAACGGAGCTGAATGCGGCCGTTGATAATCCGCTTGTCGACGTACTTCGTTTCGCCCGTCTGGTCGTCGGTGACGGGCACCTTCATATAGACGCCGTCATCCTTCTGGAAGAATCTGGTACTCACGAGAGGCAGGCAGGCCAGCTGCGCGGGCGACGGCCACACAAGTTCCTTTACGGCTGCGGGGGCGCTGGTTCCGAAATGGTCTTCGTGTGCTTCGGCTGCGGGTTCAGGCGCGGGCTCCGGCTGTACGGGCGGTTCCACAGGCTCGGAGATGATGAGCTTCGACAACTGCACGGGTGTCTTTATCTTGCCGTGATGAGGGCACGACGTACAAACACGCGGGCAAATATTTTCAAAGGTGGAGCAAAGCGCAGGCGCATCGTAGTGCGCGGCATTGAATTTCTTTTCGGTATCGCCGTAGTCATAGCGCCCCTTGTCGAAGGACGAAAGCTTGTGCGCCCATTCTCTGCCGTTTGCGCATCGCTTCATGACCGACATCATGGCAAACCATTGCGGGTACGTGCCAAGTCCTGCGGACAGGACGGCGCGGCACTGGCGCACGATTTTTTCCGCATCGGCGGTAGGCGGTTCGATAAAACCGGTCGCCTCGGCAAGCTTCATGGAATTAGGAATAGCCAGAGCAGGCTTGGTTCCTGTTGCACGTGCCAGCGGCCGGGCATCGGACTTGTCGACAAGATTGTCATAGACGCGCTGCATGAAATCCTTGGCGTGGTAAATGGGTCCCTTTGTGCCGAGCACCGTGACCACACTGCCCGTCTTCTGATGTATGGTTCCGGGTACACGCAGTACGCTCGCCGGATCTTCGGCGCGAGTCGGGTCCACGTCAAGGCCCTGTTCGACGCAAAGCCGGTGAAAGAACGCAGCCATACCGCGCCAGAGCTCGATAGGAATGTTCTTCCAGAAAGTCCAATAAACATGCAGCCCCATACCGGAAGAGATGATGATACCCGGTTTCAGACCTGTGGCTTTGACGAACAACCACAAGGCGGAAAGCGCTTCGTTTCTGTTCTTATACTTGCTCGCGGGTTTGCCCACATCGATGTCTGCCCATAGGCTGCGGGCGGCTACGGCGTTTGCCTGCGTGCGATTCGTGCCATCCGCGAACGAAGCGAGGGCGAAATACGCATCGCCTCCCTGCGCGGCTGCGGCGTCTGCATGATGCAGCAGTTCGAAAACATCGCGGACCGGCAGCTGACGAGGCGACTTTCCGTACAGATTAAAAGAAAAAAAACGTTCGGAAGGGTTGACACACTGAGGAAGGATGCGATAAAGATGAGCACACCGAAGGTCACTTATCGCAGAGTACTTCCGGTTCCTTTCCCTCCCACCAATAAGCATGTCGTTGGTGGGGGGGGTTTTTTCATTCGTGGCAGAAGTCATAGCATGTCTCCCTTTCGATTAAAATAAGTGGTCATTCGTCATAGTGCACGAATGACCACTTATCCTATCTGCTCTCAGAAATCAATTTAGAGAAGGCTGTCAATCATGCTCTGCGCATTGAACGCCGCCACATCCTCATTCGGCATCGCGGGGCGCGCGGCAGGGGCGGGCGTGGTTACAGACGCAGTATTACCAAGGATTTGTGCGGTCTGTGCGGCAAGCGCCGTAAGGTCTTCCGCACTCATGCCCTCGGCGGCAGGCACCTGAATTTCTTGCGGCATGGTCAGTACAGGCTTTTGCGCCTGCACCGGCTGCTGGATGGGAGCCTGCGGCACCGGCTGCTGGATGGGAGCGCCGTCCATCGTCAGCTTCTCCTTGACCATGACGTTTTCCAGTATGTCCGGCGACTGCGCCCGGGTAAACGCACGCTCGATGAGGTCGTACGGAAGATACTCGAGCTGGCCGGTCTGCTGGTTCAGCATGGGCTGGAAGTTCCAGACACCAATAGTATGCGCCATATTGTCGGGCACGATACGGGTGAGGAACATGGTCGGGGAGCAGACGAATCCGTTGCTGCTGCGCTGCTTGCAGAAAGTCGCGAGTTCATTCCACTTGAAGATGCCTGCCTGCGGTTGCGCATGTCCGAAAAGCGAAGAACTCGAAATGTCCAAAAGGACGGGGTTGTCGAAGTCGATATCGGCCACGCCGTTCACCCCCATCTTTGCCAAGGCCCACACGGTACGACGGGCAATCTTATATGCCCAGACCTCGCGGCCGTTCTTCACGACCTTCTGACGGAACTGAGGGGGGAGCGCCGCCGGATACGTCCCGTTGCCCTGCGTATCGAGCCACACGAGGTTCGGCTGTTCAGGCTCCTGTCCGGGAGCGAAGTCCCGTTCATACCACGTGCAGTGGTTGTACGGAGATATCTTCAACAGGACGGCGACGAAAGCATTGACCATGATGGTGTCTTCAATGCTCCCGCCCCGACGCAACTCGAAGCCGTTGTTGGTATGGCGCACCCACCGAAGACCGCTCGAGAAACCAGAAAAGGCATCCGCGAAGGACTGCTCGGCAAGTGCCGCAAGGTTGGAGGGTAAGACCGGAGGCACGGACGAAAATGTAATAGGTGCAAGCTGAGACATAACTAATTCCTTGTGATTGAGAGTTCATCTTTTTCCACGTAGGCAAGACCGATCGCCTCAAGTGCGGCAGGTTCCCGTCCATCGCAGAGCGTTTCCACAGCATCCCGGCTTACCCGCCGTTGCAGAAGCATGGCGTCCGTAATCGGACGGCCGTTCTGGACGGCTACGCACATGTTCTTCAACATGACGCGGGCAAGCTTCTCGGTGTCCCGGATTTCGTAATGGCCCTTCGAGCGGCGGACCACTCGCCCGATGCCGTCAAGTTTCAGGGATGACACCCCGTCGGCGGCCATCAGTGCGAGGATCTGTTCCTGCAAGGGGCGCTCCTCCCCGGCCGCTATCTCCTGCGCCTGAGCCTCCAGCTCAAGCCGTCTTCGCCTTGCGTCAATATACCGGCTTATCAATGCCGGAAGCGTGTTCATCCCCATCCTTATACGCCTCCCTGAACCATTCCATGAAGTCCTCCCGGACATACACAATCTTGTTTCCGAAGCGCTCGGACTTCGGCCCCCTGCCCTGAGAATCCACTGCCGACATCGTGGCCTTCGTAATGAGGCCGTTCAGCCGTTCTTCCAGCTCCTTGCGGGAAAAGACGGCAGGCAACATAGACTCGATTGCTTTGAAAAACTTCTCGCTCATAACTCACCCTTACTTATAGATTCAAACAATGTGTTTATAATTTGTCCCATCTCCCTTCCTTTGTCAAGTGCATCAAAGAATCTTTTTTCTTCCGGGAACGTCATTACACGGATGACGCTTATCTTGTCGGCCTCCTGTTTCAGAGAACTCAGCCGCTCAAGAGCCTGAGCGTAAATGAAGCCACCGAGCAGAGGAGGACCGTCGAAGATGATGGTGTCCGCCCGTGAAAGTTCAACACCGTAGGCTGTGGTGGTCGGGTGGCATACGAGTACATGCGGAGAGTCTTCATATTGAAAGCGCCGCAGAATATCCGTACGCTCCTTGTCCGGTACGGACCCGTCTATGTATGCGCAGGTAAAGCCCGCCTTCCCGATCTGTTCCACGCGCAGGCTGATACCCTTTCTGTAACAGGAAAAGACGACCACCTTGCGGTCCGTTTCCGCGATGGCATCGATAATACATGCCGTGCGTGTGGCATGGTCGATTTCCACCGCTTCCTTGTCCTTGTTCATAACGAAGCCCTGCGCCACCTGCATGAGTTTCTGGAGAAGCACTCCGCCGTTGACGGCTGTGATGGCTTCTCCGCTTTCAAGCAATGCGACGGACTCGGCTCTGAATTCCCCCCGCAACCGCTTCTGCACCGCCGTCATCTCGCACTGGCGATTCTGCGTGACTACAGGCGGGAGGTCCATGATATCCTTTTTGGCAAAGCGCACGGCGGGCTGCATGGCGTTCCGGATAATATAGGGGGCCTCGGGCCTCGGCTTGCGCATGAAGCTCTCGAAGCCCACCTGCATCGTGGTGCGGTCGAGCCATGCAGTCTTCGTGGTACAGGGCAAGCGCGTCCGGTTGACCATCTTGCACATGCCGAAGACAGTTTCGGGGTCTTCGCCCGGGCTTCCCGTAAGGCCATAGACACGTTCCAGCCCGGTGCGGTTGCAGATAGAGTCGATAGCCTTGAACCTTTTTGATTGCGTGTTGCCAACATTCGTGAGCTCGTCGATGACGACCGCCCCGATACGCCCCGTCTTTACGGCGTCCACAAAAGCCCGTTCGGACAGACGGCACGAATCATAGTTCGTGATGTAGAAGTCAGCCGGCTCATTGATGAGCTTCTCCCTGTCCTTGCCGTGCACGACCACTACACGCGCTGCGGGTATGGATTCACGGATAGTGGATTCCCATACGCTCCGCACCGTGGTCAACGTAGATATGATAAGGAAGGCACCTTGCACCTTGCCGTACCGTTGCATGTAGTCCATCGCTACGGCGACGCTGCCGGTCTTTCCTGTCCTCGGGTCATTCAGGATATAACCTCTCGGATACATGGACATAAACGCCGCCGTGTAGAACTGGTGCGCCATCGGCACGTACTTGCCCTCGATGGCGACCTGATTGCGTCTGACAAGCGGAGCGGCCAGCACAATGTCTATGCCCATGTTCTTCATGAGCATGATGGCGTCCTCGTGCCACGGCAGAACCATAAGCCAATCACGCCCCTCCTGCACGAACTTCTTTCCCAACCCCTTGGCCGACAGCTCCTCCTTCACCTCCGGCGACACCCGCACAAGGATAGTGCCCCTGTCCGGGTAGACGACGGCGGCATCCCCCACCTTGAATGGATTCATCCCATATGCTCCTGTAGCTCGTCCATGAACGTGTCGAGGTTCGTTTCATTGACGACAAGCACCACGCCTCCTGCCGCACGTACGAAATCATGCTCCATCGACTGGAGCTTCGTGGGCCTGTTCTTCCCGGCCTTCACCTCGATGGCAAAGAACCGTCCGCCCACGCAGCCCACGATGTCCGGAATGCCGCGCCTGCCATAAACAGTACCACGTGGCATGAAAAAGTAGATGCCAGCTTCGAAGAGGCGTCGTTTGATGGCTTCCTTAACTTTTCCTTCTAGCGTCATTCTTCCCCTCCAGCATGATGGCCTTCGTCTCATCCGGCCATCGGGCCGCCGTCCTGTCTACCACGGCGGCGTAGAAGTGCGCAGCGTCTGCATATATCGGCGTAAGCTCGTAGCGTTCCGGCAGGTAGGGGAAGCCCCACTGCTGACACTGCTTGCGCATAGAACCGGCAGCACATTTGACGCCGTCGTCGCTTCGGCAACGCCAGCATGAGATCCTGCGTTTCTTCAACCATTCAGATTCCGTCATCATGACCCCCAATAAGGCACATAAGATATTTGCGATTGCGTGGGTTCGCCCGCAGTCCAGAAAGGAAGCTTGCCTTCCCCGGCCCGGACGACGGCCGCCTCGTAAGCGCGATCGAAAACATCTTCCTGCAAGGGGGGCCATCCATACGTCGCAACATGCGCAAGCGTTTGCAAGTCCCAAGGCGTGATGCCAGCGTAAACCGTAGGATACAGCGCACCAAAAGGATTCGGATACCTCGGGTTTCCGGCGGAAAGCTCGGTCATCACGCTACCATCAGGCAACTCCGCCGAAGCAAACCCCGGTCCCTTGTTTGTTCCGTCAAGCCTTTGTCCGAGGCCGTAATCAGGATATCGTCCGTTCATACAAACCTCACAGTCCACATGCTGGCGTGCCGTGCAGTCCGCACCACTTGCAGAACCTGTTCTTCTGGGATGGGAAATAGCTGTCCCTGATTGCCGTATTCATCTCCTTCATGAGCTCGACGACATCCTGAACAGGTGAAAGCCCCCGGGCGAAATCAATCGTGTTGCCGAACGTCTCGCCACTGTCGACATACCAGTACTCGTACCGGATGACGGGGAATTTCTTTGCGAAATGCAAAAGGAGCGCGTTCACCCGAAGCTGGAAGTCGTCATCGTCCCACTTCTTCCCCGTCTTGATGTCGACGACGAGCGGCGGCACTTCGCTTGCCGGGATAATCACAGCATCGGCCCGCGCCCGGATGAAGGCCGTCTTGTCCCACCAGCCCTCGGGTGTGGGATTGAACGTCTTGTTCAGCGTAAGCTCTTCCTCAATGAGAATCTTCCCGCCGCTCGCTGCTGCGCGGGCTTCGACGATACTGTTGCGCGTATAGTCGAGGTCGATTCCTTCCGGCCAGCTCGTGACGGCATCGAGGCCGGAGCGCAGCGCCATCTCGACCACGTTGTGGACGAGCGTGCCACGTGACTTCTGAGCCGTCGCCTGCCAAGGCAACTCCTTCGTGATGGTCTGAGCTTGGAACTTGCGCGGACAGGTGAGGTAAGTCGACATGTTGGAGGGGGAGAACACGAACATCACTTTCCCTCCCGTACGGTCTTTACCGTGCGGACAATGAGCGCCACGTTGGCGTCCGGAGCCACGGTGGTGCCTATCCACATCTCCCTATAATACAAGGCGAGCTCGGCGAACGCAGTGCAGATTCGCATCATCTCATCCTTATCGGCGCTGCCTATCGTGCGCGCCATGAATTCTTTCAGGTCGGTGTTCATATTCGCCTCCTATGCGATGGAGAAGTTATAGCCTATTTCACCAGAACAAGCTACGGGGAAGTCGGGTGCCCACACCGGCGGTTGGGACATGAAGAACTTCATAATCTTGAGCGTCGCTTCGCCCCGCGCCTCAGGCACGGTGGAAAGCCAAGCGTCGTGAATGTTGCAGATGAGCGGCACCTTGGCCGCCGCCATGCCGATGGCCTGCCCTTTGAGCATGACGAACGACACGGCCTGCGTGACGTTCTCGGTAAGGCTCCCGCCATAGATGCGGGTCGTCATCATGGCGCGCCCCTGCCACGAGTCATAGACGAACTCCCACCGTCCCGCATCGTTGCGCTCGGCGCGGATGTTCGGATAGCGAAGCATATAGCCGTTCGGCAATCTGACGGACATGAGCGGCGGGCGTCCCGGCACGACCTCCATGAGGCCGTACTTGAAAAGCGCATCGTCGGGTCCACCAAAAGACCCCTCGCCCCCGGCGACCATATGTTCGATGACGGACTGGCATCGCTTCCAGAACGACACGATGCGCGGGTTATTCGCCCGGTACATGTAGAGCGTCTCCTTTGCCAGCGCATGGTGCCGGTCGACGTCGTCATGGAGCTTGACGCCCATACGCAGTAACGTATGGGAATACTTGGAAAATCCAGTTTGGTAGCCTGCGGACAAGATCGCCGTCTTCGCGGCCGTCCTGTACTTCTTGCACTCAGGGTCCCCGGCCTCGTTGCCGTCATGGATGGTCTTCGCCGGGATACCGGACATCTTCTCGGCGAGTTCCGCGTAGGCGTCGCGGCCATGCCGGAAGGCGTCAAGCAGGTCATCCTGCCCGGCTTCATAGGCGAGCATTCTGGCTTCGACCTGACTACTGTCGCAGGCTACGAAGACATGCCCCGGTGCCGGGACGAGCGCCTTGCGGATGGTCTTCAGCTTGGGGTTCCGCTTGCCGAGGTTCTGGAAGTTCAGGGCGTCCGACTTGCCTTCCCCCGTTCCCGCCCCATAACGGCCCGTGTGAGCCTTGTGACACTGAAGCATGACCGGAATGCTGCCCCCGCCCTCAGAGACGTCCAGAAACCGCACTACACGGCTTCTACGAATAGATGAGTTATTCTCCAGTCTGGCGGTGACAAGCTGCGCCACACGCTCGTCAGGGTGGTCCTGCATCTGTGTGAACTCGAAGTTCGTCTTGGCAAGGGCAGGCTCCCATACCGTATATGTCTCGGGGTCGGCCAGCATCCCGGCATAGAGGTTCTTCTCCCGCACGTCGGGAGCCGTAGACATGGCGGCTTCGAGCTGTCTGCGCTTCGTCTCGGTCTTCTTCTCCGAGATTTTCATAGGCGGCTCGACGCCGAGGCTTCGCAGCATCGTGCAGAACTTGGGCTTCGAGCGGATATTGGCAAGGAATTCTTCCGTCGTATCGAAGTGGAAGACACTCATGAGCTGGCGTCTTGCGTCTTCGGTCTCCTCGTCGATCTCCACAAGGTGCCGCTGCAACAGCGGGCGGTCGACATAGATGCCGGGCTCCGTCGTCATGCGAGCCGTAAGGCTTTCAAAGCGGAGCTCCTCCTGCGTGAGATACCGGGAGAGGATAAAGAAATTCTCCGAACATTGCAGCACGTCGTCGGCGCAGTAGCGCTTGAACGTCTCCCTCTCCTCCAGTGTGAAGTCGTCCGGCCAATGCTTCCCGTCGGACACGGCCGTGCCGTCCGTCTTTATCCCCGTGCCAAGGTAATCGCACAGGGCCTTGTGGCTGCATGACTGGAATCGGCTGATGCCCGCCGCCCGAGCAAGCGCAAGCGTGTCGACCATGTACTTGGGGCGGATGCCGAACCGCTCGGAGAGTACGAGGGCATCGAAGCCATGCAGGTTATGTCCCACGACCACCGTACCCGGCGCTTCAAGACCGAGGACTTTGAGGGCTTCGGGTATTTCGTGAGGTTCGTAGACATTAACGCAACCCCGGTCCACGCGCACGCCGAGAAGTTGTGCGTGAAATCGTGGATCGCGGACATATTCAATAGGCCCCATCTTTGAAAGCGTGTAGTCCCTGCTCGACCAGAACGTTTCGAAGTCCAATGTAATTACTCGCATTTTTCATGCTCCTGCATTACGAATTCATGTCCGCACAAGGGGCATGTAGCATGTGTCCTGCTGCTGTAGGAACTCTGACAAAGCAGCGCGATAAACACGGTGGCGACAAGCATCGGTATTCATCTCTTGTCGTGGTATATGAGAAAAGCCACCAGCCCGAACCCCACGGCGACCACGAGGTAATGCACAACCGAGACGATGACGTAAGCTGTAATATCTTGCATACCCTTTCTCCTTGCGGGGGCCGCATGGCCCCCGCAGATCTTCATCTAGTCCGTTGCAGCCGTGGCTTCCATGATAGCCTTGAGCCCTTCCTCGCTCATGTCCATGATGTACTGCGCCGCCTCCTCCGGGATACCCGTCTGCTGCGATACGGAGTAGGCCGTATCGTAGCCCGAGGCGAGCGTCGACTTCACGAGGTTGATGATGGGGGTGTTGATATGAACGCCTTCGACGTAAATATTCTTCCAGTTGATGGACTTCAAAGGCTCGGGATTGCCGTAGACTTCAGGTTGCATGGCCTCAATGCGCTGCACGTCGTCCATGTCGACGGTCTTCGTCATGATCGATGACGTAGCCTTCTTCGACGACCGAGTGCGCTTCGGCTTCTCGGCGGCCTGCTTGCGCTGCTCATCAAGCTCCGCACGCATGGCCTTCACGACGGCGTCGAGCTCCTCGATGTCGTCCATCCTGTCGATAGGAAGACTTGCAAGACGCTTCTCCACAGCGACGAGGCGTTCATTGAAGTTGGAGAACAGCCCCTTTACCGCTCGCCACTTCTCATCGTTGGCGGCAAGCTGCCCCTTGAATTCATTCAGCTTCGCCGCGAGCTTGGTAAGAACTTCTTCCAGTTGCTGCATGTGCTCATTCATCGTCCGCTCCTTTGGTAATTTTGATTGTTCATGGAGATGTACCGACCCCAGATAAGAAGTGCCTTACCCGTACCCGTCCGGGGTTTGAGTTCGGCGAGCTCCTCGGTCATCAGGCGGATAGCCATGACACGCATCCCGTAATACGGCGGCGCGGCGTCATAGCCCCACTCATGGCGCAGCATCTGCTGCACCATAGGTTCGAGCTTATGGCATATTTTCAGCTCCCGCAACACCTTGTTCACGGAGGAATCGCCGGAACGCCGCAAGCGTATTGCTTCCGCTACGCCGCGCCACACTGTCCGACAAGCTAAAGATAAACCACGTGTTCCATTCCCGATTACGGACCTTGACATGACTTCCTCTTTTCGTTTTATGAAACGTACACCCCATCTCGGCGCACATCCTGAGCAGTTTGTTGATCGTCTCGTCCCCCGCCTTCCTTGGGGGGGTGAACACATTCAGTTTCGGTCTCATGCTATACTCCGAAAGCTTGGCGAAGCATCCCGAACATGGCGGCCGGCAGTGCCTTCACATCATCTACGCGGCGCCATCTTGCTGGCGGCATAAAGTCCCGCAACCCGTCGTCGCAGATACCGAAGCCGTAAAGTTCCACGCCGTGCGCCGCGCACCGCTCGATGATAAGTCTGAAGTATTCCTCGTTGTATGTCCTGCCGTCGGTAAGGATGAAAATAATCTTTCTCGAGTCCGACCCCGGCACGAACTTCATCAACGCTCTGACGACGCCCTCGCCGCACGACGTCCCGCCGCTCGGGACGATGCGCATCTGCATTCTGAGCGGCTCGTGCGGGTCGAGGATGTCGACGGTAGCGTTCCCCGAGAATCCCACCGCAAACGAGCGGACGGAGACGGGGAGCTTGCGCAGGCTCGACATGGCGGCGAAGAGTGAGCGTGAAGTGACGACCGCCTTCTCGCCCGACATGCTGCCCGACATGTCGACCACCATACCTATCTCGGTATTGAGCGATATCTTCTCCACACGCGAGGCGAAGACCCGCGCATTATTTACGGCCAGACGGTGGAGCTTATTGCAATCGAGCCTGCCCCGACGAAAACCTCCTTCCCGATTCAGGGCGACGGTCTGCAAGAGCGAGCGCAGGCGGGCATCGAGCACACCCGTCTCCTTGCGCGCCGCATAGATGTCGTTGGGCGTAAGCTCCTCAAGCAGACGGTCGCGGTCCCGGCCGTCATTCCCGGCGCATCCCGCCGTATACCGCTCCATCTGCTCGGGCTCGGGCGCTTCGCTGGCTTCGACCTGCTCGGCAATCGCCTTCTTGACGGCGTCAGCGAAAGCATCTCCGTCCCCCTCGTTCCCCTTCATCGCGTCACTCGGCATATCGACGCCCGCATCCCGGAGAATCTCGGCCACGTGCAGGGCGTGGTCCTTCGATTCCTTCGTGCTCTCCGACCGTGCCCCGCTGATAAGCGCGTCCTCAAGTCGTTCGGTCAGGCCGGGCACGGCGGCATCGAGCCGCTCCCCGCACGCTTTCGCCCGCGATTCCAACGCAGGTACGTCCACCGCACGCGCCCGGATAAGGCAGTAGTTCACGGCAAGCCCCGGCATGTCCGTTGCAAGTTCGTCGTCCTTGTCGAATATCTCCAAGACGAGCCGCCGCAGATTCGCCCCGCATCCTGCAAAGGCGCGGGACATACGCCGCTCTACGAAGCAGTCTTCAAAGATGTTCCACAGATGCCGTTCAAGCGGGCCGAGGCCCTTTATATCTACCCCGTCGTCGGTAAAGCGCACATGTCCGGCTTCATGGTCGATATACCCGCGCAGATACGTGAGATACTTCTCGCCCGTCTCCTCGATGGCAGGGATGATAATCTTCTTGCCGCCATCGCGCGTCACCCCAGTCATAGCCGTCGCAACACCGGGCACCACATCTACGGTAACGCCGTAGTCTGTGGAGATAGCCTTCGCCACCAGCGCCATTGATATGGCGTCCCCATACTTTCTCATCCCGTATCTCCTAGTCGAGCCGATAGACCTCCCGTCCATCCGGCCCGATAAACTTGAGGTTCTCTCTGGTAAAGCCTCGCATCTGGCTGTCGCGAATGAAGCGATAGCCTTTGGGAATCGTCTTCCTGCCCTGCACCGCAACACCCGGATACTTCTGCATAAACCATGCGAGGAAGGCCGGAAAGTCCGGCCACACCCAATCAAGGTTGCGCGCCTTTGCGATGAAGCGCAGCGCGTTGTGCCTGCGGTAGAGCCACGAGGACGTGCAGCCGTGCGTCTTGTTGTGCGACCCGAAGTCGGACCGCATCCTCTTCTGCTTGCAGCCGCACGACTGCACGTATTCCATCAGCACCTTGTCGATGCGCGCCTCAATGGTCTTGCCGCACGAGCACTTAAACTCCCAGACGGGGATGGTCTTGTTGCGACGCAACCCCTGTCTGGTAAGAACCCGCACGACGCGGAGAGCCGTCAGCTCTCCGAACGTCCTGCCCGTGATGTCCTCGAAATAATTCATGTATCCTCCTAACCGAAGATGCGTTGGTAGATTTCGTCAATCGCCACCCGGTCGGAACTCGACGCCTTATACGCGAAGGTGTGATTAAGCGCCTGCTTGCAGAAGTTATAATCCGCATTGCCCGCCGACTCCTTCAGGACCTGCATGAAGAGGCCCCACCGCAGAAGCGTGCGGGTCGACATGGTAATGGAAAGCTGCGCGACGTGCGTGTCGTCGCCGTCCCCGGCAAAGAGCTTGCGGATGGACTGCGCAAAGGACGCGCACTTCACCACTTCCTCGTCGTCAAGCTGCGGGCAGGCTTTTCTAAGCATCGCAGTCTCCGTGGTTTCCGACATGTAGTCGGCCTTGACCATAAAGAACCGGTCCGCTGCGGCGGCATTCATCCGCAGGACTCCCTGATACAGCCCCGTCTCGTCGCCCGTGCCGTTCGAATTGGCCGTGGCCACGAAGCGGAACAACGGATGGGGCTTGATGATTTCCCCGCCGTTCTCCGCAATGCAGAGAGGCGAGCCGTCAAGGATGGAGTTCATCCCGGCCATCGCATCAGGCGAAAGCAGGTCGACCTCGTTCAAAAGGAAGATGCCGCCATACTTCATGGCCTGCGTGAGCGGACCGTACTCGAACTTCATGTTGCCGTCGATGACGGCATGGTGCCCGACGAGCTCCGGGAACTCCAGCCGATTGTGCCCCGTCGTCTCGTACACGGGAAAATTAATGCGCCGCGCAAGTTGCTTCACAGCCGACGTCTTGCCGCATCCGGTCGGGCCGAAGACGAAGAGCGGATCCTTGACATGAGCGAACCAGAACGCAATGGCCCCGGCCCACTGAGGCATGACGTACCGGAGGTCTTCATCAGGCACGTAATCGTTCGGCTTCAGGAAGCCGACCACGGGACGCCCGCTCTTACGTCCGCCGAAAACCTCGCCAGCATCAAACACCGTCGTCTTGTTGTTCATCGCAGTCATCATTCGATCTCCTTTCAGTTCCAAATCTGGTTACTGTCTTCTTCGTGTTGATCCGCAATGGCGGCAATGACGCTCATGCACGCCTCCATCGCCTTCATCCTCAAGTCTCCGCCGAGGTCTTCATCCATCATCATAAAGTCGTTCTCCGAAGGATTCGCCTCCTCAAAGCCCGTCTGCACGAAGGCGATGATGGAATGCATGGCCGCCGCCACGAACGTGATGCGCTCCCGAAGCAAGAGAGGCTTCTCTTCTCTGGCCTCGGGCATACCTATCACCACAATGTTCTGCCCCTGCGTCGGGTTCGTGGAATTGGGGTTTACGTCATCGACGATGCTCGTCAACGAAAAGACATACGCATCATCCTCGGGAATGCGGCCCGCTTCGTGGACTTCATCAAGGCTCGCCAAAGCCGATAGCAAGACACGCTCGAAATACTTCAATTCTCTAGGCATCGTGATTCTCCTTCGCATTTCGCGCCCCCGAAGGAGCGCTTGGTTTCTAGTATTCCACACCGAGCACGTCGAGCACGACGCTCCATAAGTCCTCCGGCACGAAATAGTACGCCTTCTTCGTGTCCCAGTCCTGATACCAGAACCGTACAGAGTCGACCTCCCCATGTCCGTCACAGTCGTCATAGCGAATCTCCACGCCGTAGGCGGGGCCGCCCGTCGCCAAGATGTACGTCTTGATGACGGTCTTCTCAACGGACAGGATGTGCTCGCACATGTCGTTAATCATCCTGTCCTGCGCGTCCCTTGCAACGTCGTCGAGGCATTCCTCCATGTCCTCCGCGTCCGGCATGGCCATAAGTCCATCCTTCACCGCGCAGTCCACGATATCCTTATCGGTGTAGAACGCTTCGAAGATGATGGTCTTCTCCGCAATATCCGCGACGAGGTTTTGGATACGACTTATCTGGAGATAGAAGCGGACGTCCTGCCGCACCTCGAATATATCATTCGCACCCCCGGGGCCTTGGACTTCGTGAACAATGGGAGCGTCGGGGTCGTCGCCCTGCACGGTGAGCGTGAGGTCTACCGCAGTCATGAGTCTTGCACGCGCTGATGCCATCATGTATACCCTCCTTAGATAATATCAAACAATGACAGTGTGTTAGGTATAAAGGCCCGTATTCTCGGGGCCATATTCAAGTTCATCGAGACGGCGATGGCTCCATTGTAGCCGTCGTCATACGACCTGATATAGAACTCGTCCGCGTCGAAGCCTTTGACCACGGGCTCCGTGAAATCCAGCAGACCGCACGGCTTGCCGCCGAGGAGCCGTACCTTGACGGGCTTGTCCACATCCAAAGACCCCGACTGGCCGCTCAAATAGACGCGACCATACGTATTGACGACACAGAGAGACCGGACAATATCCTCCACATACAATATATACAGAAGCCACAAGGCGTGGAAGAAGCAATGGTGTTTAAGAAACACGGTGCACACGCCCGTGTTTCTTACCGTTCCGAACACGGCGATAACCGACTTGGGATACTCCGTCCCGTAAGAGCACGCCGACAGCAGCAACTCAGGTCTGAAACCTTCGACATACACGTCTTTAACATATTCGTGTATGCGGGTATTGGATGCGTAAGGCTCCGCATACCAGTCCGAATCGCCCAACCCATAAGAAGGCGGTTCGCAGAAACCGTGCGACATCATCCTTTGCCACCATTCCCTGACGGTTATCGTCACCTCGGCGGGCTGGACACGGGACAGAAAATACCTGCCGGCGGACATGTTCGCCATGTGCGTGGCCTTAGCGCCGAACATCGTCATGTCCTTCATACACGCCCGCATGTATACCTCAATCGCATCAATGTTATTCGCCATACCGTTTTCCTTTATAAAAGATCCCACATCGTGCAGTGTACGGTGTCGACGGGCATCGTACGGCCATCAACAGCAAAGCTCAGGAAAAAGACGTCTTCACCGTCGGCAATGTCGCCACGGCATAAGCTAAAGTGCAGCGACTCCCCCGTGGTCGGCATCAAGACCTTTCTATCACTCCGGTCCGCATCCATCAGCTGACACATTCCAACCCACTGTTCAGGATTGGTGGGGGAACGCCATACCAAATTCGTATCGGACATGAACAGCGGCTTCCCCGATTTATTATCGCACGCCAAGTCGCGCCAGCCGAGGCCGAAGCCTTGCGGCAATACGCCCGCCCGTCTGAAACATTCGACAAGGAGCTGGACATGGACGAGCGCGCTTGCCGTCACCTTGAAGACGAGCCGCTTCTTGCCCTTATATTCGAACAGATAGGCGAGCTCCATATACCGTTTGCGGTGCGGCAATCTGATATGGACGGATGCCAGCGGCGTCGTCTCCGGCACCCGCTCCCTGATATCGAACGCATACGTCCGCCCCCGGGTACCGGCACCGGCAAGCGGACCGGAAGGGTGGCAGGCATCACGGAGGGCGAGCATATACGGCATCGACTCCGGCTCATAATACCCTGCCGGGAAGTTCGCTCCCGCCGCACGACGACAATGCTCGGCGAACTTCTTCATATAGGCGTACTTCGTCCCGTCAAGCATACCTTCCTCGCGCCAGAAGGCCGAATTGAAAAGTATAAGTTCATCCAGTGAAGACATGGTGTTCTCCTACAATATATCCCAGAAGCAGCCGAGCTTCGGGGGCTTTGGCGCGTCGCAGTCCACGCCGGAGCGGAACGACAGGTTGTAGCCGCCGGCAGCGCAGTACAAAGGTGTCGTCCACACAAAGCACTGTGCGCCGAAGGCGAGCGGCACGCGACGGATTTCCACACGCCCGCAAGCCTGCGCCACGCGCTCCTTGTCGCGGTCATAGTCAATGAGTGTCGCAGTGACGGCGGAGGGCACCGTGCCACAGGCCTTGAGCCTGTCAAAGACCCCGCTGTAGGACGTCGTAACGCCGCGCTCATCCACATCCACATAGCCCTCGAAGGCGAACGATACGGGGAGCGATCTTGCAAGGGTCCCTCCCGCCCCCCGCACGGCTTCCAGAAACACGAACGCCTCGAAGCACGTATCCGGCATGATGCTCACGTCAAAGCCGGCGCCGCCGTTCCCCCGCCAGAAAGACGCCAGCTGAACGTACGACTTCATGCCGGAATCGGAAGGGGCGACGTTGATGTAAATCTCGAAAGCATCGTAGGCTCCGTGGAGTGCGTGGGCTTCAACCGCAGGCGGGAACTCCCACCGCGCCTCGTTTATGTGGGCAAAGGGAACCCCACGGCTGCAATCGGCCACACGCCATTGCGAATTCAAACTATACACATGGTCCTTGTCGGGAAGCACGAAGCCTCTCGACAACACGTCGGCAAGCCGCTCCACGGGAGCGCGAACAAAGGCGAAGTCCTTGACTCGTTGCGGCGCGTCAAGCCTGTACGCGGGCAAGATGGAAGACGAATCAAACAGCGTCTTCCTGATATATTCTCTAATGCTTCTCATCTTCACCTCACAGCAATGCCCAAAGATCCGCCTCCCTTTGCCGCCGTGCGGCATGGAGAGGGACGGTAAAGGTCATTTCCGCAATCACGGTACCGGGGCGGTGCGTCTCCGGCGGAACCGCACCGGGGCACCGGACGGACAGCGGCAACGAGACATCCTCATAGTCGGGATGCGCACGTATGGCGGACGCCTTCATCTCGGTAACCCCGGTGCGCGACACGGGGTCGCCCCCATCCCGCCCATGCCACAGGATACCATACCCGGTATCCCTGTCGTCGACGAAATAGAACGTATCGGACACGCACACGGCCGCGTCGAGCAACAGCCCGTCCCCGTGCTTCATCGTATGCAACAGGTAGACCTGCGGGTCGAACGGCATGACCCCGACGCGGCCCATCATATTCAGACACCACAGCGCACCAAGCAGCGCCTCGGGGTTTCTGCGGAAAATGAACCGCATCTCACGCTTCCCGCCGCCCATCTCCATGATCTCCATGACGGAGAGCGGGCTGTGCGATCCACATGAAAAGTTCCGCCTCCATCCACTGCCGATCTTACGGTTCCTCACGTCCCATGTACAATCACGCGGCAGCGAAATACCCAACTCACATGAGCCATCGCCGAACGGACGACGGACAACATCGAAGAACCATGCGGCAAGACCCGGTACGAAAAGGTTGTTGACCTCGCAAAACGCCGCCGGGTCCCCCGTCGTCCAGTCGGATGGTATGCACCCGAACCCTACGGCGTGCGTATGCTCATGGATAGTCTGGAGCGCCGTAACCACATTGAAACTGTTAGCCATATCTACTCTCCCTACACGTTATGAGCCTGCATGTGCTCGAACGCGAAGTCGGGCTTCGTGGGGTCGACGAAGTACGCCCGCCACTCCAGATACGGCAAGGGCTCGACGGAAGCCAACGGAAGCCAACGGGTACGCCATCCGTATCGACGGCTGAGTGTGTTCGCCCGGTTCACGATGCGCAGCACACGAAGACACTCGGACGCAAGCATGTACTCCAGCAGATACGGCATCTCATCGGGCAAAGTCAGATAGCATGACACGGCAATGGAATCATCGTCCAGGTCGATGCCGTTCATCACGGCACCGACATACGTGCCGACCACATCCACACGCGACCGAGGAAACTCCTCGCAGACATACTGCATGAGCGCCAGAGCCGTCACGTCTCGTACCGGCTCGCGCTTCTCAAAGACACACCGCATAATCTCAAACATGGAATCCTCCCTTATCGTTCAGGCCCGCGCTCCCTGCCGGAACGCGGGACCTTTCACAGGCTCGCGGCATCACGGCATCGGGGCATGTGCCCCCTTACTTCTCGGGCACGAGAAAGCCGAAAGGCATACCCGGCATGAGAGGCCACGCCTCGGTATCCGTGTCGAGAAACGTCCAGAACCTGTCCGCCACGAAATATGTCCGGAACTTGAAGCCGAAATACTCCATGAAGACGCGAAGGTGCTTGCCGAGTTCCTTCGAACCGTCCGAAAGATACGTGGACTTCGTGGTCATCGGCCATGCGTCGGGCTGCACATAGAACACGTTCGGATGCATCGCCATCGCACCGGGAACAAGCAATGTCGGCATCAGGTGGGGCGCAAGACGCGACCCCTTCTTCAACTTCAGGCCATGCCGTATTCCGGAGTCAAAAGCGATGCAGCCCCCGAACGGCACGGACTCCCGCGACAGGGGCGCGGACTCGCAGGACACCCGCCGCCACGCAACGAGCCTGTCCTGATACCGCACCATGCAAACGCTCGTATCCCGGCAAAAGCCCGCACCGGACGGGAAACCGAAGTCGAGCTTCTCCACCGTAAACCCATGATACGGCAACATCACGGCACACTTCCCGAATGCTCGCGCCGCATTCGTTGCGGCAGTCGACGGCATTACCATACTGCCTCCTTTGTTTCGTAAGATACATGGTGTATGTTTGTATCCGATACTCTCAGACACGACAAAAGGCAAGCCTCGGCTTCACGAAGACGACGGCAATGTTCATGGGTCCTCCTGTATGTTGGTATAGTTTGTGCATTGGATGCGCGTTGTCATGGTGTGGGGTGGGTACCAGCTGAGAACTCGAGTATGACTGCATGGCGTGTGTGCCAGCAGCTTGCCTGAGCATGACTGCATGGGGCAAGCGTCAACAGCTTGCCTGAGCATGACTGCATGGGGCAAGCGTCAACAGCTGGCCCGAGCATGACTGCATGGCGTGTGTGCCAGCAGCTTGCCTGAGCATGACTGCATGGGGCAA
>OGRJ01001188.1_pt1 | contig 22819 bp, 10 predicted proteins | sample 1553411 | NCBI WGS metagenome assembly OGRJ01 (sample SAMEA2580084, study PRJEB22360) | human gut metagenome | biome: human gut; feature: human-associated habitat; material: faeces | place: Denmark | collected 2008/2010
TACTGCATGATATAAACCTGACTATCTACGAACGTGATTTTCTGGGTATCATCGGTCCCAACGGTGGTGGAAAGACTACCCTTATCAAATGTATACTGGGACTGCTGAAACCCACTACCGGGGAGATTCTATATCACTCCTGCCCTCCATCCCCCTCCGAAATTGCCAATTGTCAATTATCAACTGTCAATTGTCAATTATCCATGGGTTACTTGCCCCAGTACAGCAGCATCGACCGGAAATTTCCCATCACCGTAGAGGAGGTCATCCTTTCAGGACTCAGCAGCAAGAAGCCGCTGGCTTCACGCTTCACCGCCCGACACCGCGAGAAAGCCTCTGCCGTGATAGCCCGCATGGGGCTGGAAGGCATGGAGCAGCGTGCCATCGGCGCTTTGAGCGGCGGACAGTTGCAACGTGCCCTCCTGGGCCGTGCCATCATCTCCGACCCGCAGGTGGTGATTCTCGACGAACCCAGCACATACATCGACAAGCGTTTCGAAGCCCGCCTCTACGAACTGCTGGCAGAGATAAACAAGGATTGCGCCATTATTCTCGTCAGCCACGACATCGGCACGGTGTTGCAGCAAGTCAAGTCCATTGCCTGCGTCAACGAAACCCTGGACTACCATCCCGATACCGGCGTTACGGAAGAATGGCTGGAACGCAACTTCAACTGCCCGATAGAGTTGCTGGGGCACGGGACACTGCCGCACAGGATATTGAAAGAACACAAGCATTCTCACGGATGACTGGAAGCAAAGGAGGCCGACCCATTGTAGAACCGACCTCCCGTTACCCTTCCGAATAACTATCCGACAATCTTCTTACCCGTCATTTATATTGGAAAGCCTTATACGAATGGGGTAGTAATGACAAACGGAAAGAGTTCTTTGGTGTCACCGGACGCCTGCTCTGTACGGGTTCGGCAGGAAGGGGAGCCAGAATATCTCCATTCTCCAGATTTTCCAACCTCGTCACCTCATCATCGGTAACAATACGCACTTCCACCGGTTCATCATTGAAGTTCTCCACCACCAGTGTTTTATTGTCATACACAAACAATCCGACTTTGGAGGGAGCCTCCAGATAGATATCCATATCCCTACTCATAATGCGGCGAATCTCATTCAAGGCTTTTGCCGGAAAATCATATAAATTTCCCATATCATCGGGAATGGTCAATACATATAGATTGCCGGCGGCATAGGGAGCTCTCAACAAAATAGGATACCCCGATACTCCTCCCGTCAACGGACGGCCCGCACTGACTACTTCCCAAGCATCATTCGTATAATACTGAACCTGCGGTATCAATAAATCGCGTCCGGCTTGTCCATATCGGCCAAAATCATTGACAAGAGCTTTCAAATCGGTACAACGCAACTCTACTATTTCGGCAATTTTTTCAGGAATGGCTTTCAGCAAGCCGCTTGTAATCACCACATCCCGTCCGCTTTGCAATTGCTTCCTAATGTCGGTCATGAGCTCCGGAGCTTGAGCCGCCTGGGCAGTCAGCAGCACCACTTGTTGGTCTTTCGGAAAAACGGGACGTATATCCATCGGCAAACCTATCATGCCCAGATAATTCTGCAAGAAATCATCACCCGCCACATGAAAAGGCTTGTAGGACTTGATGCCAATGGGGTTACCCAACTTACCTACCAGTTTATCAGTCTGTTTCAATACAACATCCGCAATGCGTGCCATGGTGGTAGGCTCTATGGAAGTTCCGTTCTTCTGCCGGATAGGGGCAGTCATCTCATCATAATTAAAGCTGGTGCCCATGCCCTGCCAAGGGGTACGGAACCTGGGAGACAACTTCACGCCCAGAAGCTGGTTATAGGCAAAGAGAATGATTTCGGGAGCCTTGGCAAGCATGGTCAGATGCAGCTGCTCAGCATAGCGGTCCATACCCAGATTCAGTCCACCGGAGTCCACCCATCCTCCACCATTGTAGCCCGGACGCAGATTATCAAAATAACGGATAATATTATAGCTTAGATAATTCTGCAGATGCTGGTTGCCGGCAGGGTCCCTTGTTTCGGTACCCGTCCAGACACCGTCAAAGAGTTGGGGACCTTCCTCCAGATTAAAGCCCAAACCTTGGAAATGGTCGTACCAGTTGGGATACTTGATGATTACCTTTACACGAGGATTCACCTTCTTGGCAGGTTTCAGCACAAGGTCGCGCCCGGCTTCAGTCATCAGCTTCAAACGGTATTCCGTCCAGCTCTGCGTACCTTTGGCTTTTATCTCTATGTCCGACTTGCAACTGGTGAAGAAAAAGTCATCCAGAATAAACTCGTCAAAGTGCTTTGCCGTATGTTCTGCAATCTTTCGCACCATCTCACGATGCTCGGGATTGGAATAGCAGAACGTCTCGAAACTGTTCGCCTCGTTGATGGTGTAGGTAATTCCTCCGGCAGTCTCTATTCCCCGGTCATGGAAAAATTTCTTAGCTTGCTCCAGGGTGGCGTCATCCACAATCAGTAAATCACGATGTGTTTCCAAATAAATCTTGTCCACTTCCAACTGTTGTGAAATCACATTCCAAGTCGAATCCAGCCAATGGATGTCCTTCATCTTGTCTACCTCGTAGGCACGTACATAGACCGATACCTTAAAATTGTCATAAGCTTTTGCCTGCATGGCCATAGTGCAGACCATGCAGAGCAGAAAAGCTACAATTACAAACTTATCTACCTTTATTTTACTGTTCATTACCATTCAATATTTTCTGAGATGCCAATACCATATACATAAACCACGTAGCATGTCCGCCCAAACAGTACTCACCTTCCTGCCATAAGAACGGGAAATGAAGTAATTCGGGCAAGTCGGGACGAATCAGATTTGTACCCGGAGACACTCCACCCGGAATATAAGACCAGTCGGCACGGTTGACACCATAGGCGGCTTTCATCGTTTCGGCACCGACTCCCGTTACAAACGCTGCCTGATTACGTCCCGGATGCATACCGAGCAGGTATTGGACAGCATTGAAAATATAGTCCGGTGCAAACAAGTCAGGATAGGCAGCATGCAGGTAACAGTAATTGTAGCCCAGATGCTGGGGTTCCCATGAACCGGAAGAACGGTTACCTCTGTCATGCGGCACTCCATACGGAGTTTTACTGCTATACTCCTGATACATAGCCTGCAACTCCGGCAGTGCTTTGCGAACAGCCTTGCTGAAACGTGCATTTCCCACAGCTTTGTCGAAACGTCCGATGAACCAACCCGTCTGACGGATATTCTTGCAGATGAAATCCTGCTGCTGCAAAACGAAATCACGGTACTCCACTTCCTTTGTCGCCAGATAAAGTTCTACGGCAGCATGTACCTTGGCTGTCAGCACCCGGTTGTTGTCGCAGCGGGTAATCCTGAACAATTCACGGGCTATCTCCAGACAATCCGCTCCCAATGCATCGTTATGTCCCTTCAAGACACGTGAAATACCTGCCAGCCAAGCGGCTACCTGAAGTTCCCTACCAGGGTTGTCTTCCGTAAACACCCAGCGGTCGTCGGCAGTCCCACTGACATGGTCTGTATGGGCCGACGCATCACCCAAGTGTGCATACTGGCGTACGGTAGGACACAGAATCCCTCTGTAGAGACGCCCCAGAGCCTTCCAACCCGCCACTATCGTCAAAGCACCGTTTTCCACCTGCTGCAACAAGTCATTCTTTCCATCCGGCTGGTGAATCTCGACTATCTTCTTTTCAAAATCTATGGAAGTCTCGTCCCAATAGGTACCAAAGTTCTCACAAGCCATGGCAAGTATATAGGCCTCGCCTGCCTGGGATTCCACACGCAGGTCATAGTCCCCCGCATCGTGCCATCCACCCACATTCAGCCCTGGAACCAAATCACCCGGCTGGTACTTACAAAGAGTAGAGGTTCCCTGAGTATATCCGTCTATATGGTTGATATCGGTTTTGGCCATACGTGCATCGTCATGATGACAGAAGTCATGCCATACACGGTATTTTTCGTTCACACGCATGTGGCACATCTGTACCGGCAAAAAGTATTCCACCTCTGCCTGCCAGATACCCTTGTCCCACACATCTTTGGCAATGCGGAACACCGGAGAAGCAGCATCGCCGTACATTACCTGATAGAGCCCTTCTTCCGTCACTTCCGTGAAATCGAACTGCAGATAGTGGTAGCGTTGGAAATCTCCCCAATCCTTGGCAGCCTGCTGCTTTACCAGTTTCCTGCCATCGGCAGCAATGCGATAAAGGGCAGGTTGCTTGAAGTCTGTATCCCGTTTATCCAACTCTATGACAGCCACTTTCTTCTGTCCAGGATGGTAACCTACTTGAGAGGCTTGCACCACCGGTGCATAACGCCAGTCTTTAGTGACTGTCGGACGGATTATCCATTTCACCGCACCTTCCTTTGTCCCTGCCGGGAACTCCGAACGGAGCACAAACCAACCGTTGTTATGATTTATCCTTCCATCATACAGCAGCAAGTCTCCTTTCTCACTTTCAATCGTAATCTTTGCCAAATCATCCTGAGGATTGAGTACAAACTTTTTCCCTGCGGCCAAAGGAGCAGAGACGATATCATCGGCAATCATCGGGTTATAAGTCTTTCTATCCAACAGCAACTGGTCCAAATCAGCTTTCCCGTCAGGGTTGAAATCTCCGATATGCTCCATATTGGAAGACTGTTTCATGGTGGGCCCCATCGCCTGGTGGGGAAAGACTCCCGTCCGGTTGTCCATAATCCACGGCTTGCCCAGCAAAGTGGAAGGTACCAATTCCAGATTAAAGCCCAACTTGCCGGCAAACCGCTCGGGCACCGGTTGGTCCAAATCAACGGTCAATACCAGATAATCCTTCTCGCCTTTGACCTTAATGGTATAGCCAAAAACAAAATCCGGATAAAGCATCGGATTAAAGCCTGCCATGTGTTTGGCCGAATCCGGATAACTCAATGTGACACGGATTTCATTGTCAGCCTCATCCACCACCCGGCTTCTCATCTTGGGCAATCCCTGCCATTGCCCTTGCGAGATTTCAAAGCGCACATCTCCATTGGCAGCCCTGCGGTCTCCATTCAAAACAAGGGTCAGTCCTCCCTGGTGTCCTTCAGGGTAGACGTCACTGAACACCATCACATTGGCCCCGCCATTCTCAAAATATCCCGATGGATTGATTCTGAAATCCTGGGCGTGCAGCCCCATACAAAGCATCAGTGATGCTGCACCTGCTATAAATTTCTTCATAAATACTATTTTAAACGATTATGTATTTCTACTCCCAAGCGTACCGTATGATACGGGCAACGCCACATACTCACTTTGGGAGTATCCTTCTTGGGTTCTCCATCAAAACAATCACTGTACCATTCACCGTATTCCCGGTCTATCATACAGTCCTTTACGAAAGTCCAAACCGTATCGGCCGATTGCAGATAAACGTCATTCCCGCTGATTTGCCAGGCATTGACACAAGCTATCATCGTTTCAATCTGGCCCCACCATGAGGCATGCCCGGTTGTTCTTCCGCCCTTCTTTTCATACATCATATACCCTTTGTCACTCAGTCCTTCCACCAAGCAAGCATCCGTCACATCCAGCGCAAGCCGATTCGCCCTATCCATCAGTTGCCGGTCTTCTAACACACGGGCAGCCTCACAAAGCAGCCATCCCGCCTCTACATCATGTCCATAAGAGTCCATCTCAACCAGACTGTTCCATGCATTATCAAAGAACAAATTAAAATGCCTCCTTGAAGAGTCATAAATACGGTCCATAAACAACTCGGCGCAGAACTTGAGTCTTTTCCTCAGTCCGTCGTCTTTCCAGCATTGATATAAAAGGGTATAAGCTTCCAGCACGTGCAAATGCGCATTCATAGTCTTGGATGCATTGTTATCATAATTATCCAGTTGTTTCCAATCTTCAGTAAAAGATTCCACATAACCGTCATATTGCGGTTCGCGGCCTTTCTCCTCCAAGGTATGATATAAACCGACAGCCATATCCAGACTCTCGCTGTTACCTGTTGCCAGATAGTGTTCAGCCAGCCCATAGATGGCGTAGGTCATGGCATACGTATATTTGGAAGCATTCAGCACCTCACCGTCAGGATTGACCAGCCAATATACCCCACCATGTTCCTTGTCTATAAATGTATCAATGAAGTAGCGTTGCGATTTATCCGCAAGCTTCAGATAAGCCTCATCCTTAAACGTACGGTATGCGGCAGAAAAACTCCACAGAATCCGGGCATTCAGAACCCCTCCTCTCGGAGCATCCACTACCGGAGTACCATTCCGCAATACAGTTCCATAAAAACCGCTGTCGGGAGCCACTGCATAATCCATCCAAAACGGCAACACGCTGTCCCTGACATTCGTGACAATCTCTGTACGCATGCGTGTCTGCATATCTGTCTCCCCTGAATGCGACCGGCAGCCTGCCAGACAAGACGCAACCAGCAGTGCTATCCAATAAAACATCTTCCTTTCCATAATTATTCTCTAAAACCATCAAACTTTTCCTTGTTTAATTCCCCGTTTATCAGAGACTGGTGTTCGTCGTCTCAAGTACTGGTGTTTGTCATGTCAGACACCGGCTTTCATCACGACAGACGCTGACGTCTATCACAACAACTACTGGTGCCTGACATTTCACTCACAAATATTTTATTATTAAGTGTTTATTTATAATTTATCAATATCCCGGATTCTGGTCAGCCTGATTGATGAGCGGGTTGGTCAGAATCTCATTCGTCGGAATCGGGAAGATTTCCTGATAAGCCTCGTGCTCAAAGAAACGGAATGAGTCACCAGTCTGCAGACAAGCCTCTTGTGAAGAGTTGGCTGCTGTCTTCGGATATTCGGCGGCAAACCATTCTTTGCACATACCCATACGGCACAAATCATGGTAAAGCGAGAACTCGGCATTGAATTCATGGCGACGCTCTATAATCAGCGCCACCTTCCATACCGGAGAAGTATAGCCTTTGGCTGCTTTATAGCTTGTATAATAGGTCTCTGCATCCGGCACTTCCACCGTCTGGGTATTCAACATGTCGGCGGGTAGGTCAATCATCGTCGCTCCCATCTCCAAATTACCCCAAGCACGGTTACGTATCTGACGTATCATGTTCCATCCGGTAGCGTTGTCACCTGTCTCGAAACAACATTCTGCATAGTCGAGCATGATGCCTGCATAACGCTTCAAAGTCAACGAAATAGGATTGAATACTTTGTTGTTCTCACCTGGCTTGCATCTCCAGTATTTCAAGGAATAAACAGTAGGCATATTTTCGGAACCTTGGAAAAGACCGTCAAAACCACTTGTCACCCCTACAGTCTGCCCGGTAATGGGATGCGTATCCCCTTTGGCAACAGCAGAGTATTGGCGGCGTTTGTCACCCGGTTCAAAGGAACGTACAAACTCCCAAGAAAGACAGAGAGACCCCCAGCCTCCCCATTCGGGTGCCGCACACATATATCCGTACCACATCATGGCATCTGAAGACGAATCGGCTCCCCAGCCCATATATCCTTGTTCATGATACATCACCTCAAATACAGATTCTTTGGTCCAATGTGTATCCCAGGCATGCAGGTTACCGAAGCAGGGCTCCAATGAATAGGTTCCACTGTCCACTATATCCTTTAGTTCCGTCTTGGCTTTCGTAAAGTCTTTCTTCAACATATACAGCTCGGCCAAATAAGCTTTGCAGAACCCCTTGGTTATACGTCCGTATTCACCATTCATGGGTAACCAGTCCAGATGGTCGCGTCCAAAAGACAAATCTTCCTCGATAGCCGCATAAGTCTCATCCACGGATTCCGGACGTGCCTTTCCTACCGAAGTAGTATAGGTTTCACCGGTAAGCAACATCGGTACCCTTCCGAAAAGTTTCGTCAGGTAAAGGTAGTTATAACCGCGGATGGCACGTGCTTGCGCTTCATAAACGGTCTTGGAATTGCTGTCCGCAAATATAGAGGCATCCGCCGTCTCCAGGCCAGCCAGGAAACGGTTTGCACGGTCCACTGCACGATAACTCATCCGCCATGCAGTCTCCAGGGAACCCTTATCGGGTTTCCAGGCATGACGCTGCCATTCCGCATCCCAACCGGAAGCCTGACAGTCCATCGTAGAATGGTTGGCAGCAAATACCTGAGGCTTGAATCCCCATGTTTCGTCATCACCGGAACCGTGCTGGTCCGTATAAAAGGTATCATAAAGTCCGTTCAATCCGGAAAGGACATTCTCCTCCGTTTTAAACATGAAATCTGCCGGAAGAATATCGTAATGATCCACTTCCAAATAATCGTCACAAGACGTTACGGTGCTTAAGGCCAGCACACCGATCAACAGTTTATATAAGTTTTTCATAATCATATTTTTTATCCGTTAGTATTAGAACTGTACACTCAGACCGAAAGTAACCGACATCGGGAACGGATAACGTCCTCCGTCAAATCCCGAATACAATACATTGGAGTCACCAACTTCCGGATCGCCGAACTTATTGTACGAAGAGATGGTACATACATTGTCGACACTGGCAAATACGCGTGCATTTTCCATTTTCACCGGTTTCAGCACATTCTTCGGGAATGTATATCCTATCTGAATATTTGAAATCTTCAGATAATCCCCCTTCTGGATGTAGGCGTCGGACACACGCATGTTCTTATTATAGTCTGTCTTGGTGATACGCGGATATTTGGCGCCGGTATTCGAAGATGACCATGCATTATTGATATATTCCTTCAGTACATTCTGATAACCGCCGTCGGGTGCATAGACTGAGGTCAAGCGGGCCGAAGAATAAGAAAGGATATCCATACCGGCTACACCGTACAAGTTCATCGAGAAATCAAAGTTTTTCCAGGAAGCGGTAAGGTTCATTCCGTAAGTGAACTTGGGATATCCATTGCCTATAACAGTACGGTCGGCATCGGTAATCTGCCCGTCACCATTCAAATCAACAAACTTATAGTCGCCGGGCTGGGTAGTCTTGTCCTGATATACACCACTTTCAACTCCCTTTTCAACCGCCAGCCTATTCATTTCATCAATTTCGGCCTGGGTTCTGAAAATGCCTTCTACCTTCCAGCCATAGTAGGAACCTACAGGATAGCCGTTCTGTGTAATGGAGTGGTTGTCCCAGTTGTCGCCATCTTGTGCTGAACCTGACTTGCTGAATATCGGATCGCCGACTTCAATAGCCTCGTTCTTCAGGGTAGACCCATTCAGTCTTATGCCGATATTCCAATCGCTGAAGCTCTTGTTCCACGCAGCAGTAAACTCGAAACCTGAGTTACGGATATGTCCCGCATTAGTATAGACATTGGAGAAACCGGTGGAAGGACGAATCTGGCGATACAGAAGCAGATCCTTTGCGTCACGGATAAAGTAATCGGCAGAGAAAGAAAGCTCATTGTTCATAAAGGCAAAGTCAATACCGATATTTGTCTGCTCATTGGTTTCCCATTTCAGGTTGGTATCAATTTCTTTCTGCTGGGCAATACCGGCACCGTTAATCACACTCGAACCATTAAAGAACCAGTACATTGCATTTGCCGAAGACAACTGTGCTATGGACAAGTTGGTACCATTGCCCGCATTACCGGTCTGTCCCCATCCGGCACGCAACTTCAAGTTACTGAACAGTTCTAAATCCTTAATGAACTTTTCCTCGGAAAGACGCCAAGCTACAGAAGCGGAAGGGAATGTACCATAACGATTGCCGGCACCAAAGTTCGAAGAACCGTCGCGGCGTACCGTTGCAGTCACAATATAGCGGTCGTTCAAAGTATAAGTCAGACGGCCGAAGTAAGAAAGGAATCTTGTCTTCAAATCCAGCCCACCATCCGTTTGCTTAGACGATGGGTCATTGGTCAATGAAATTTTGCGGATGTTGTCTGCCGGGAAATCGTTGGCACTGGAATTCAGCCAGGCACCGTTCGTATCGCTGGTAGAGAAACCGGCCATTGCACTTACGCGGTGATGCTCATTGGACCAGTCATAGTTCAAGAACGCTTCCAGACCGAGTGAAGTGGACTGGCTCTGGTTCAGCGAGAACGAGTCCTTACGGTCTTGAGTTCCAAAGGTTCTATCATTATAGGCTGTATAGCCATTATAACCTTTTGTATAATAATTATAACTGGCAATAGTCTTGAAAGTCAACCCTTTGTACAAATCGAGTTGTAGGAAAGCACTAGCAAGCATACGGTCCCATTTATTAATACTGTCGGCAGTCTTGGCAGCAGCAACCAGATTGTCAGCTCCCTTGTTCACGTCTCCATTGCCTTCTTTCTTGTAATGTCCCCAAGTACCGTCGGGCAACACAATAGGCATGGAATAGAAAACACCGTCCTCTACATAATCCATGGTTGGAATGGCTTGTGCATAGTTTCTCAGGTTGCCTCCTCCCATCTTTTCCGAATGTGCATAGTTCAAGTTCAAGCCTACATGCAGAAAGTCTTTCACTTTGTGAGTGATATTAGCGCGTGCCGTCAAGCGTTTAAAATTCGACTCAATCACGATACCCTGGTTGTTCAAATAACCCAGAGATAAGTTGGCTTGGGTATTTTCGCTGCCTCCCGAAGCAGAAAGGTTATAGTTCTGCTGTAATGCCGTGCGTGACATTTCATCCTGCCAGTCAATGCTGTTCAGTCTGCCTATGTAATCCTCGCCATATGCCAGATTGGTCATGGCAATACCGTCATTCTTGACGGCGGAACGTACAGCACTTGCAAACAAGCCCGCATCAGCCACATCAATCTTATTCGAATTGAACTGGAGGGCATAGTTGGCCGAAAAGTTCACCTTTGCCTTCCCCTTACCACCGTTCTTGGTAGTAATCATAATGACGCCATTGGCACCGCGAGTACCATAGATTGCCGTAGCCGAAGCATCCTTCAGAATTTCGATGGACTCTACATCATTAGGATTCAAGAAATCGATGGAAGTTCCTACCTGCACACCGTCCACTACATAGAGTGGGTCGGCAGAACCATTCACGGTTGCCACACCGCGGATACGGATGGAGAAACCTCCTTCCGGGTCACCGGAAGAACGGATGACAGATACACCTGCCGCAGCTCCCTGCAAACCTTGTCCCAAGTTCACCGGATTCCGCTTCATCATTTCCTCCGCATTCACGGAAGCCACAGAACCGGTGAGGTCGGATTTCTTCATCGTACCGTAGCCCACAACAACTACCTCATCCAAGGTTTCGGTATCCTCCTTTAAAGTAATTTTCAGAGCATTCATATTCCCGGTTACTTTGACCGTTCGCGCCAGATAACCGATGTAACTGGTCTTCAGCGTAGAACCTACGGGACACTGCAAGGAGAAGTTACCGTCCAAATCGGTAATCATACCGTTTGTCGTACCTTCCACAATGACATTGGCACCGATGATGGGCTCGCCTTTCTCATCCACCACTTGGCCCTTCACAGTAACTACACTCTGCTGTACGACAGTGACACCTGCAAACGGCTGTACGCTTGTTGCAAAGAGAGGTCCGGCACATGCCAGCGATACTGACATGATACCCAAATACTTCATCACATTTCTCATAAATACTAAATACTTAGGTTTAACAAATACCCCGGTCATAAGCACATCGGGAAAAAGATATGCGACACAATTTTGTGCCACTATAGAGGCACTGCCGTGCCATTGGGAAGGCACATCTGTGCCACCATAGTGGCACAGATTTCGGTAACTATATCCCTTTCTCTTCCATACCGACAGGGGTGAATTCAATATAGATTTTCAAAGATTAAGTTCAGAAACTCAGGGAAGTGCCTTCAATCTGGTTCAACAGTTGCGGTTTGGCCTTTCCACAATCCACTTTCACAACCTGAATACGGTTGTCGGCAGGTAGACAAACCAATCCTTCTGCCTGCTTCTTGTCAGCACTGTATACCTTCAGGCTCATTTTGCTCCAATCCATCTCAGCAGTGGACTGCGCCAACTTCAGATGAGGAAGTACCGAACCGTCACGTACCAGCATGATTATCGGCAGACTGCCTGCTTCAATCCGGTGCCATCCGCCTTCGTAGACTTTCTCTGTCTGGTAGTCTATCCATTTTCCTTCGGGAAGGTAAACTGTGCGGCCCGTCATACCGGATTCAAGCAAGGGGGCAACCAGAATCTGCGAACCGAAGAGATACTCGTCATCCACTTTCCATGCTCCCGGATCATCGGGGAATTCTACAAACAAGGCTCTTAGCATCGGTAAGCCCTTTTCTGTACATTCCTTAGCCTGAGCATACACATAAGGCATCAGACGGTACTTCATCTCCGCACTCTTGCGGAAGACATCCTGCACACGCTTGCTGTCGTACAACCACGGCTCTGTCGGAGGTGCCCCATGCGCGCGGGTATGGGAAGTAAGAAAACCGAACGGTATCCAGCGGCAATACAAGTCCTCCGGAGTGGATTTTACAAAGCCGCCCATATCATGGCTCCAGAAGGAGAAACCGGACAAGCCGAAGGACAAGCCTGCACGAAGCGTACCCAGCAGACCCGTGTTCGTAGTTGCAGCATCACCGCCCCAATGCAATGGATAACGCTGGGAACCAGCCCATGCGGCACGTGCCCACATTATATTCTCGTTGTGCAACTTCTTGGTTATCTCGGACACTGCCATATCATAACGCACCGGATAGAGGTTATGCTCATACCATCCGCTCTTGCCGGAAGCGTAAATACCATTCAGTGGAGCAGCCTCGCCAAAGTCTACTTTAATGGCACTGACACCGATATTCAGCAATCCCGCCAGTTTGTCCTGATACCACTTTACTGTTTCCGGATTGGAAAAATCAAGCACCACATCTTCGTAGGGAAGTTCACCATTTCCATTTTTCACATACATGTCTTTCTCTATCAGTTCAGAGAAATAACGGTTTTTAGGAGTGAAATAAGGCAACTGCCACAAACATACATGGAAACCTTGAGACCTCAAATCCTTCAACATCTGCTGTGGATTCTGGAAACGGTTCTCGGAGAATTTATAGTCACACTGCCAGTCCACATCAAACCAGCCGGTATCGAAATGGATAACATCGCACGGATACTTGTTCTTACGGATATTGGCCGCTACATCATAACCTTCCTTTTCACTGAAATAGGTAATACGGCTCATCCACGTACCGAAAGACCACAAGGGGGGCATGCCCGGCTTTCCTACCAAATCGGTGTACTCGTCCAGAATATCTTTCGGCTCGCCGAAGAAAACGAACAAATCCAGGTTCTCGTCACCCATGAACATTTTGTTCAGCCCAATATAGGTAGCACCAAAATCACAAGTCACGGGAGCGGATGTATGCATAAACATACCATATCCCCGGTTACTCATAAAGAAAGGAATCGGTTTGTACATCTGGTCCGTCTCAGGCCCTTGTGGGTCTGTAACGAACAAGTTCACCTTCTGTCCGGCCTTGTTCAGCCCAGTGGCAGACTCTCCGCAACCAAAAATCATTTCATCTGCAGTCAAGGTAAATACCGGATTGATGCGGCGAGCATTGTCGCTTCCCCGCTTCACAAAACAGAACGGCGTATATTTTACCTGCGTAGAGTCCGCGTCGCTCAAAGCGGCAGTCTGGCTCAAGATACGTCCGGCTTTATCCTTCAAGACGATTCTCCAAGGATTCTTGTTAATCTGAATGGTTCCATAGTCGCTGGAATAGATAATCTTGTCATTCGTCTCGGTAACTTTCCAGCTTCCATCCCTGCCCGGTTCCTTTGCCAACATGATGGAAGCGGCAGGTTTGGGTTCCACCGGGGTCGTTAGCATACGGATACGTACCGTACGCGGAGTTACAAAGTCAATCTTGAATTTGAGGTTAGGGTCATTTTCATAGGCAGTGAAGGGGAAATCGAGCATTCTCATTTTACGGGGCTGTGCACCGTTGGTATTGAAGGCTTGGCGGGGCATCAGATGCCCGCGTTTCCAATTCACCAGCCCTTCACCCGACTTGGCATCGAATGACTCCAGGTGATCTGCAAAAAACAAGGTATTACTCAAGTCACGGAAATCGGTACTCATGTCCAGAGGTTGGTTCATCAAATACGAAGTACCGTCATTGACATGTGGCTGTGCCAACAGATTGCCACCGGCAAACAACAGCATCGCCACTGCTAAAAGTTCTTTCTTCATACTATTAGGATTTAAATGATCTCGCCTGCAAATGTATTTTTCTTAAAGGAAACACAGATGCCTTAAAAATGTCTTTTAATATCCGGTTTTGTTTCATAGAACCCATATAGGGCCATTGGAAACAAAATGCATACTATTTTTCACCAAACGGAGGATATCATCCCACACGAATACGCAAATCTTTCCTTGCTCGTTCGAAGGATTATATTTAAGTTTGCAGTTACAATATTGTTAATCCTTCTAATAAAGAAAATACATGAAACAACTGCTCCTATTCCTTATATGCAACCTGGCCTTCCTCCTTACTGTTCAAGGTAACTCAGCGGAAATCCCGCCGGCTGTCATGTTCAAGCAGCTCTCTACAACAGAAGGACTCTCCAACAACAGTGTCCGAAGCATCTACAGAGACAATAGGGGATTCCTCTGGGTGGGGACAGAATCAGGACTCAACAAATACGACGGCTACTCCTTCCAGCAGTATTACCAGAACAACTCCGACCTGCCGGACGATGCCATCAGCGAAATTTTCGAAGGACCGGACGACAATGTATGGATAAGGACTTCCAGCGGCTACAGTATCTATAATTATAAGACCGGTAAATTCGACAATGACTATAAACCCATACTCGATGGGCTGCAAATCCCCAGTAAAAACATTCTGAGGATGGGAAAAACATCCAAGAATGAGTTTTGGGCCTACGACTATTCCAAACTTTACATACGAAGCATGGACAACAGCTCCATCAAAGCCTATCCACTGGCAGTTGAAAAGATTTCAAACCTCTATATAGGTGTCCAGTTCATTTATATAATGTACTCCAACGGTACCCTATACAGTATCAGCAAGCAGACTTCCGAAGTCAAGGAAATAGCCATTCCCACCATCTATAGACCTTTGCTGGAGAATCATGAGCCACACATTTACATAGACCAAAACGAAAGCCTATGGGTATACACCTTCCAAAACAGCCTACTTTTGCACAAGAACAGTTTTACACAGCAATGGGAGGACATCAGCCTGAACAATAACACTCACATACAGTACAATCGCGTGCAACGCATCCTCGACCTGGGAGACGGCAACGTATGGATACTTACCAGCCATATGGGGCTGTTCGTTTACAACACCCTGACCAAATCGCTTACCAACTTGGTGCACAATCCATTGAAACCGCACACCATTGCCAGCAACAATCTGAATACCATTTACCGGGACAAAGACGGAACCATATACATAGGGAATTTCAAACACGGTATTTCCTATTATAGCCCCATGTCCCAAATCATACTATGCAACAAATCCCTGGAATATGATGATATCCTGACCTTCTGCGAAGACACCAGCCAGGAATACATTTACTACGGAACAGACGGTACGGGACTAATCCGACGTTCACTAGTGACCGATTCATACGAAAAGATAGCAACTCCCGCCAATATTGTAGTCGACTTATCCATCGACTCCAAAAACCGCCTATGGATAGGCACCTTCCAGAAAGGACTGCTATGCTACTCGAAAGGGCAAATCAAACAATACACAGTAAGTAACAGCCAGCTTCTCGAGAACAATGTGTATACAGTAAAGGTAGACAAACACGGATACATCTGGATAGGTACCATGAAAGGATACATACAGAGGTTAAATCCGGAAACCGGGCAGTTTGACACCATCTTGTACCGTCCGGGAGAATTCTTTGTCCGAGATATGTACTATGATAAAGACAGTACCCTTTACGTAGCGACCAAAGGAGGACTCATTATCATCGATACGGAAACCCAAGCCTATAATATCTACGCCGAAGCCGGCCGCTTCAAGGAGAACAATATGCTCACTGTCTATAAGGACAGCCGGGACCTTCTTTGGATAGGACATCCACACGGACTGAGTATATGGAACCAGAAGAACGACTCCATCTACTTCCTTGACCAGAAAAACGGACTTGCCGCCAACCTCGTCAGAGCCGTCACGGAAGACAACAACAACCAGATGTGGATTGGTACCGGCAACGGCATCTCACGAATCAAAATAACAAACGGTACATACGCCATCGTGAACTACTCCGTAAGCGACGGACTGATATGCAACGATACCAATGTCCACGCCATCCTCAAGCTACAGAACGGCAATATACTGATAGGCACGCCACAAGGTTACCAGACTATCATTCCACAAGACATCCTGACCACAAGTTATGATGCCAATATTTACCTTACCGGTATTGAGCTCAAATCCGGAATGACCCATCCGGACATCCTGAACGGCAGCTCACTTGAATGTGCACAACATCTTTCCTTCACTGAAAAGGAAAATTCATTCACTCTGTCCTTCTCTGCCCTCGACCTGGTGGAAACGGATAAGATAAAATATGCCTATAAGATTCATTCCAACTGGATTTATGCTGAAAACAACAAAGTAAACCTATCCATGCTGACTGCCGGAAACTATACTTTATCCGTCAAGGCATGCAACTCACAAGGCATATGGAGCCCCAACGTCAAGGAACTGAAAATAAAGATACTCCCTCCTTGGTGGCGCACTTGGTGGGCTTATACCATATATAGCGGTATCGTTTTGTGCATCCTTCTGTCCATTATCCGCAATCTGCGCTTACGCCAAAAGCAGAAACAAATCATGCAGGCCATCGAGGTGGAAAATGAAAGGCAGCAGAAAATCAACAATATGAAACTGCAGTTCTTTGCCAACATAAGTCACGAACTGCGGACCCCCTTGTCACTTATCATCAATCCGCTTGAAGAGTTTTTCGTAGACCATCCCGAATATCGTAAAGGCATTCTGGATATGGTCAAACAAAATGCCGACTATCTGCTGGAACTGATTAACCAACTGCTGGATTTCAGAAAGCTGGATGCCAAGGCTGAAACCCTGAAATGCAAACATGACAACATCCTTATCATTCTGAGTGAAATATTCCACTCTTTCGATCCGATAGCACAGAAACGGAACATCAGCTATAGCCTTACCGCTCCACAACATTCTGTATTCATGGATTTCGACTATGACAAGATACGCAAGATATGCACAAATATCCTGTCAAATGCATTCAAGTTCACTCCCAATAAAGGAAGCATCTCACTGGATATTGCCGTAAGAGGCACAAATCTGGAACTGACCTTTACCGACACCGGTTGCGGCATAGAGGATGAAGCCAAGGAGAAAATATTCCAAAGATTCTATCAGTCGGGCAAAAACCAGTCGAACAACGGAGGCAGCGGCATTGGACTGCACATTGTTTCCGAATACGTAAAGATGCATCAGGGTACTGTCTGTGTCAGGGATAACCAGCCTTGTGGTTCTGTATTCCTGATTGCCCTACCCCTACACCAGAACAGTAATGAAACCAAAAACGGAGAACCGGTCGAAGGACCGGAAATAAAAGAAGAATCCCATCCATTCACCATACTACTCGTAGATGACAACTACGACTTCTTGAAATTTCTCTCTGAAAGTCTTGCCAGGCAGTATCATGTATTAAAAGCCACAAACGGAAAACATGCACTGAATGTACTGGAAAAGGAAGATATTGATTTAGTGGTCAGTGACATCATGATGCCCGAGATGGATGGTCTGGAACTATGTTCAACCATCAAGAATGACATACGCTACTCCCATATCCCCATTATCCTCCTGACAGCTAAGGCAAGTGAAGAACACCAATTGGAAGGGCTTAGCGTTGGCGCAGACGACTATATCACCAAGCCTTTCAATATGGAAGTCCTCAAGCTGCGCATCAACAAGATTATCGAGATGAACGTCAAACGTCAGGAAATATTCAATCAGGACATTAAAATCGAGCCAAGCCGTATCACCATCACTCCCCTTGACCAGCAGCTGGTGGAAAAAGCCATCCAGATTGTAGAGGACAATATCAGCGAAACCGAGTTTTCCGTCGAGGAGCTTGCCAGCAGCCTGAATATATCACGCAGCTATTTCTACAAGAAAATGATTAAGATAACGGGAAAGAAACCCATCGAATTCATCAGGACCATCCGTATGAAACGTGCACAACAACTCTTGACAGAAAGCCAGATGCAAGTTTCGGAAATTGCATATACCTTGGGGTATAACTCCCCCAAGATATTCTCCAAACATTTTAAAGAAGAGTTCAACATCAGCCCATCCGAATTTATAAGGCAGCAGGCTGAATAGAAACATTATTTTGACATCAAAGCATCCAACGAAGACACCAACGCCACCAAAGCAGCACTCCAATTAATGGCTATTTCATTGGAAGCATACGAACCTTCCACATCTGCATAAGACTCATCCGGCAGATTGGAAGGATAGGGTACACCGTCTTGTTGGCCAGGATTGGGACCGCCAACAAGGAAACCGGGAAGAGGTGCCTCTATATCATCCGATGCAGAAAGACGATGGTGCGGATACAGAGGACTTTTCATCCCGAAACCGGTGACATAACAATATCCCGTGGCATTCTTTCCTAAAATGTAGTCCATATTGCGGTAGGCGTTCGTCAGGTACGACTTCTCACCCGTAAGCAAATAGGCGCAAACCAGTGAAGTGGCTTGGTTAGCACACCCTTCGGCAAGGCATCCCCAAAAGAAATCTTTGGCATCGTTGCCGTAAGGAGCGTGGAAAGGAGAGCGGTCAGCACCCCGCACAGCCTCGGCAGCATAGTCCAGTAGCAGGTCTTTCATGGCATTTGCCAACTCCACGTCTTCACCCTGATATTCCCTGCCCGGTTGCAGCCAGGCAAACACGCCCAACGCAGTGGTATTGCCCCAAGAAGGAGTCTTATATGCAGTGGGCAGATGCTTCTTCACTTGTTCCCGGTAAACGGGCTTTCCCGTAGCAAGATAGAGCTCGGAAGCCGCCCAGAAGAATTCGTCATCGGCACTACGATCACCGTAAGCTCCCGTAACCACGGCAGGTTGATATTGCTTGTTGAGGAGGTCCTGATGATAGAGCGCTTGCGGATGCGCTTCTGCCCAGGCGTAAGCACGTTCGGCAGCCTGCAAAGCCACTTCCGAAAAGCCAGGATAATCCTCTTCGTAAGGAGCAAACAACACGGAAGCTTGCGCTAAAGCCGCAGCATAGTCCAATGCCGCCGTTACTGATTTCTGAACTACATAACGGGGCTGCTTACACTCCGTAGGCTTGATAAATCCCTCGAACGAAGGGGTAGTCAGCTTGTGGTAGACTCCTCCGTCGGCAGGGTCTTGCATGGTCAGCATCCATTTCAGGTTATAGTACATCTCGTCCAGCAAATCGGGCGTGTGGTTTCCGCTTTCCGGGATGTTCACCCGTTGACGGATAAAATAGTCAGGAAAGCGGGCATAAATCGCCTGCATCAATCCGATGGAATAAGCGGAGTTCACAATGTACTTGTTATAATCTCCGGCATCATACCATCCTCCCGGAGAAGAAATCACCGCTCCCGCCTTACGTTCCGGCCCGGCAGCATTGGGATGTACCAGCACCTTGTCATCTGGATGGCCTGCCGGACGGCTCCACCGACCCGCATAAGTCGCTTCGATGGGCATACCCGTACGTTGGTAATAGAAAGATTTCAAAGCGGCATCGGCCAAAGGGGACAGCACCTTTTCCTTTACTTCGAATGCCACTGAATCGCCGTTAACCAACAGAAGATATCTTCCCGGTACCGTGATGTCACTGAAATCCAATATTGTCCTGCTCCTATCCGACCAAGCGGATGAAGCGGTATATCCGGGTTTGCCGGAGGTAGCCGATTGCCCGTGGCTGCATCTACTATGGTAAATTCACGTACCTCACCGGCATTCACCACAGCTACTTTTTCCTGCTGGGGATAATACCCTAACTGATTCAAACGTACAGTTTCTGAAGGATGCCCTAAAGTGGCCATTCCTCCCAGAACTGTAAACAGACATGTAGTTATATTCATATCACTATTCTTTATATATTAATATTATTCCATTTCAAAATTATTTATCCGACAATAAGGTAATGAAACTGATAGCCGGCAAGTGTACCCGTACCAGTCCATTCTCCACCTTCACTGCAGTTTCCTTCATGCAGTCCTTTGTATTGGTCACATAGACTTTCAGTTCCTTCACTTCTGCAGGGATACCGGAGATGACAGCCTCGCAATCCGCCCCATTATTGACCATATGGACGGCATATTCTCCGCGCACCATATTTCCGAAAGCCGCACAGTTTACATTTTTCTTGCTGCTACTGACTGGAATAGCCAAGGCATCGGCCGGAGTGGAGGCCAGCTGCTTAATGTTCCAGAAACGTTGTGTAGGACGCAAAGGACCTTTGGAGCCATAAATGCCGTCTCCCCACAACAACGAATAGTCTGAAGTGAGCTGCCACTGCAAGATGGACAATGGTTGGCAAATCGCACAAATACGTGTATACAGATTGATTTCATAAAGTGCAAACGTCGACTCATTGAATATCTCGGCATAACCATGAGCAGCGGCATCCGTACTACCCTCACCAACCAAGAGTAGTACATTAATCTCTTTGGCAGCACCCGCCCACTTCCTTAACGTAACATCATCACAACCACGCCATGAATGGAAAGAAACTGCACCAATATACTTATGAGTCTCAGGATTGTTCAAAGCAGGAAGGATAAAATCGAAAGTAGTGGCATCCGAATTGTCGCCAAGCAGCATGCGGGTAGGAAGATTCAACCCTGCCAGATAAGCACCGAACTCCTTAATGAAATCTGCATGCTCCTGCGGAGTGTGGAGGACATCAATACCCAAATCCGATTCATTGAACGAGAACATGGAGAACTCAATACCATAATACCGTTTGGCATACAACAGATAATCTGCCATGGATTTATAAATCTTCTCCTTTTTCCGGTTATCCAGACGATAAGCAATGACACCACCTTGACGGGCATAACTTGCAGGACCTCCGTCAATGGCCCATGCAGGCGGAAACCAACAGCTTAGTATTACCGGCATTCCCATCGCCTTCAAGCGCTTTGCCATGAGGAGACTTTCCTCCACCCGCTTGTTCAGTCCCCCATTCTGTGCCACGGCAATAGGATCGGATTCTTCTTCGGGTTGCCACAATCTCCACGGAAATTCCACACGGCCATAAGCTACGCGCAAGTTTTCCAGACAGTAATCTATCACTTTAGGGTCGGCAGCAGGATTCTGCAGGCGGAAATTCCCTCCAAAGCCTGCAAACAAACTTCCCGGATTCTGCATATCCAATGTAATTTCCGCGTCACTGTGATCTATCACTCCGGAAGCATGCAGTTCCATAGACAATGCTGTTCTCCCAGCCTTTTTCAGAATCGGCATTAGCGAGATATACACAACAGTACCGGTAGACTCTTTTTCAACCGTGGCCTTTACAGACTTATTGAACTTGAATTCCAACTTCCTATTGGCCGAAGTAACGGTCAGCTTCCTGCCACTTACCCTTACTTTGGCATCAATGTAGTTTTCCGGACTTAAAGCAATACAGTAATAGGCTGCCTGGTTCAAAGTAGTGTCCGACAGCGCATCAATAGAAATCTCCACCAAGCCTTTTCCCTTATCGGTCACTTTCTGATGGAACTTTACACCTCGCAGAGTAGCCGTCACTTCCTGCATATTCCCCTCACGATGGAAAACGGGACGGACCTGCTTCTCCTTTCCGGTAATCTCCATATCTCCTTTCAAGGTTCCGACACGCAGGGATGACTCAAAGTCTATCAATTCACCGTCTACGCGGACACCCGTGATATTGCTCCATGCCATCACTTCCGTCTGGGCAGAAAGCGGCAGAGATAATATACCACACAGCAATACAACTATTCCAAACTGGAAAATTCGTAAATTCTTCATAATATCAAATCTATAAAAGGTTGTCATTTCAGTCTGGTATCAATCTCAAACCCCATACGGCTGTTATGATAAGGACAATTCCACATACTTGCTTTAGGCTCCTTGTAGCGGGGAGTTCCATCTTCCAGCACCGTTCTGAACCATTCACCATACTCCTTGTCTATCATCCGTGATTTGATGAAGTTCCAGGTGCGGACGGCACTGTCCAGATAAGATTGTTCACCAGTCAGTTGCCAGGCATTGATACAGCCGACCACAGTTTCCGCTTGGCACCACCAGGAAGCGTCCTTCCTGATTTTGTCCTTATGTCGTTCATACATCATAGCTCCCATCGGGTTGATGCCCTCCTTCAAGGAAGCATCTGCAAGTTCCAATGCTACCTTCCTGCACCTCCCGATAACCTCCGGGTCACCCAGAGCCTCTGCAGCTTCCGTCAGCAGCCAAGAAGTTTCGATATCATGCCCGTAAGAGTCGATGTCATCCAGATTATTCCAATTTAAATCACAGTATGATATCAAGTGATGTGTTTGTGGGTTGTACAGCCTGGTTGTTATTAAGTCTATTACTTTTGCAAGGCGCTTGCAAAGGCTGTTATCCTTCCATACTTTATATAAAGCCGTGTATGCCTCTAATACATGGATATGTGTATTCATTGTTTTGGCAGCAATGCCATCTCCATCATACCCCAGCTTTTGGGGAGTTCCCCATTCGCGGGTAAAGGATTCTATATAGCCATCATTTACGGGATCTTTGACTTTGCTCTCCATTATCCGATAAAGCTCTATGGCTTTTTGCAGGCTTTCATTGTTGCCCGTTGCCCTGAAATGCTCGGACAACCCATAGAT
>OGRJ01001193.1_pt1 | contig 22674 bp, 20 predicted proteins | sample 1553411 | NCBI WGS metagenome assembly OGRJ01 (sample SAMEA2580084, study PRJEB22360) | human gut metagenome | biome: human gut; feature: human-associated habitat; material: faeces | place: Denmark | collected 2008/2010
AAACGGCGGCTTTGATTTTCAGAGCCGCCGTTTCTTTGCGTCTACACAAACCAATGACGACTTGCAGGGACACGGTAGCCGATGGGAGGTTATTTTGCCGTGTTCATTTTATTATTTCATTGTTCGCGTGATCTGCACCAGCTAAAAAAAGCGTAGCCCCTCCATCGGAGCAGTCCGGCTTTGAATGTGAAATTAAACAGTACATAACCGATAATATATTTTCGTGCGCTTGTGCGGCTTCGTGTCGCGCAGGCGCATTTTGCTTTCCAGACTTCGAGACAAAGTGTCCCGAGGTGCGGTGCCGTTCTCCGCCGTTACTCCATTTCGTTTCCGACCAACCCCGAACAAACTGAAATGGAGGATTTTACGATGACTACTATCAATTTGAAAGATTTTTATTATTGGTACACGCAGGATCAGCTTATCGAAGTTTCTGACGAGGTGGCCGAGGTATTCAAGGCCGATGCCCGCTATGAGATGGCCTACCAGCGGCGGCTCTCCCGGCACAAGGCGCAGTATTCTTTGGACTGCGATGACGGGATTGAGTATTCCGCTTGCCTGCATGAGCCGACCCCGCAGGAGCTCCTTGAACGGATGGAAACCTTTCTTCGTCTGTGGAACGCTCTCAATTCTCTGCCGGAGATCCAGGGCCGCAGAATTGACGCACATATTATTCTTGGCAAGTCGATTAAAGAAATTGCCAAGGCCGAGGGCGTACATGAGGAGTCTATTCGCCAGTCGATCAAGCGTGGCCTTGAACGCATGAAAAAAACTTTTTGATTTTTTCATCTTAACCCACTTGGAATTGATGAAAAAATGTCTCGGTTTATGAGAGGAGGTTTTCTTCCTAACGCAAGGGAATAACGGCAACCCTGAGTAAGTACGTGGAGCCAGACGGTGGGTGCGCGGTGACATTTCCCAAAAGAGATTGAGCGAACAACACCAACACTGTAAATGGGCCCGGCCATCCCAAGGCCATGATCCGGCGCTGAACAGGTTGGCTGCCTGTTCCTCCGGGCTTGTCGCTTTACTTGCGTTGAGAGCGCCGCACAGAAAATAACGATTGTCTTTGGACAGGCCAAGTAAATATGTGCGGCGCTCTCTAATATTCAAAAACTATAATAAACCTCGAGACAAAGTGTCCCAAGGTGGAGTAAGGCAACAGGCCAGCATCCCGGTGGTGCTGGCCTGTTGCGTTTCCCCACCAAACAGCGGGAGGCGTTCTATCAATCTGCGAAGGAGGTTTACCGTGAAATTAACTACACAGGAACTTGAACAAATGAGAAGCGTTGACATTGGCGCGGTGGCTGCCGAGTCCCTGCCTGATGTGAGCGGTATGACCTTTGACAATGCGCTTTCCCGAAAGGAGCGCATCTCTCGATTTTTGCAGACTGTCAAAAATCCATACTGCTTTTGCATCGGTGGTGTTGGCGTGAAAATTGAATTTGCTGAAAGCGGGCCATCTCTCCAAGATAAGCTGACGGATTTCCTGCTGCGGCAAAGAAGCGGGCTGTAACTTCGGTTACAGCTCGTTTTGCTTCTTCGAGACAAAGTGTCCCGAAGCGGAGGCATCCTTGTTGTCCTCCCCGGACAGAGTTATAATATAAGTGTAATGTGATAGGGAAGGAGGAACAATGGCACGAGCAAAAAACAGAGGGTATCAGCAGAGTTTCTCTCCCTCTTACACAATCCGCCGCTGGCGGCTGGGCATCTATATCCGGCTTTCAAAGGAAGATTTGAAAAAAGGAAAAGACGATAGCAACAGCGTAAAGAACCAGCGTGACCTACTGAACGATTTTTACCGACGCAACATTGACGAGTTTGAAAGCATCACAGAATATGTGGATGATGGTCATACTGGAACGGACGCCAACCGTGAAGATTTTCAACGGCTCTTGGCGGATGTCATGAGTGGTAAAATCAACTGCGTTATAGTAAAAGACCTGTCCCGCTTCGCACGAAATTATAGCGATGCCGGAAGTTTGATCGATAACCTGTTTGTTCAAATGGGTGTTCGCTTTATCAGCCTTGCTGAGAATGTGGACAGCTACAAGAACCCCGACAGCGTTTCAAATATCATCGTTCCCATTACAAACGTGATGAACGATAATTACTGCTATCAGACTTCCAAAAAGATCCGGCAGGTATTTGATTACAAACGGCGCAACGGCCAGTATATCGGAGCATTTGCTCCTTACGGCTATGTAAAGCACCCAAAGGACAAGCACAGGCTGATTGTTGATCCCGATGCTGCTGAAAATGTCAAACTCATTTTCACAATGCTTATTCAAGGGTCATCAAAACGTGCTATCGCGCTGTACCTGAACGAACACGGCGTACCGAGCCCCTCGGCTTACAAGGTACAAAAGGGCTTGCCTGTTTCGACAAGAGGGTATGACGATCCTATGTGGGGAGTCCGCATGATCCACTCCATTCTTACCAATCCGACCTACACCGGGGATTTAGCCCAAGGCCGAAGCCGGGTGAAAAGCTACAAGGTACACCAGATTGAAGCTGTTCCACGCGAGGAATGGGTGGAAGTGGCTGGAACGCATGAGGCCATTATCGACTATGAAACTTTCGACAAGGTACAGGCTCTCTTACAGCGTGATACCCGTACTTCCCCGAAAGGCCGTGAGGTACATTTATTCAGCGGCTTTCTGAAATGTGCCGATTGCGGGCGGGCCATTACCCGATGCGTTGGCAAGAACAACAATGTATATTATTCTTGCTCAACCTACAAGAACCGTTCCCGGACAGCCTGCACCATGCACTCAATCAAGCATGAACGGCTGGAGGCTGCTGTTTTGTTCGCTGTACAGCATCAGGTACATTTGGCTGTTTCCTACTCGGAAATCGTCACGCAGATCAATTCCGCTCCAATCAAAAAAAGCCAGTCTTACCGACTGGACGATCTGATAGCTGCAAAAGAGCGGGAACTGACAAAGATAACACGCTACAAGCAATCTCTTTATCAGGACTGGAAAGACGGTGAAATCACCCAGCAGGAATACCGGGATATGAAGGCTGACTATGAACGGCAGACTTCTGATATTTCCGCGGTGCTTACCCGGCTGAACGCTGAACGCGCAGAACTGGCAAACGGTGTGGACAACGAGCATCCTGCACTGGTAGCCTTTATGAAGTATCAAAACATTGAAGCCCTCAATCGGGAAATCTTGGTTGAGCTTGTGGACTATATCAAGGTCTATGAAAACGGCAATATCAGCGTGAAATTCAAATTTGCTGACGAGCTCCACAAGATTGCAGAGTACATTGAAATCAACACTACGGAAGATACCGCAGTAGCGGGCTAACCCCCGCTACAAACCCCTTTGACAGTGTGTTTTCCTAATAGGCGCTAATCATATTCAAACGATACATCCTGAATTTGGATCACATGGAACACCTCCTTAACCTACCGTAATTGAAATCACACAAAAAATCAAACCTGCTGCCAGACACAAAAAGTCCTGCACACCGAGCTTCATTTCAATCATGCTTGTCTTTGGTGCAGGGTTTTCAATCCCCCGCGTAACAGCGGCGGCGGATAATTCTTCCGCTGTTGTTGTGGCAGAGATCATTGTAGGCACCAGTAAGCATTCAATTTTTTGTACTCCATGAATATTACGGAGCTTCATGGCATCCCGGATATAGCCGGTTTCTTCTTTTAAAGCCGGAAAATATCGGACAGTTACAGACAAAGGAATAATCAATCCCTGCGGGATATGCCATTTCCGAAGTGCAACCATCAATTCCCGGACGGGCGTTTTCTGTAATACCATTGTACCGACAATCAAACAAGGGAAAATCTTTCTTGCATAAGATACAATGATTGTGAAGCTGCTGGCTAAAATTTTCGGTCCGTTTGGAAATACATAGTATTGTAGCGCCAGACAAATTCCAAATGCGATTGCCAGTTTGCCTGCGGATTTTTGGCATCCGCAGGCAACGATCAGCAGGAGCAGAAAAATAACCCATGTAATTTCAACCCATACGGAGTGCTGGGTAAAGGCCACAATATTTGCCAGCACCAACAAAAGCAATTCCGTCCGTGGATCGAACCTTAATGTATGTTTTTTGCCCTCCCCATTCATCACACAATTCCTGCCTTTACAAAGTGCTTTTTGAACAGACCTCTGGCAATAAATGCGCCGATGATACCACCGATGATTGGAGCAACAAACAGAACGATTAGCATTGCATTGGATGACAGAGCTTCAACTGCCGCAACATAATCAGCGGGCATTCCCTGTTCTGTAATCTGTGCCAAGAAATCGGCCTTAAACAACCAGATGGGAAGGGGAGAACCAACCATCCCCAGAGAAAAAATCACATAGGCAATCGAATTTCCCTTGAAGCTGTTATACTTAGTCACCATTCGGACAACTTCAGCCAAAATGCAAGTAGAAGCCATCGAGATCAGGATCACCAGGGTAAATTGTCCTGTGGCAAAATAGATAAGAGCCGTGATAAGCCCCATCAGGAAAACTGCACCCGGTTTTTGAACCTTTGCGACCATCAGCATAAAGGGAATGCCTGCAAACACAGCGATAAAGCCAGGCATCAGCATCCAAAGAACAGGGTGAATACCTCCCAGAAGCATAAAGGCAAAGTTGATGACAAAGTAGATTGCGGAAAAGATACCGATGGTAATAAGGTCTTTTCCTTTCAGTTTTTTGTCCGTACTCACTTCAGACATTGAAAATTCCTCCTTTTAGTTAGGACGTGCTAACTCGTAGACTTTTTGAAAGCGCCCTTCGGCGTTTTCAGTAATTATTATAGCAGACTTGAAAAGTCTTTTCCGCTCCAATCGGCCTTTTTTGTTCCAACCAGACGCCTTCTTTTTATTTGAATTTTGCTTGAGTGAATTTCTTTATTTTTATGAAATTTGTATTTTTATTTTATTCTGCCTAAGCCATTTCTCTTGTTAAGGATTGTAGTATTAGTAGAGGGAGAATACGAGGAAAGAGTTACGGTAGCAAGCATAGGAAGTGTGTACCCACTTCCGTATTTTGCTCTGCAAAACAGCTTGTTGGGAAGTGTCCCAAACCCTCAAAACGGAAAGGAGAGTAAAACGAATGGAAGGCAGAAAACGAACCGTGCAGGTCAAATTTTATGTGACGGAAGAAGAACGGAGGTTGATTCGAGAAAAAATGAAATTGATACCAACCCGGAATATGGCCGCCTATCTGCGAAAGATGGCGATAGATGGTTATGTTGTCCACATCGACACCACCGACATCCGGGCGCAAACCGCCGAACTGCAAAAGATTGGTGTCAACGTCAATCAGATCGCGCGGCGGCTGAACAGCATGGGGCCGCTGTACACACAAGACGTTGCGGATATCAAGGGAGCATTGGCGCAGATATGGCAATTACAAAGATACATCCTATCAAGTCAACGCTGAAAAAGGCACTGGACTACATCGAGAATCCGGCAAAGACGGATGAAAAAATGCTGGTATCCTCCTTTGCCTGCTCCTACGAAACCGCCGACATCGAATTTGAACTGCTGCTATCACAAGCCATGCAGAAAGGCAACAATCTGGCCCACCACCTGATACAGTCTTTTGCGCCGGGCGAAACCACGCCGGAGCAGGCCCACGAGATTGGCCAGCAGCTTGCAGATGAAGTCCTGCAAGGCAAATACCCGTATGTGCTGACAACGCACATTGACAAAGGGCACGTCCACAACCACATCATCTTTTGCGCTGTGGACATGGTGAATCAGCGCAAATATGTTTCTAACCGGCAGAGCTATGCCTACATCCGGCGCACCAGTGACCGGCTGTGTAAGGAACATGGCCTGTCCGTGGTAATGCCCGGCCAAGACAGGGGCAAGAGCTATGCCGAGTGGGACGCGCACCGCAAGGGCACGAGTTGGAAGGCGAAGCTGAAAGCCGCCATAGATGCAGCCATCCCGCAGGCCAAGGATTTTGACGATTTTCTGCGGCTCCTGCAGGAGCAGGGCTACGAGGTCAAGCGTGGCAAGTATGTTTCGTTCCGTGCGCCCGGACAGGAACGGTTCACCCGCTGCAAAACACTGGGAGAAGCCTATACCGAGGAAGCTATTACCGAGCGCATTAAAGGACGGTCCGTGGAACGGAAGCCCAAAGAAAACCATAAAATTTCGCTGCGGATTGATTTGGAGAACAGCATCAAGGCCCAGCAGTCCGCAGGGTATGAGAAGTGGGCAAAACTCCACAATCTGAAACAGGCTGCCCGGACGCTGAACTTTCTGACGGAGCATGAAATTGATAGTTACCCGGATTTGGAAAGCCGGGTGGCCGAGATCACCGCCGCCAGCACCGAAGCTGCCGCCGCATTGAAAGCAGCAGAGCGCCGGCTTGCAGAAATGGCCGTGCTGATAAAGGATGTAACCACCTGTAAGGAACTGCACCCACTGTTGCAGGAGTATCAGCGGGCTGCTGACAAAAAGCAGTTCCGACGTAAGCATGAAGGAACCTTGATTCTCTATGAAGCAGCGGCGAAAGCTCTAAAAGAGCAGGGCTTTCAAAAGCTGCCCGACCTCTACGCCCTGAAAAACGAGTATAAGCAACTGGCCGAGCAGAAAGACCAGATGCAGCGGCAGTACAATGATGCCAAACGCCAGATGCAGGAGTATGGCATCATAAAGCAGAATGTGGACGGCATTCTGCGGACAGCACCGGGAAAGGAGCAGATGCAGGAACGGTAAATCTGCACAAAATATTGTTCGGACTTTTGAATCCCAAACGCTTAGACCGGGTGGCGTTTCCGCCCGAAATCATGTAAAATAGACTTAGACAACGAAAGCGAGGAACCCTCTATGGCAGAAGTGAACGATAACAGCTCTATCCAGCTTTTTGAAGATCAGAAAATCCGCACTGCATGGGATGCAGAAAAGGAAGAATGGTATTTTGCCATCGTTGATGTGATTGCTGTTCTGACTGACAGCGCAGACCCACAGAACTATTGGCGCGTTCTAAAAAAGCGTCTTAAAGACGAAGGAAATGAAACCATTACAAATTGTAATGGTTTGAAAATGACCGCTCCTGACGGCAAAAAGCGCAAAACGGATGTCGCTAACACTGAACAGCTCCTGCGCATCATCCAGTCAATCCCATCTCCGAAAGCTGAACCGTTCAAGGCATGGCTGGCAATGGTAGGCAAAGAACGCATCGAGGAAACAATCGACCCGGAGCAGGCCATTGACCGTGCGCTTGATACCTATTTGAAGAAAGGCTACTCCGAAGAATGGATTCACCAGCGGCTTTTGGCAATCCGCATCCGCAACGAACTGACGGATGAATGGAAGAAGCGCGGAGTACAAAAGGGCAAGGAGTATGCTATCCTGACCGATGAAATCTCCCGCGCATGGTCTGGCATGACCACAGGGCAGTACAAGCGGCTGAAAGGTCTGACGAAAGAAAATCTCCGGGACAATATGACTGATTTGGAACTTGTGCTGACCATGCTGGCGGAAGCCTCCACCACGGATATTTCCAAAACTGCAAAGCCACAGACCTTTGAAGAAAACAAGCAGGTTGCCAAACGCGGCGGCAAGGTGGCCGGCATTGCGCGGCAGGCTCTTGAAGCGGAAACCGGCAAGCCTGTTATCACAGAAAAGAATGCGTTTGACTTCCAGCAGCTTGTGACCGACATTGTAGAAGATGCCGCCGAACTGCCGGAGCAGTCTGCCGAAAAGAAAGAAAAATAATAAGATTTGGAGGATTTAATATGAAAATGACTGAACCCTATAATCTGGGACTTTTAGCCCTTATTTCAGCGGCAGGGGAAATTTCTTATGAAGAATTAAAGCAACGATACCTCCCGCCTGAGCAGCCCGGCGTAATTCAAGGCGTAACGGCGAGTTTTGACAACGATATAAAAACATTGGAAAAAGAAAAATACATTTCGGTACACGGGAATATCATTCGCTTTATCAGAAAGTGATTGACAGAAAAACAGCCGGACACAGCAGCCACAAGGCCACCGTGTCCGGCTATTTTCGTTTTGACAATGACACATTACTTTGATTAAAAATAATGCGTCATTGTCAAGCTGACGGTATTATTCACCCGTAAAATCAAACCTCTGTCCGTCAAAGTCAGCATCGGTCATACGCTCCAACTTTGCAATGGTACCGTTTGCCAGCCGCCGCATTTCCGTGTCCATATCCGGCAGGGCGGCCAGCATCCGTGCCATCGTGCGGCGGCGGTCAGAGGTGTGGTACATACAGATCAAATTTTCTTCTTCTACGCTGAAATTCATGGTCAGACCTCCATTTCATATTGCTTGCTGCGGGCCGCTGCCTTTTTCGGGCTGGCGGCCTGTTTCGTTTCGGAAAGCTGCTTGTGGACAGAAGCACGGGGCTTACGGATGTCCTTATCTCGATTCTCGCTTTTGTCAACCAGCGCGTAGATGCCGAAACGGTCTTTCACGCTGGACAGGTGCAGGGACTTGTACGGCAACATGGCAAGCAGCTGGTCCGTGTCCCGACTGGATGCCAGTTTGGTGAAGTAGGGCGATACCTCCACCATAAAACGATTCTTGTCCGGGCTGTTGGGAGCAGCCAGATGCTTCATATCAGCTACAATGCGCTGAGCCTCGGCCTCGATCAGCCCGGTGTGCAATGCCGCAAGGTGTTCTTTGAAATCACCGGGCTGTGCAGATTCCCGACTGCGCTGCTCCTGCCGGATGGCCGTTTGCAGAAGTTCCGGGGCGCGGGGCTGCATTTCATACCGCACGAACTCCCCGAAATATTTGTCCGAGCGGCTGTCGAAATGCTCTTTCGGGCCAATCTCCCGCATCCCACTTTCGTAAATCAGGCGATTGGCACCCACGGGCAGAGCGGCATCCCGGATATGCTGGAAATGCTGCTGGTAGTCCAGTTCATACAGATTGCCTTGCACGGTTCCGTTGGCCGCACCGGTCAACTCCACCGCATAGGCAAGAATCCTGTCACGGGTCTGTTCGCCGCAGAATTTCCATGTGTTGTAGGCTTGGGTGTCTTTGAGCAGCACATCCCGTTCCCGGAAGCAGAATGTTCCAGAGGGCCGGGACAGCCACAACAGCAGCTTATCTTCCGGCTGGTCGCTGCGGGCGGCCTCCCGCAGCATCTTGATGTCATAGGCAAAATCGCTCTGGTAGTATGCGGTGTTCTGGTGCATGATAGCTTCCAGCGCAGCGATCACATCCATATTTTCAAATTTCTGCACGGTTTACACCTCCAATTCCTTTGCCTTTTCCCGTGGCTGTGTTTGCTTGCTCTGCTCCTTTTTTGCGGCATCCAGCTGTGCCCGGATGGACGGCTTTTTCGGTTTGGCTGTGCGGGACTTCTTGGCTTTTGGCGCCTTTTCCTCGGCCTTGACTGCGGCGGCAAGGTCCGTCAGAGAAATTTGTTCCCCGGCTTTTGCTTTTGCCTCCAATTCGCCCAGAGAGGGCGCATTGTTCAACACACCATCAATCATATTTTCGTTTTGTTCCGTGGAAAGTTCTGCGGTGCGCAGCGGATTTTCCCGCAAAAACTCCGGCACCTGCTGGAAGCCCACACTGTCGCAGTAGTGGGCGGTGTCCTGCCCGTTCTGATGCAGCACCACCACATCCGAAACAGACAACGAATGTCCCTTGAAATCTGCCGGATGGTTCACATTGAATGTGCGGTAGATGTCCTCCAACGTGGTGCCAGCAGTCAGCGGCGCAGAGTAAACTTCTGCGTAGTTGGCCTTGTCCACGGTCAAACCGGCAGCCAGCAGGCAGTCGTATGGCTCAAAACGGTAATCGTGAGTGGAATCCTCATTGCGCAGCTGGTAGATGGAAAAGCTGTCCTGCTGCGGTGCTTCAAAACCTGCCGCTGCGTATTCCTCTACGGTCATTCCGGCAGTCGCCGCTTCCTGCGCGATCTCGGTCTGCACCTGCGCCTTGTAATCCTGCAAGCTCTGGTCGAAGTCGGCCAGCTTGGGCGGTTCCGGCAAGTTATACTGGCCTTGGTTGAGCAGCGGACGGCAGTCCTGCACATAGGCCACAACAGTGTTGTAATAGGCAGCCTGTTCCGGCGAAATGTTCTGTCCCTCCCGCAAAGCGGCGGTGGCTGCCTGCTCCATGGCCGAAAGATTGCAATGTTGTTTGAGGTACGGGATAAACTCGGTCAGCACCATTTCCCGCTCTGCCTTGTCTTGTTCCCACGCTTCCGGGCCTTTGTTGTGCAGAACAAAATTTTTCCAGTTCTCGTCCTTGGCGTAGTATTCGTGGTAGTTCTGGATATGCTGAACCAAAGAACCCTCTCCGTCACCAAAATCCTGCCGTCCCTCGTAGTTGTCGGGTTGGCCGTTCAGGGTAAAATCAATACGGAATGCGGTCTTGTCGTACCAGCCGCCCGTGTAGCCGTCCTTTTCCCGGTCCGTGTGCTGGGCGGTGTCCAGTTCTTCAAAGACGCGGTTTGCCACGGACAGCGGCATAGTTTCGCCGTCCTGCAGCTTGTCACTTTCGCTCCACAAAATCGTGACCGTGGGCTCTGCGGCGGGGTCTGGAATTTTAACGGGTGCGGGAATTTCGTTGGCCTTTTCCGCCGCCTCTTGGAACGCCGCCAGCTTGTCGCCCAACAGGACTTCCGACACTGCGGCTGTCTGCCCCAACAGATTAAGCGCTTCCTGCCCGGCATCCGGCAGGGTCAAACCGGGCGCGTCCAACTGCCCGCCGTCCAGAGCTTTATTGTCCGGGCCGTACAGGGTGTAGTCATAGCCGGAATCACAGGTCTGGATGAACAGGGTACTGCCGTTATCCAATGCAAATGCGGCCTCCTGTGCAGCGGAAAGGTCTGCTTCCCGCTGCTGGCGCAGTTCTGCCAGATGTTCGTCCAGTGCGGAGATTAACTCATGGGCCGCGCTGCGAATAATTTCCAGAGAGGCTTTCAGTTCGGCCAGTTCCCGGCCAGAACTCCACCCGGCCACATAGCCAAAGGAATACTCGGACGTGTCCAGCCCGTAATGCTGGCAGACGGCATAGGCCACGCTTTCGGCCTGCACCTCGCGGGTGCGGCTGTCCGGGCGGTTGGTCTGTTCCGGGTCGGTGGGGTCGATGGCGTGAAGTTTGGCGTGGGCAATTTCATGGATAGCCGTCTTGATGGTCTGTAACTGGCTCATGCCCTCTTGGATGGCAATGCGGTTGTCGAGCAGATGAAAGTACCCGTGCGCCCCGCCCTCTATGTCCTCAAACCCGATGGGCACCGGGGATGTCTGCTCCAATGCCTTGAAAAAATCTTGGTAGTCCTGCACACTGCCGGACAGTTCATTCACGGCAATGGTCGGCAGCGGTTCGCCCTCGGTCTGGCTGACATCGAACACAGACACCACTTTGAAGGCCGGAATCTGCACCGTCTTTTCCTCGGTCAGTGGCTTTCCATCCTTATCCAGAATCGGCTTGCCCTGTTCGTCCCGCTTTTCCATCTTCTGCTTGACCTTGTAGGGCGCAGGAGCAAGAATCTTGATGCCTTTTTCGCCTTTCTTTACGGTGCGGTGGAACGTGTCTTTCCACTTGTTGAAGCCCGCCACCAGCTGTCCGCCCTGCATGGCGATCAGCAAGGTGTTGTTGAAGCTGTAATTGTGGAATTTTGCCATCGTGGTGAGGTAGGCTTTGTAGCGGTCGCTGTCGAACAACTGCTGAATCCCTGTTTCCAGCCGGTCCGTGATTTCTTTCATCCGTTCTGCGCTGTCCTTACCGTTCAGGATAATGGGAATAACTTTCTGCGGTTCTGTTTCAGGTTGAACAGGCGGCGGGATATTGGCTGCATCCCGCAGAACTTCCGGCGCGGGAAAGGACAGTACCCGGTATTCCTCCGGCACAGGCTGGCCTTCGTGGACTTTCTGCCACACATCCCCGCTTTTGACAAGGTAGCCATACTCGGTAAACACGCCCTGCTCCTGCTGGGCCACATACCGGCCAAACTGCGCCGTGTCGATGCCGCCTTTCCATTCTTCCGGCATATCCACCATGCCGGAACGGTTCAGATAGTAGTCACCCAGCTGGGCAGGCCCGTGCACATCCGGCAGATGCACATAATAGTCCACGTTTTCGGGAAAGTCTGTGATTTTCCCGATGCTGGAAAGCTCACTCTGCGGGGCTTGCAGGGCGGCGTTCAGCTCTGCGCGTTCCCCGGTAGAGAGTGTTTCCAGTCGTGATGCCAGAAAGTTCAGTTCGTCCACATTGGATGCCAGCACCATGTTATAAGGAATTGCAAAGCGTTTTTCTTCCTCGGCAAAGTAGCCGGAAATGAAAAGGCCCTGCGGATTATCGGACGAAATGCCGATTTGCCGCAGGGCCGCTTGTACCTGTTCGGTTGTAGTGGGCAGGTCCAGCCAGACGCCATCCCTGCCTTGCTGCTGCCGATTTTGCAGCTGGATGGAAAATAGTTCGCTCATTATCGCACGCTCCTTTCAAAGAACTGTCCCTATCCTACGGATAGAGAGAACCGGTTATGGCAAAATGAATGCTTCACCTTACCATAACCGGCCCTCGTTTTTTATTCCTTACGCTCTACCCGGTAATTGACGTACTTGCCTCCCGTATCTGCCAGAAGCACCGTTGCATCATAGGTTTTGCCTGTCTTTTCAGAATAGAGGCCCTTGACCTTTGCCTTACCGTTTTTGAGCAGAGCAGCGGCGATCTTCGGTGTGAACGCCTTTTTGCGCTGCTCAAAGAAGCGGTCATTCTTCCACATCACGAACTGACAGCTACGATTCCCGCAGTAGAAGTTTTTCTTGCCCTCATAGACATTTTCACTGCACCGGGGACACTTGCCGATAATAACCCGTTCCGACTGGAACAGGTTTTGCTTATCTGCACTGATACAAGAATAGATCTTGACCAGCTGGCGCACCTGCGCCTCAATTTCGGCCATGAAATCGTCCGGGTCTGCATTGCCCTTGGCAATCTCGGTCAGGCGATTTTCCCATTCAGCGGTCAGGACGGGAGAGGTCAGGCTTTCCGGCAGAACCACCGCCAGATTGATGCCGTCCTTGGTGGGGATAAGCTGTTTGCCCTTGCGCTGCACAAAGCCTATTTGTACCAGCTTTTCCAGAATCGCGGCACGGGTGGCGGGTGTGCCCAGCCCCTTGCGTTCCGCTTGGCCCAGGCCACCCTCTCTTGCTCCTGCGGAGCAATTCACCTTGTCCTCCGGCATATCTTCGGCCCCGGCCCGCTCCATTGCCGACAGGAGCGTATCTTCGGTGTAGGCTTTCGGCGGGGACGTGAAGTGTTCCGAAACGTTAGCCATCACGGAAAAACTCTGTCCCTCGGCCAGTTCCGGCAGGGTGTTCAGCACTTCTTCCTCGGTATCTGCTTTCATGGTGGAGCGGAACCGTTGGTCGATCTCTTTCCAGCCGGGGACAAGCACGGTCTTTCCCTTGGCGGAGAACTCGTTCCCGGCGCAGGAAAATACCGCAGTCACGGTTTCGTACTCATGGGGCGCGGCTATCGCGCAGAGCAGTTTGGAGCAGACAAGGTTCATCAGCTTGCATTCACTCTCGGCAAGGCCGGTGAATCCCTGCTTTGCAAATTCTGCGGTAGGAATGATGGCATGGTGGTCCGATACTTTTTTGCTGTTCAGCACCCGGCCCACTTCCGGGGTCAAGTCAAGCCCTTGGGCAAAGGGCAACGGCCCCAGCAGGTCAGACACAAGATGTTGTGCTGTCTGGCCCATATCCTCGGTCAGATATTGGCTGTCGGTGCGGGGATAGGTCAGCAGTTTCTTTTCATAAAGTTGCTGGGCATAATCAAGGGTCTGCTTTGCCGTGAAACCGAACAGGCGGTTTGCCTCCCGCTGCAATGTGGTCAGGTCATAGAGCTTGGGCGGCTGTTCTGTCTTTTTCTCCCGGTTGACAGAAGTACAAACGGTAGTTGTGCCTGTGCATTTTTCTTTGAGAGAATTTGCGGTTTCTGCATCCGCAATGCGCCCACTGTCTGCTTTCAGGCTGCCGGAATGGATGCCGACCGTGTAATACTTTTCTTTCTGGAAGCGCAGGATTTTTGCGTCCCGGTCCACCAACATTTTCAGTGTCGGGGTCTGCACCCGGCCTACGGTTAGGGTCTTATGGTACAGCACCGAAAACAGCCGTGTTGCATTGATGCCCACCAGCCAATCCGCCTTTGCGCGGCAGAGGGCCGATTGGTACAGAGCATCGTAGTCCGAATCCGGGCGCAGGTTTGCAAAGCCCTCCCGGATGGCTGCATCCTCCATGCTGGAAATCCAGAGCCGCTTTACGGGTTTCGTGCAGCCGGTCTGTTGGTAGACAAAACGGAAAATCAGTTCTCCCTCCCGGCCTGCGTCGGTTGCGGCGGTCACACTGTCCACATCGGGGCGGTTGAGCAGGGCACGCAGAACTTCAAACTGCTGTTTTTTCTCGTCCGGGACGACGAACTGCCACGGCTGGGGCAGGATGGGCAAATCCTCATACCGCCACTTACAGTATTTTTCATCGTACTGGCCCGCCTCGGCAAAGGACACCAGATGCCCGATGCACCAGCTGACCAGATACCCGCCGCCCTGCCAATAGCCGTTTTGCTTTTCATCGGCCCCGATCACGGCGGCAATGCTGCGGGCTACACTGGGCTTTTCGGCAATCACCAGCTGAACGCTCATGTTTCGTCCTCCTGTCCGTCCTCCGAATGAATCTCGATTTCAGCCGGTTCCTCGTCTGCATCTTCGTCCTCGCCAAAATCGTATTCGTCCAGATCATCGTGGCCGGTGGTATCGGTCTTGGGCTTGCGGAACTTGAAATAATAGAGGGCCGCGCCACCGCCCGCCAGAGCCAGCACCAACAGGATCATCAGACTGCCCATGTTGGACTTCGGCTTTTCCTCTGGCGTTTCGGTGTCTGTTTTCACCGCTTCCGGGACCGTGCAGTTGCGCAGGCTCTTTTCACACAAGGGGCAGTTTTCGTTGACGTTCCCGGCCTCACATTTCACCGTGCAGATGCAGAACTCGGTGTCCTGCGGTTCTTCGTCCAGCAGGGCCAGCAAGTCGGCATCGTCCACTTGGTTCAGGAAGTGAACGGACGTTTCCTTGTCCTCGTTTGCACGGTCAATCAGGATGTAAAAATAGTTCCCGGCTTTGGTAGTCACGGTGATAAGCTGCTTGTCGCCGTAAAAATCATCCACCAATGTTGCGTTGCCTTTGGGCGTGATGGACACGCCCTCCGGCTCCATGCCGCCCGTGGTGGGTTCTTCTTCGGTGATTTCCGGCAGAGGTTCCGGGGCAGGGTCAGAGCCGCTTGCAAAAGCGGGCATGGAAAATGAGCAGAGGCAGAGCAGGATAGCCAGCAGGCCGGCAGCGAAGCGGTTCCAGTTGTCAGGTTTCATCGGCGGCATCCTCCTGTTTGTGGTACGGGGTAACGGTGGGCGCAGCGTTCAGCGCACCGCTGCGCAGAAAGGCTGCGAACTCGTCCGGCTTCATGTTCATGCTGCGCACCAACTGAATGATCTGCAAATTTTCCTGTTCGGTCTTTGCAGCTTCCAGTTCTTTCAACTGCTGCTGATATTCGCTGATTTTTTCTTTGAGCCGTTCGATGTCGCGCTCAATGCGGGAAAGTCTTTTTGCCATACAAAATCCTTTCTGGCGTCACGGTAAACGCCCATAGCTGTAAAAATGTTCCTGCCAATATTTTGAGTTGAGGTTTGTGTAAGAGATCGGGTCGCCGCAATGCAGCATGATGGAATTGCCTACATAGATACCGCAATGGCTCACGCCGGGGGTATCGTAGGTTCCCTTGAAAAACACAAGGTCGCCCGGTTTGACCTGCGCCGTCGAAACAGGGGTGCAGAGGTTGTAAAGACCCTGAGCGGTCTGGCGGCCCACGTTCCAGCCGGAGTGATTCAGAACCCACGAAATGTAGCCGCTGCAATCAAAGCTGGTGCTGGGCGAACTGCCGCCCCACACATACGGGTAGCCGATGTACTTCGTGGCTTCCTCCATCATGGCGGCAAACCTATCATCCTTTAGTGCTTCCGGGGGAATATCGTAGTAGGTGGGCTGTTTGATGGTAGACGCATTGGGGTACTGCGTGTGCCCGAACAAATCCGGCCGGTTGCCCAGCGTGCGCATATAGAGCGAATAGGCACTAAGCTGTTCTTCGGTCAGTACTTCCACGGGCAGGTGGGATAAATCCTTGTTCTTCAGCTTGACCGTGCAGATGTAGTATTCATACGGTTCTTGGTAGGTGATAACCTGCGGCACGCCATACGGGCCAATAATGACCATCATTTTTGTACGGTAACGTATCTGCATGGTCACGGTCTCGGTCAGGATGTACTGCTTTTCAAAGAGCATTTCAAGTTCGCCCTGCACCTCGGCCAATGTAAAAACGCCATCATGGAGCGCGGACAAAATCGAGATCAGCACATAGGGGTCATGCTCGATTTCATCCAGATAAAAATGATACTCGTCGTAGTTGTGGGTAGCCTCGTAGGTATCGAGATACCGTTGCAGTTTTTGTTCCAACTTGGCGTAGGCTTTCTCTGCACCCAGCATATCCTTGTCCTTGGAAAAGTAAGAGGATGCCGTCACGCCAGTCCCGGCAGTGCCCGCCATCACGGTGCAGGACTGCAAACCCGTTATCAGGAGCAGAGCCAGCAGACCGAACACGGCCACGATCAGAATGGTTTTCCAGTTCCGGGCCGCAAATTCGGCTACCCGTTCGCCGCCCTCGGCCGCCAGCTTTGTTACCCGGAAACCGTTCTCTGCGGTGGCGGCTGCACCCTGCGCGGCGGCTTGGCCGGCCTGCCGTGCAGCTTTGGCATACTGCTGTTTGATACGCCGTTTCTGCCACATCCGGGAAATGGGGTTGCTGGCCGCCTGTGCAATTTGCGGATTGTCCCGCAAGGATTTCTGGTAAAAGTATTCTGCATTGGCAGACATGAGCTGACGCTCTGCCTTTTCCACGGCCTTGTAGGGCTTCATCTTGTGGTGCCGGATGCCGCTGCGGATGGCTTTGGCGGTCTGACGCTCCACCAGTTCTTCACCTTTGTGGCCGCCCTCCACGCCCACATTTTCGTGTTCGACCTCGTGGATTTTTCCGTGAGCGAACAGCAATGCTTCCGACAGCGGGCGGCTGGCCGGGTTTGGTTTCAGGCTGGGCGGGCCTTTGTCCTGCTGCTCAAACCGCAGGGTGGATTTTGCCTTGCCGCTGGCTGCATCGTAAACTTTTTCCTTGACCGGGACACGCTTCTTGGGCAGAGCGGCGCGGGCCGCATCCAGCTTGTCGGCCTTTGCTTCCGCCTTGTGGATGTACGGCTGCAACGCCGGGTCTGCCCGTTCGTCCTCGGTCAGTTCCAGACGGGAAGCAGAGCGGTGCAGGCCATCTTCGCTTTCGGCAGTTTCCGCAGCTTGCTTGGCCTTTTTCTTTGCCTTGTGCTTGTCCTTGATGTCCTCGACCCGTTCTAAGATTTTTTCAGCCTTGCCCTCGGCATCCGTGGAATAATCCTGTTCCGCTTCCCGGCAGGAAACATTCTCCACAGTGCCGTCAGCCTGATTTTCTACCACCAGACCGTCACGGGTCATGGTCTGGGTGACTTTGGCTTTTGCCTGCAATTCTTTCAAAGTTCTTCACCTCCCATCGGACAGCGGCCCGTTTCAATGTCCGCAATGTATTTGAGAATCGGGAACACCTGCGGCGGCGAAACTGCATTGCCCAGTGTTTTCATCCGCTTGCTGCGGTTCGGCACATCTTCGGTCAGGCGCGGGATGTCGGCGGGTTCTTTAGCCCAAAGGGAATGTCCGTCCATTTGCGCGGGAAACCCATCAGCCACTCTACCCAGTCCGGGTTGAGGTAGGGCCTTTCCAGCGTGGTGGGGGTCATCCGGTAGACCACATGGGAAAGCCGCGCCGTCCACGCCTTGCCATCCTTGTTCATCTTGCGGTAGCTGCCGTTCGCAGAAATTTGGATGTCCAGCCCCTTGCCCACATCCCCGGTGTCGCTGGCAAGGGGCGTGGGAAGCAGCGGAGCCGATGATGAATACTCGTTTCCGCTCGTGCCACGCGCCAACGGCAGCAGCAGGTAATACGAAAACCCGAACATCGTAACCTGCCTGCTCCAAGTCAATGAGCGTTTTGTCGAGCCCCATACGGAGGAAGCCAGCAACATTTTCTCCAAGCACCCAACGGGGCTGCAATTCCCGGATGACCCGCAGCATTTCGGGCCACAGGTAGCGTTCATCGTAGAAGCCGCGCTGCCGCCCTGCGGTGGAGAACGGCTGGCACGGGAAGCCACCTGAAATGAGGGTGACGGTGCGAAGTCCTGTTTTTTCAAAGAAAGCCTCCTTTGTTACGGTGGTGATGTCCTGAAAACGGGGCACTTCCGGCCAGTGGCTTGCCAGCACAGCGGCGGGAAATGCCGCCCACTCGCATTGACAGACAGAGGTAAACCCCGCTGCTTCCGCGGCAAGGTCGATGCCGCCGATGCCGGAAAACAAGCTGAAATGTGTTAAGCTCATAGCTCCACCACCTCGCTGAGCCGGGTGGTCATGATCTTATAGAGCTGTGTGTTTTTCGGGATGGGGTTGGAAAACGGAAGCACCACGTTTTCAAAAATCAGCAGTCCTTCGCCCGGTTCCGAATTGTCGATGTACTTCTGCTGGTCTGCGGAGAGGTTCAGCCGTTCCGAAAGGATTTTGCGGTCGCCGGATGCCTGATTCAGCAGCGTGATGAAGTCGCTGTTTTCCAGAATGTTCTCAATCTCCGGGGAAGAAAGAAGGTCCTTCACATTTTGGGTGGCACCTGTGGGCACGCCGCCCCATTTGCGGAAGCGCTTCCAAATCTCGGCACTGTACGCGGCGGTCTGTTCCTCTTTCAGCAAAAGGTGGAACTCGTCTGCAAAATACCATGTGGCCCGGCCTTGGCTGCGGTTCTGGGTGACGCGGCCCCATATCTGGTCTTGGATAATGAGCATCCCCAATTTTTTTAACTGTTTTCCTAACTCTTTGATGTCAAAGGCCACAAGCCGGTTGTGGATGTCCACATTCGTTTTGTGGTTAAACACGTTCAGCGAGCCGGACACATACAGGTCCAATGCCTGCGCTACCCGGTCCGCTTCCGGCAAGTGTTGGTCGAGCAGGGCTTGGTGCAAATCGGAGAGGATGGGCATATTCTCCGGGCAGGGGCTCGCCAGATAGGGGCGGTAGATGGCTTTCACGGCACGGTCTATCACGGTGCGCTCAATCGCTTCCAGACCTGTTTTACCGCCCATGACCAGCTCACAGAACGACAGCACAAAATCCGATTTCAGGGCAAGCGGACTATCATCCTCGGAGTAGTTGAGGTTGATGTCCAGAGGATTCACATAGTCCTTGCTGGTGGGCGAAAGTTTGATGACCTGCCCATGCAGCCGCTTGACCAGCGGATAATACTCGGCTTCTGGGTCTGAAATAAAAATATCGTCAGCAGTCGTTAAAAACACACTGACGATTTCAGACTTGCAGCTCATGGATTTGCCGCTGCCGGGCGTACCCAGCTTTAGGCCGTTGGGACACCGGGCCTGCTTGCGGTCCAGCATGATCATGTTGTGGGATTTTGCGTTGATGCCGTAGTACATGGCCGCGCCGCTCTGGAAAAGCTCCTGCGTCACAAAGGGCACGAACACCGCCACGTTGGAGGTGGTAAGGCTGCGCTGAATCTTTATCTGGTTGATGCCCAGCGGCAGGCTGGACACAAGGCCCTGTTCCTGCTGGTAGTCCAGCCGGACAAGCGAACAGTTATACTTCTGTGCCACACCTGCGGCTTGGAACACATCGTTGCCCAGCTTTTGCTTGGTGTCGGCCACATTCAGCACAAGAAAGGTCAGCATGAAAAGCCGTTCGTTCCGGGTCTGCAATTTGTTCAGCAGCTTTTTGGCGTCCTCGCCGTAAGTGGCAAGGTCGCTGGGCAGGATGTCCATGTCGTACCCGGAACGGACAGCCTTTTTCTGCTCCTGAATCTTCATGGCATCAAGGTCTGTGATCTTCCGCTTGATGGTTTTGATGGCCTCGGTCTGGTCGATGGCCTGCACATGGAGATTGACGAGAATGCCGCTTTCCGTTTTGAGAAAATCGGCCAGCATTTCATCCGAAAGTTCCGGCGCAAGGATTTGTAAAAAGCTCACAGCTCCATATTTGCCGCCCAAACCAAAGGTTTTGGCCGTGCCGAAGCATAGGGAGGACGGAGCCACAAAATCCTTGGTGGACAGGCCGGAGGGTGCCAGCCAGTCCCAGTCAAAGCGGAACGGTTCCCCATCCGGATGGAAGATGCCGTGCAGAACTTCCAAACGCTCCTGCCCATCCATGACGTGTGCCACGCAGCCCATGGTCTTGAAGTAGCCCAGCAGATCAAGGCCAATGCGGGTCAGCCGCGCCCGTGCGGTTTTCAGGCTGTCTGCATCGATGGTGAACGTCAGATATTTCGTTTTGACGATGCCGTTGTTTCCGCTGGCAAGCTGCTTTTGCAGGATGGCGGTGTACTCGGCGCGGATGTCATCAAAATCATCCCCCTGCGGTGCGATCTCAAAACTTTTTGCGTACTGCACCGGGTCAACCTTGCGATTCAAAAACGAAAGCTGCACATGGATGGAAGCATCCACATAGTTGTACAGGTCGCACAGGTGTTCAAAGATGGCGGTCCTCGTTTCCGGCTGGGCCAGCTGATAGCTGATGTCCTCAAAGGCAATGCACTTGGAGAACGTGCGTCGGTCAATGCGGCACACACCGTCCGGGTAGATGGCCTCATACGGGATGGTGGCCTGTGCCGTGCGGGGCTTGCCGTCACCCTTGTACTTGCGGAGAACGGCATCAATTTCTTTTTTCTGGGCGCGGGTGAGCTTTTTGGGCTTTTCGGTTTCGCGGGGTATCGTTTTTCTGGACAATGGCCTTTACCTCCTGTTCCATTTGGTATTGCCGCACAAGGGCGGCGTAAGCATTGTTGGTCTGATAGGGCCTTTCCTTGGGACGAATAAAGCAGCACTGAATCATTTGCTGAATCACCACTTCAAGGGGCTGGCCGTGCCGCTCGAACAGAGCGAACAGCAGCCCCGGCAGCATGGCAAAAATCATCAGCAAGGCCGCCGCGCTGTTGGAAAGATAGTCCCGGGTCAAAAAATAAAGCGGCCCGCCCGTGAGGAGCGCGCCGCCGAAGCAGACCAGCTGCCGCTTGGTCAGCCCGAATAAGACTTTGGATTTTACATGGGTCAAATCTTTGGGAACGGTCACATACGCCATACGTTTTTCCTTTCTCGGCCTTAGTGGGCACCAAACACCGACTTGCTGATGCTGCCGGTCTTGAACAGACAGAAACAGAGTAGTACGGTGTAGCCCATGCAGCCCCAGATGGCCCCGGCAATGTCCGCTGCACCTGAAATGTTGCGTATCAGCACCGCATAGATGCCCACGACAATCATAATCAGGAACGCTTGGAAGCCTAATGCCAAAAGCGATTTCAAATAGTTCTGCCCGGTGCTGCGCCACTCGCTGCTGCCCATGGTCGCCAGCGGGATAGGCCCCAGTGCGGTCACAACGTAAATCTCAATCATGCGGCCGTAGGTCACAAGGAAGATGCAGATGGACAGGATGTTCATGGTCAGGCCCACCACAAGGGTCTGGAACCACAGGCTGAGCAGACTGCCGATGGTCATGCTTTCTAGCTGAAATTCCAGTCCGGGTATCAGGCGGTCAAAGTGGATTGATGTTTCGCCAATGATAACGCCGGAACTTTGGTTGACAACGCTCTGGGTGGCATCGAACACACCCATAACGATATTCCATGTGTTGCTGACTATGAGGATGGCAAAGGCAGACTTGAAAATCCAGCGGAAGAACATGGAAGTATCGAAGTCGTGCATATTGTTCTTTTCGGTAATCATCTGGATAAGCTCATGGCACATCACAAGGGCAAGGATGGCCGCTGCAATGGGCAGTACTACCGTTTCGGAAAGACTGCGCAGCATATTGAAAATGCCGCTGTTCCATGCCTGCGGGGTAGAACCAACGTCCGAAGCGATTTCGCCCACCTTGGCGTTCACGTTATCGAACAGGCCGGAGAGGTTGCCCGTGATGCCATCTATCAAAATGCCCTTTATCCATTTCTCGATGATCTCACTAATCAAGCAAAGATACCTCCTTTCCCGCGCCCTCCCACTTTTCTGAGAGAGCGCGGAGTAGGATTTTAGGTGTTAGTTGTTTGGAAAATTGTGGGCAGCAATACAGGGCTTAACCCAGCAACCCGGACAGAAGCGGGACAAGGGTCACGCCGATCAGGGCAACGCCGCCGCCCGCGACCAGCTGTTTTATCCCCAATTAGGTGTAAAACTCTGCTCGATGGCGGGCGGCGGCGTACAAAAAATCTATATGGTGTTTTTAAGAGAACCGTCCCGGCGGGACAGGTCAGGCAGTGACCTGTTCCACCTCCGGGATGGGTTTGAGATTAAAATGAATTTCGATAGAAATGTGTCTTGTTTTATCTTCGTCAATGCGCTCATGCACGACGATTTCTTTGATTAAGCGGTTGAGGGTGGCTGCGTCCAGCTCTGTGATGTTGGCGTATTCCTGAATGGCTTCCACCCATTGTTTTGCGTCATTGGCAAGCTGGACTTCATCGGACAGCCGCTTTCTGCCCTCGGACACTTTTGTTTTAAGCTCCGTCTGCTCGGTCTGTGTCTTTTCCAGCATGGTGTTGAA